>Ga0209429_10001411_pt1 | contig 14862 bp, 14 predicted proteins | sample BarGraNGADG00212_3_FD_184493 | JGI IMG/M metagenome (GOLD analysis project Ga0209429, IMG submission 184493) | Arctic peat soil microbial communities from Barrow, Alaska - Barrow Graham LP Ref core NGADG0004-212 (SPAdes) (version 2) | ecosystem: Environmental > Terrestrial > Soil > Wetlands >... | reverse complement strand
TGGGTGCTTTTCGGATACTCCCTCTCCTTTTCCGGAGATATCGGAGGAATCATCGGAAATTTAAACTGGTTTGGGCTAAACGGGGTCGGCGGCGCTGCAGGACCCTGGCTTGCGACTGTTCCCAATCTCGCTTTTGCGATTTTCCAGATGATGTTTGCCATCATAACCCCCGCGTTGATTACGGGTGCTGTCGTAGAGCGCATGCGCTTCTCTTCATTGGCGATTTTCACAACCGTCTGGTCGCTAATCGTGTATTATCCGCTGGCTCATATGGTCTGGGGCGGCGGATTGCTTGCCCAGCTGGGTGCCATTGATTTTGCGGGCGGCAATGTCGTCCATATCAGTTCAGGTGTCTCCGCCCTGATCGTAGCGTTAGTTATCGGCAAACGCAAACACCATGGCAAAATCACATATCATCCTCACAACATTCCTTTTGTTTTCCTTGGGGCTGCCATACTGTGGTTCGGCTGGTTCGGCTTCAATGCCGGAAGCGCGGGAGCTGCCAATGAGCTTGCCGTACATGCCTTCATGACAACGAATACATCAGCCGCCGCTGCCCTCCTGAGCTGGATGCTGATCGAAAAAATCCATAATGGTAAGCCGACTCTCGTCGGAGCCTCAACCGGTCTGGTTATCGGACTTGTTGCCATCACTCCCGGTGCGGGATTTGTACCCATCTGGGCATCCCTCATAATCGGAGCACTTGTCAGTCCGATCTGCTATTTCTTCATTACGGTTGTAAAGCCGAAATTCGGCTATGATGATTCGCTCGATGCATTCGGATGTCACGGAATCGGAGGCATATGGGGCAGCATTGCGACCGGTATTTTTGCAATGACATCGATTAACGGTGTTGCAAAATGGAATGGTCTGGCATTTGGTGAAACAGCACTTTTCTGGAGACAGCTGGTTGCTGTCGGAATCACAATCGTGGTTTCCGTTGCCGGTACATTTATAGCACTTGCAGTAGCAAAGCTCTTTACCCGCAGCCTGCGTGTACCCGTCACTTCAGAAGATATCGGACTTGATATTGCAGAGCATGGCGAAGATGCCTACCCGTCCTATCTTGGATTGGACTGATCAGGGGGATCAATTTATGAAAAAACTGGAAATTGTAATACGGCCTGAAAAACTCGAAACCATCAAGGAAGCCTTGAACCGTATTCAAATCAAAGGCATTACGATCGTTCCCGTTATGGGCTGCGGAAATCAGCTGGGATGGATGGAATCCGTCCGCGGCAGCGAGGCCGTACTGACTGTACTGCCAAAAATCATGCTTATTCTGGTTATCACGGATGACAGGCTTGAAGAGACAATAGCAGCGATTGTTAAGGAAGCCCATACAGGAGAAGTCGGTGACGGCAAAATCTTCATAAGTGAGATTACGGACTGCATCCGTATACGTACCGGACAGCACGGGGAAACTGCAATATAAAAGAAAAACAGCCCTTTCTTTTGATGCGTCTTCCGCAGGACCGCTAAACGATCCTGCGGATTTGAGCAGGAAAGAAAGGGCTGTTTATTAAATCATTTTTTCGCCGAGCCTGACGCCGCCGATCAGATGGAAATGTACATGCATGACTGTCTGTCCGCCCTGTTCACGGCAGTTGTTGATCAGGCGGAAGCCTTTTTCAAGGCCGGTGATCCGCACAACTTCAGGGATGGCCTTTAAAACGGATGTCATGGCTTCCATCCCCTCCTTCGACGTCGATAGATCAAGTATGTCATCGAAGTGCTTCTTGGGTATTATGAGGACATGAACAGGGGTGGCCGGCTTTAAGTCATTGATACAGATCACATCGTCATTCTCATATACGACGGTGGACGGAATCTCTTTACTTGCAATCTTACAAAATATACACATTATTCCCATCTCCTTTTCGAGCGGTCAGGCTCCGAGCTGTGATGTGATTGTACTGCGGGCAGCCGCAAGTGCATCGGGAAGCTTTGCTGCATCTTTTCCGCCGGCCTGCGCCATATCGGGGCGTCCGCCGCCGCCGCCGCCGGCAGCTTTTGCCACCTCGCGGATGATATTGCCTGAATGAATTCCCTTACTCAGGGCTGTCGGGGTTGCCATGGCTACAAAAAGCAGCTTGTCTTCTTTTACCGTAGTCAGAACAACGACGCCCGTTTCAAAATGATCCCTGACCTGGTCCGCTGTTGCACGCAGGGCATCGGCATCTTCGGCAGTTATCGAGGCGATAACGACGGACACGCCATTGATCATCTCCGCTTTAGCGGCCAGCTCTTCGGCAATTCCTGCAGACTTCTGTTCATTGAGTAAGGACATCTCTTTTTCAAGGGTTTTTACTTCATTGATTGTCGCACGAATCCTTCTGACCAGCTGATCCTGTGTCGTTTTGAGGGATTCACAGGCTGCGTCCAGAGTAGCCTTTTCGCTTTTGGCAAGTGCAAACGCAGCAGCACCTGTAACGGCTTCAATGCGCCGGACACCGGATGCGACGCCGGTCTCGGACAGGATTCTTACCTGGCAGGCCTGGCTGGTATGGGTCAGATGCGTACCGCCGCAGAACTCACGGGAAAAAGGTTTCTGTGGATCGCCTACTGTTACGACACGGACTTCATCGCCGTATTTTTCGCCGAAAAGTGCCATAGCACCAAGCTTTCTGGCTTCATCAAGCTTCATGACAAGTGTGACAACAGGCATATCGGCAAATACTGCTTCATTGACCATGCTCTCAGCCTGACGGATTTCATCGTCCGTCATCGGCTGGAAATGAGTAAAGTCAAAGCGCAGACGATCAGAAGTAACGAGGGATCCGGACTGCTCAACGTGATCGCCGAGCACCGTACGAAGTGCTTTCTGGAGGAGATGCGTCGACGTGTGGTTGCGCGCAATCGACATACGATAGCTTCCGTCCACATGCATCCCGAGTTCCTGACCGGCGCGAAGTATTCCTTCGTTCACAGTCAGACTGTGAAGGAATTTGCCCGCTGCGTCTTTTTCGACGGACGTAACATGAGCATGAATCCCATCGGCGATCAGAACACCCTGATCCGTGACCTGACCGCCCGACGTCGCATAGAACGGTGTGCGGTCAAAAATTGCAATGACTTTATCGTCGGCAAATGCCTCCGGGACGATCTGTAGGGATCCTTCTTCGTCCTCCTTCAAAAGGTAGAGAAGCTTCCCGTCGATACTGAGATCGTCATATCCGGCAAACACAGTCGAAGATGTATCCTGCAGGAGTTCAGCAGGCAATTCCCTGCCGCCCCATGCTGTTCCGGTTTTGGCTTTGGTTGCCGCACGGGCAGCATCTTTCTGCGACTTCATGGCCGCTGTAAATCCGGCTTCGTCTATCGTAAGGCCCTCGTCCTGTGCAATCTCCCGGGTCAGATCCAACGGGAAACCAAAAGTATCATGAAGACGGAAAACCTGATCGCCGGCAAGGGCGGTCAGTCCTTTTTCCTTGGCCTCCGTTATGTAGCCATTCAGGATTTCGGTTCCCTGCTCAACGGTACGAAGGAATGCTTCTTCCTCTTTGCGGATTACCGTCATAATATAGGTCTGCTTTTCAAGGAGTACCGGATAGGCCTCTTTGTTAAGTTCAACGACAACAGCGGCAATTTCCGTCAGGAAAAGATCCGTGATGCCGAGAAGACGACCGTAGCGCGATGCACGGCGCAGAAGACGGCGAAGCACATACCCGCGGCCCTCATTGGACGGCAGGACACCGTCGGAAATCATCATCGTAGTCGAACGCACATGATCGGTTATTACACGGATCGCGACATCTGCTGCCGGATCTTTGCCGTAGTCGGCATGAGCCTTCTGGCAGACTGTATCAAGAATCTTACGGATTGTATCGACCTCAAACAGATTATCTACGCCCTGCATAATACAGGCTACACGTTCAAGGCCCGCGCCGGTATCAATATTCTTCTTGGCCAGAGGCGTATAGGTGCCGTCGGCTTCTTTGTTGAATTGTGTGAAAACAAGATTCCAGAACTCGATGAAACGGTCGCATTCGCAGCCGACCTTACAGTCCGGGGAACCGCATCCATATTCCTCACCCCGGTCATAATAAATCTCGGAGCAGGGGCCGCAGGGGCCGGTGCCGTGTTCCCAGAAATTATCAGCCTTACCCAGGCGGGTGAGATGATCTTCCGGAACACCGACCACATCGCGCCAGATTGCATAGGCTTCATCGTCTTCTTCATATACGGAAGGATACAGGCGGTCAGCCGGCATCTGCAGAACCTGCGTGCAGAATTCCCAGGCCCACGGAATGATCTCCGCCTTAAAATAATCACCAAAGGAAAAATTGCCGAGCATCTCAAAATACGTGCCGTGGCGCGCCGTGTGTCCGACATTTTCGATATCAGGGGTACGGATGCACTTCTGGCAGGTCGTCACACGCAGTGACGGCGGCGTCTGTGCACCGGTAAAATATGGCTTTAAAGGCGTCATGCCGGCATTAACTAAAAGAATGGACGGATCATTGTTCGGCACCAGTGAAAACGAAGGCAGGCGAAGATGTCCTTTTGATTCAAAATACGACAGATACTTTTCGCGAATTTCATTTAATCCAAGAGCTTCCATGAAATAAATCTCCTATTTCCTTGCCCGTTTTCAAAAGAGGCCTCCGGATAAAAGTTCATTAGCGAACGAAACAGAGGCTTTCCGGGCATGCATTAACTTATTGATTTTACATTAAAAGAACGGAAAAAGGAATGCCCTCTTTGCGCTCTCCCCGATCGAGTCGAATGTCGCCAAAAGGGCACTCCTGTTATTTGCATTTATCACTTCACACCGGTGTCGTTTACTTATTTGCGGCAGCCTCTATCTTTTTATTGCGGAAATACAGGCAGATATCGGTGGATACCATAATTACATTCGGGAAATAGAAGAAGAAAGCCAAGTTGTATGTGCCGGAAAAACATTTGGATGCGATACCGCAGAAGTATCCGAAAAGGATAAAGCACATGAACAGTAAACTTTTGCCTTTGGTGGATCTGGAACGGTACGAACGGAAGATAGAGAGCGGCCATGACACACCGAAGCTGATAATCATTATTGTCTCGAGAATACTAGCATAATCCATTTTTTTACTTCCTCTTCATTTCATTTTATTTTTTCTGTGTTTTTACTCGTGTCCGTGTGTATATGTCGGCAGCAGTTTCGGAGACTCTATTTCACTTCTGATTCCCGCTGATTCCATTTCCTCTGCAAACTCTGCAACATGCCGTATGGACAGCTTGCCGGCAGTGATATCCCTGCATCTGGCAGCTGTATTTTTACCTGCAGCCCTGCCGAATACGATGATATCCAGAAGGGAGTTGCCCATCAGGCGGTTCTTGCCATGGATCCCCCCTGCCGCCTCGCCTGCAACATACAGATTCTCGATATTTGTCTCGCATTTATCATTGATCTGTAGTCCGCCGTTCTGGTAGTGCAGCGTCGGATATACAAGAATCGGTTTTTTGCGGATGTCGATATCGTACTTTTCAAACATGCGCAGCATGGCGGGAATCCTCTGTTCTATAGTACCTTCCCCGTTAATCAGTTCAATCATCGGTGTGTCAAGCCATACGCCGATGCCGTCGGATGTACGTATACCTCTTTTGCGGATCGTGCATTCACGAATGATTGCAGCGGCTGCTACATCACGGGTCTCGAGCGGATGTACAAAAACCGTCCCGTTCGTATTGATAAGCTTCGCGCCGAGGGAACGGACTTTTTCGGTAACAAGCGCCCCGAAAATCTGCTCGGGATAGGCCGCTCCGGTAGGATGATACTGAAGTGTCTCTGCATAAAGGAGCTTAGCACCCGCACGGTAACCCAGAATCAGTCCGTCAGCGGTTGCCCCGTAATGGTTGGATGTCGGAAAGCCCTGATAATGAAGCCTTCCTGCGCCGCCCGTTGCAATAACAACGGTCTTTGCCCGTGCTATAAGAATTTCCTTTGTTTCCATATTAATCAGCACGGCTCCGGCTGCCCTGCCCTGTTCGTCAAGAATCAATTCGATAGCTGATGTAAAGTCAACGACCTGTATACCACGGTTGAGTACTTCGTCACGAAGCGTACGCATGATTTCAGCGCCTGAAAAATCCTTTGCCGCGTGCATCCTCTTGCGGGAGGTTCCGCCGCCGTGTGTGGTTATCATCGTGCCGTCGGGTGTTTTATCAAATTCCACACCGAGTTCATTCAGCCATTTGATAGCATCCGGGGCTTCCGTAACGAGTTTTCTGACCAGCTCCGGCTTGTTGGCATAATGACCGCCGCCCATAGCATCGAGATAATGCTGTGCGGGTGAGTCGTTCGGCTTATCAGCTGCCTGGATGCCGCCTTCGGCCATCATCGTATTGGCGTCGCCCATACGGAGCTTTGTAACAATCAGAACCTTTGCACCGGCTTTTTCCGCTTCGATTGCAGCCGACGTGCCTGCGCCGCCTCCGCCGATGATAAGCACATCGACATCATAATCGATTTTGTCGAGGTCTATGTCCATGACAGAGATCCTGCTGTTCGCCTGCAGCAGTGCCGCAAGCTCGGTAGGAACCATATCCCCTTTATTCGGACCAATCTTCAGAGAAACAAATTTATCCTTCTTATAATCGGGATGATATGTGATAAGAAGGGTTCTCTTCTCTTCTGCAGACATTCTATCAGGTTCCATGACGGCATTTTCCGCTCTTGCCGCTTCAACTTTTTGAATCGAAGCAAGCATTTCTTCTGTGTACATATCAGCTATCTCCTTACTCTTCTATCTCTCTGGTATTGTATAACTCCCTGATTTCCTCTACCGGTTTCTGCATTAAGCTTTCCAGCAGATCAGAGAAAGCACCGTCTTGTATTTCCCGGACTCTCTTCTCAAGATGCTCGGATGCAGGCGCCAGATATTTGCCGTTGAGGCGTCTTGCCAGAAGGGAGACCTGCGGATGGGAAATACCTGCCGGGCACCGCGAAGAACATACTCCGCACATAACGCAGTCAAAGGATTCCTCTGCGCACTTTTCATATTCTCCGCGCTGTGCATAAGCAATATACTGCATGACATTCAGTCCCTGCGTACAGCTCTTTGTGCAGGCATTGCAGCCGATGCAACTGTAAATCTCAGGGTAAAGCTGCATCATGATCTGTTCGGTCGGCTTTATCTTGTTGATGTCATAACCTTGTTTTACCAGCGGGAAAAAGGGAAGAGTCGCGATATACATGTTGTCTTCCACTTTGATCTGGCAGGCAAGGCATGCCTTCAGCTCCCTGTCTCCTTTAATCCTGTATATTGTTGCGCAGGCACCGCAGAAGCCATTACGGCAGCCGCAGCCGCGAATCAGCTGATATCCGGCATACTCCATCGCACACATAATCGTAAGATTGGAGGGCACACTATATTTTTTGCCCATTAAAAATATGTTTACCATGTTTTCCATTTAAATGCAGATCTCCTTATCAATATTCATTCGGAAGTTCATCGAGCTGGTCACAGCGGAATACCGGACCATCCTTGCAGACATATTTGTCCCCGATGTTGCATCGGCCGCATTTGCCTACACCGCACTTCATTTTGAGTTCCATTGTCGTAAATACCTGTTTCTTCTCGAACCCTAATTCCTGCAGTCCCGCGAGCGTGAACTTAATCATAATGGGAGGTCCGCAGATGATGACCGTCTTATTCACATCAAATCCGAGTTCTTTTACATAGTTCGGAACAAATCCCACATGGCCGGTCCAGCCTTCCTGTTCGCGGTCAATCGTAAGATGTACATGAATGCCTTCTTCCCGGCTCCATTCATCGATGATTTCCCTGTAGTCGACAAGGTCTTCTTTGCTTCTTGATCCGTATACAATATCGACAGTTCCATAATTTTCACGGAAATGACGGACATAATTGATGACCGATCGCAGCGGTGCAAGGCCGATACCGCCGGCAACAAAAAGAAGATCCTTGCCCCTGAATTCCGTATCAACAGGAAATCCGTTGCCGTATGGACCGCGGATCGCAATGGTCTGACCGGGTTCCATCATGTGCAGCCAATTTGTCAGGCAGCCGCACTTCTTGATGCTGAACTCAATATATTCGTTATTTGTCGGCGAGGAAGTGATGGAAAACATCGCTTCGCCGATACCAGGAATAGACAGCATCGCACACTGGCCGGGAATATGCGTGAAGCACTTCCCGCCGTCCGGTGCAACCACCCTGAAGGTCTTAACATCCGGTGTATCCGTCCGGACATCCGTAACTTTCCCAAGCTTGGGAATCAAAGTATCTTCTGTCATATTATTCATCCCCCAGTGCTCTTGCCACCTTGGCAATATTCATCGAAACCGGACATTTGGCAAGGCATCTCCCGCATCCTACACAGCCATATTCCCCGTTATGATTGGACGGGAAATAGATCAGTTTGTGCATGAATCTCTGACGGAATTTCTCCGTCTGCGTAATACGGGGATTGCCGTGTGCCATCTTTGTAAAGTCGGAATACATACAGCTGTCCCAGCAGCGGAAACGTTTGACTTCATGTCCTGTATCAAAATCGCAGATGTCATAGCACTGGCAGGTGGGGCAAATAAAGGTACAGGTTCCGCAGCCAAGACAGGACTGTGAAAGATCCGCCCATTTAGGCGAGTTGAATTTCTCCAGTAACTCATCTTCGTTAAACCCGGAAAGGTCCAGACCGCCAAGCGGAAGTTTGGCGATAATTTCTTTAGTTCTCTTCTGTTGTTCTTTGACGGCACTATCATCTGCTTCTGCAAGGATTGACTCGAAGCTTTTCATCATCGCAGTACCTTTTTCCGTAATCGCTTCAAAGTAAATTTCACCGTCTTCTATCCATGATGAAATATCACCTTCAGGATTTCCGGCATCTATTCCGAATACAGAACAGAAGCAGGTTTCTTCAGGACGGGTGCAGGAAAGGGTGATGATGGTACCGTGCTCCCGTCTGGACTGATAGAAAGTATCAACGGGCTCAGCAAGAAATACTTTATCAAGGATGGAGAAACTTCTTGCGTCGCAGGCCCGGACACCAAAAATAACAAAATTTTCAAGTTTACTTCGGGAATCAATCAATTCAATATCTTTTCCCGTCATCTTAAAATCTACAATATTCTCCGTCTGCGGGAAGAAAAAATCCTTTGCACTTCTGACTGTGTTCAGGGCCTGGCTCATCACGGCACCGGGTTCCCATTTTTTGTACTGTGCCTGTCCGGCGTTGTTGTCAACCGGCAGATAGAGCAGTCTGTCAGCTGCAATGATTTCAAAGAGTTCATTCATTCTGGTCAGGGAAAGCTTCTGCATCTTACATACCTCCCTTTGTATTTACAATACCCGGTTCCACGTCCCCTTTGGTAAATGCGGTCAGCGGGGACAGTGTCTGGCAGTCCTCGCCCGCCTGGAACTCCCCGAAAAATTCATTGATGTCCTTGATGCCTTTGCGGTTAAGCAGATGCAGCGGAATATTCTGCGGGCAGACCCGTGAACACTCGCCGCAGTCGGTACAGCGTCCGGCAACATGGAATGCACGGATGATATGATACATGTTTTCTTCAAAGGTATCGGCACTGGCTTTAGCGGCAACCCCTGAATCATCATTGTCGAACACGCATTTTTCACAGGTGCAGGCAGGGCATACATTTCTGCAGGCATTGCATCGGATACAGCGGGAAAGTTCACCGCGCCAGAACGCAAAGCGTTCTTCCGAAGTCATCTTCTCGAGTTTTTCCACCATATCAAAGCGGCCTGCATCCTGTACTTCGCCCTCCTGACCAATCAGTTCATCATATACAACATGTTTTTTACTTTTACAGCTTTTGCATCTTTCGAGAAGAACTGCGCTTTTTTCAACCGTCTGACTGCCATAGATTGTTTCCACGGCAAAGTTCTCATCATCACTGGCAATGCCTGTAACTCCGCTTATTCCCGCAGCCTTAATCTTCTCAATATCAGCTTTACCGCTGCACGGTACGCCGATAGCATAAACATTGTCACAGAGAATGCGGTGTTCCTTGATAAGCTGGTTAAAACTGTATGTGTCGCAGGGTTTTAAGAATACTGCGGCTTTTCCCTCTTTTTTGGATTCCTTTACCAGATATTTGGAAAGATTGTTCCCGCAAAAATCGTTGTAAACAAATCCCTGTCCAAGTTCTTCCGCACTCCTGAACACGGATGGTGTAATATCATAAACAAATGTACCGGCCTGCCATCCAAGAACACGATTGACAGTGCCGTCCTGTAAAAGGGCTATGGCACGCTCTTTCATTATTTCCTGCATCTCAAGTCCCCCAATCTTTTGTTCTCGCCGAGGTTTGTAACGGTTTCAACAAAATCGTTCATTGTAGCGGCGAATTTTGCACCTTCTGCGGCGGATACCCATTCGACACGGGTCCTTCCGCGGTCAATACCGAGGAAATCAAGCATCGAGAAAAGCATTGTCATTCTTCTTCTGGCGTAATAATTGCCGGTTGTATAATGGCAGTCGCCCGGATGGCATCCGCAGATGATTACACCGTCCGCTCCTTTTTGAAAGGCACGGAGAATGAACATGGGATTCACGCGGCAGGAGCAGGGAACCCGGATGATTTTAACGTCAGCAGGGTAGTTTTGCCGGTTATTGCCTGCAAGGTCTGCTCCCGCATAGGAGCACCAGTTGCAGCAGAAAGCTACAATATTAGGTTTGAATTCGTTTTTTTCATTTATCTGCATATAGCATCAACCTCCGCCATAATCTGTCTGTTGGAAAACCCGTCCAAATCCATAGCGCCGGAAGGACACGTTACCGTACAGGCCCCGCATCCCTGGCATACGGCGGCATTCACGGATGCAACGCGCCGGATTGCAGTGGTTCTGTCAGGCATTCTGAATTCCTTGTCGGAATAGCTGATGGCTCCGTACGGGCAGACCTTTTCACAGGAAGAGCAGCCATTGCACAGCAGTTCATCGGAATGAGCTACGCAGGGGTTGCAGGTGAGTTTATTTTTGGCAAGAAGCCCGATGACTTTCACCGCAGCCGCGCCTGCCTGGGATACTGTCTCAGGAATGTCTTTGGGGCCCTGGCAGGTACCGGATAGGAAAATACCCGCCGTGGGGCTTTCCACGGGACGAAGCTTGGCATGGGCTTCCGTGAAGAAGTCATTGGTATCCATGCTTGCGGTGAGCATTGTCGCAAGTGACCGCGCACTCTTGTCAGGCTCTATCGCCGTCGCAAGAACCACCATATCAGCCGTAATATGAAGCTGTTCATTCAGGATCAGGTCGGATGCCTGAACCATGAGTTTGCCGTCAGCCATGGGTGCGACTTTACCGACCATACCCTTGATGTAATGGACATCGTAATCTTCAACGGCCCGGCGGTAAAACTCATCAAAGTTCTTACCGGCAGTGCGCACATCAATATAGAACACATATACTTCAGTATCCGGATATTTTTCACGGGTAAGCATGGCGTGTTTGGCCGTGTACATGCAGCAGACTTTTGAGCAGTACTGCTTTCCGCATCCGGATGTATCACGGGAACCTACGCACTGGATAAACACAATTGTTTTGGGATGAACACCGTCCGAGGGGCGAACGAGCTTCCCGTCTGTCGGACCGGCTGCATTGAGGATGCGTTCGTATTCAAGGGAAGTCACAACATCTGGACTCCGGGAGTATGCAAACTCGTCGAAGTTCTCCAGAGTAATTGGATTATACCCGGTAGCAACCACGACAGCGCCGTATTTCTCTTCAATATATTCATCCTGCTGCGTGTAATCGATGGCATTTGCCGTGCAGACTTTTGCACATATACCGCACTTGCCGGTCTTCAGCATCGTGCAGTGTTCAGGATCAATCGTGGCAATTTTCGGAACCGCCTGGGCAAAAGGAATATAAATTGCGCTTCGGTTGTTCATGCCAAGATTGAATTCGTTTTCAATTTTTTTCTGAGGGCATTTCTTTGTACAGTCGCCGCATCCCGTACAGATGTTTTCTTTCACATAACGGGCCTTCTTCTTTATCGTAACCGTGAAGTTGCCCACAAAGCCTTTTACATCGGTAATTTCACTGTAGGCATAAATATGAATATTATCATGCTGCGCCGCATCGACCATTTTGGGCGTGAGAATACAGGCCGCACAGTCGAGTGTTGGAAATGTTTTATCCATCTGGGCCATTTTGCCGCCGATGGTAGGGGATTTCTCAACGATATCAACTTCAAACCCAGCTTCAGCAATATCAAGTGCCGTCTGAATCCCGGCAATTCCGCCTCCGATAACCAGAGCCCGTTTGGTAACAGGGCTTTCACCGGCAATTAAGGGAACATTGAGATTTACTTTTGCTACCGCAGCTCTGCCAAGGACGATGGCCTTTGCAGTGCCTGTGGGCATATCCTTATGAATCCAGGAACACTGCTCACGGATGTTGGCTATTTCCATCATGTACGGGTTGAGTCCTGCCGCTGTGGCGGCCTTGCGGAAGGTCACTTCATGCATGCGCGGCGAACATGAACAGATAACCGCACCTGTCAGTTCATTGTCCCTGATTGCATTTTTGATGATGTTCTGACCGGTCTCGGAACACATATACGGATAGTCTGTGGAGAAAACAACGCCGGGTTCATTTTTGAGAGCCTCCGCAACGGCATGTACATCAACGGTTCCTGCTATGTTCGTGCCGCAATGGCACACAAATACGCCTATTTTTTGCATTATATTATCCTTCTCATTTACTGTATTTTCGAAATGCACCGACAATCGCCTGCTGCGGGATATCTTTATCCAAAAGTGCGGGAATCTGATCCGCCTTCAGGTGATTTTGTCCCTGCTGCCTGACTACCATCAGCCGGATTGCCTCAATAAGCTTAGCCGGCGCTACCCCGCGCGGGCATCTCTCGACGCAGGCCATGCAGGAAAGGCATCGGTAATTGGATTTCATGAGGGCATCTACATCGCCCTTCTCAACCATGTAAACAAACTGGTGGGGGTGGTAATCCATTTCTTCATAGGACGGGCAGGACCCGGAGCATTTGCCGCATCTCATACACTTGCGTACATTGACTCCGCTCGTGCGAAGAACCTGTTCTGTCAGATTTTTCTTAAACGTCTGCATTTTCTTTGTCTCCCTCGCCTTTTATACCAAGTGCTTCTGCAAGCAGTTCGGTAAAATAGATAACCGGAACTTTATGTTCCGCATTATTTTTGCCCAGATTATATAAACAAAGCGGACATGCTGTTACAATCATTTCCGCGCCGTTATCCTCTGCACTGGCAAGTACCTTGACACTATTTTTGCCAACGAGGGCGTTATCTTCGAGGGTGACATATCCGCCGCAGCATTCATTCCTGTACGGATAAATGACAGGGTCCCCGCCGATCGCGCGAATGAAGTTTTCCATGATTACCGGATTCTCCGGATTATCCATCTGCATGACGCTGGCAGGACGAAGAAGCATGCAGCCATAATAGGCCGCAATTTTTCTGCCGGTCAGGGGATGTACGACTTTTTGGGCCAATACATCAAACCCGACTTTGTCGCGCAGCATTTCCAGGTAATGGATCACGTTTGTTTCACCGTGGTATTCGACGTCGGGATTCAGGTAATTGTTGATTTTGCCCGCAATGTCCTTATCCGTCTGCATATCATTATTGACCTGCTTTATGACGTTGTGACATGCAGAACACAGGGTAATTAAATCATTGCCCTGTTCCTTTGCGCTCATGAGCGCCCTTACTGATGAGAGTTTTGTTGCGATTTCGTCCTTTGCCATCGGGTAAACTGCACCGCAGCACTGCCAGGCGGGAAGTTCTTCAAGTGTGATTCCTAGTGCCTGTGCCGACATTCTTGCATATCTGTCCAGATCTTTTGCTTTTGTTTTCAGGGTACATCCAGGGTAATAGCTGAAAATCATTTGCAGGTGTCCTTCCTTATGTCGTTAACTAACTGTCGTATGCGGATCAAATGATAAGTTACTGTCTAAGGCATATGTTAAACCATCTGTTCGGGATGAAATACTTCATCAAATTTTGCCTCGGTCAGAAATCCCAGGGAAAGGCAGGCTTCCTTCAGTGAAATATTATCTTTGTGGGCTTTCTTCGCCGTTTTCGCGGAGTTTTCATAACCTATATATGGATTAAGTGCTGTAACAAGCATCAGTGAATTGTGGAGATTGTGCTTCATCTTTTCCCGGTTTGCCTTGATTCCCACAGCACAGTTATCGTTGAAAGAGACAATCACATCGGAGAGCAGCCGGACCGACTGCAGAAAATTGTAAATGCACACCGGCATGAACACATTGAGTTCAAAGTTGCCCTGTGAGGCAGCCATCCCGACAGCAACATCATTTCCCATAACCTGAACGGCGACCATCGTAACCGCTTCGCACTGGGTTGGATTGACTTTGCCGGGCATAATAGAAGAACCCGGCTCATTTTCAGGAATGAAAATCTCACCGAGTCCATCGCGGGGGCCGGAAGCCAGCCAGCGTACATCGTTGGCGATCTTCATCATATCTGCGGCAAGTGCTTTGAGTGCTCCATGTGCAAATACCAGTTCATCCTTGGAAGTCAGGGCATGGAATTTATTTTCAGCGGTGATAAAGTCCTTCCCGGTTATCCCGGAAATGGCCCCGGCAACTTCTGCACCGAATTCTTTGGGTGCATTCATTCCGGTCCCTACTGCGGTACCGCCCAAAGCGAGTTCCTTGAGTTCCGGCAGTGCAATCCCCAGCATCTTCCGGTCTTTTTGAAGGCTGCTCCTCCAACCGCTGATTTCCTGTGAAAAGCTTATCGGAGTGGCATCCTGAAGATGTGTGCGGCCGCTCTTAACAATTCCCTTGTTCTCTTCTTCCAGATACATGAATGTGGCAATCAGTCTGTCGATTGCCGGAAACAGTTTATCTTCAATACTGATAACTGCCGCAATA
>Ga0209429_10001410_pt1 | contig 14879 bp, 16 predicted proteins | sample BarGraNGADG00212_3_FD_184493 | JGI IMG/M metagenome (GOLD analysis project Ga0209429, IMG submission 184493) | Arctic peat soil microbial communities from Barrow, Alaska - Barrow Graham LP Ref core NGADG0004-212 (SPAdes) (version 2) | ecosystem: Environmental > Terrestrial > Soil > Wetlands >... | reverse complement strand
ACGCAGAAGGCCCCCGATCTCTCAGGGGCCTTCTCTGGTGCGCGAGGGGGGATTTGAACCCCCACGCCCTTTCGGACACTGGCACCTGAAGCCAGCGCGTCTGCCGTTCCGCCACTCGCGCGCGCCGGAAAAGACTAGCACGCAGGCGGGTCGCGGCGTGATGGAGACTTCGGGGCCGCCAAGGTCGCGCCACGCCCGCAAAAGCGAGGCCCATAACCCTCAATCACCCAAAACGCCTGCCGATGGGAATACCGGACGATGCGAGAGGAGATCACATGGAGGCCATCGCCGCCATTGATCAGCGTCTTTCGGAGATTCAGACGCGCATTGCGTCCTTTGCGCCGCGCTCAGCCCCCAGTGCCAGCGCGGCCGCAAGTTCGCTCTGAGGCGCCCTCGCATCGTCCGCAACCTTGTATCCAGAAGGCACATCGTTTGCCGACGTCTTCGCCTCCGTCACGCAGACGGCCTCGCAGACGGGCGGCACTTCGCTCGCGGCGGCCGCGTCCCAACTCAACTCAGACGGCGTACCCACGAGCCTCGCCGGCTACGGAAATGGTCACATCCCCGAGACCACCACCGTTGGCGTCTCAATGCCATGATCGATCGCGTTGCGGATCAGGTGCGTGAGCGGGTCCTTGATGGCCTCGAGCAACCCTCGGTCGAGCTTGATCGTCCGCTGGCGGTCGGTGTTGAGTTTTTTCGGCAGTGTTCTTGCCATACACAGAGAGACGTCCGCCCGAGGGCCTCGTTAGACCACGGGCGGACGACGACTAACTTGCGGCGTGGGCCCAAACCTGGGCGACCGCGTTGACCGAGGGTGCGACGGCTGCCGCTCCCCTCGACTCGGCGGTGCGAGCGGCGATCAACGCGTAGTAGGCCTTGCGACGACGCTCGACCACTCCCTCGCTGGGGTCGACGGCCGGGCTCTCGTCCGCGTCGAGGTTGGCGCGAAGGCCGTCCTTAAGTAGCGAGAGCGCCTCGGTGCGGAGTTGGCTGATGCGCGAGCGTGTCAAGCCCATCTCGTCCGCGAGTTCGATCATGGGGCGGTCGTGGAAGAAGAGCTGCTCGACGACGTAGCGGAGCTTCTCCGGCAGGCACGAGATTCCCGTGCGTAGGTATTCGAACTGTTCCGCGTTCACGAGGGCATCGAGCGGACCCACCGAGCCGTCGACCACCATGTCGGCGACCGCTCCATCGAAGGCATCCATCGATAGCACGCGAGTGCCCGCGTCGGCGTGAGCCGCGTTGACCTCTTGCACGCTGACGCCGAGCGCCTGGGCGATTTCCGGCTTGGTGGGCGTACGTCCCAACTGGCCCGTCAGCTCGTCGGAAACCTCCGCTGTCTGACGCGCCCTGCGGCGCGCACCGCGAGGCACCCAGTCCATGGAACGCAGTTCGTCGATCAGCGCACCGCGGATACGCATGGAGGCGTAGCGGGCGAAAGGGACTCCTTTGGAGTCATCGAATGAACGGGCGGCACGCACCAATGCCATCGCCCCAGCCGACGTCAAATCAGCCCGAGAGACGTGCGACGGTACGCGAGCGAGCACCTCGTTCACGTTGTAGCCCACCAAGGCCAGGTGTTGCTCCACCAGGGCGTTGGACCGGTTCATGTCGTTCATATCGCCAATACTGGGGAAGCGAAGCGATGTCGACAAGGAGAGAACTCACACGTGACCTCTATCACCCCCCATAGCGGGAAATGTCACACGACACGCCCTAAATCGGTATGTCCGTTTCGTCCCCACGGCCATGTGACGTGGTCGACTCCCCACACATGGGGGGTACCCAGTTGGGGGGCAGCAAGAAACACCCCTGGGGGTGCAAAAAGAGGTCAAGTGAGACTTGTCACAGAATGCTTCGTGTAGCCGACTGAGACTTGTCACAGAACGCTCATCGCTGCCGATTGAGAAGTCGTGGACGGTTTCCGTATAGCCGCCCGAAAGTGAAGGATTCGCCATGGGACTCAACGAACTATCCACCGCGCTGTGGCGCGAAAGGGAGTTCCTCGAGATGCTGCTGTTCAAGCTCGAAGAGGAAGAACTTGTGCTCGCGAGCGGACGCACCCGTTGGCTTGGACGCGCGGCGCGCGAGGTCGAATCCGTTCTCGACCAGATTCGCGGCGTCGAGTTCGGCCGCGCGATCGAGGCGGACGACGCTGCGCGCGAAGTGGGAATCCCCGAGGGTGCATCCCTTCTTGAGCTCGCCAAGGCCGCGCCAAGCCCGTGGAACGACCTCTTGCGCGGGCATCACGTCGCGCTCGTGGACGTGACAACTCAGATCGACGCGATCGCACACTCCAACAGGGAGGTGCTGTCGCAGTCGGTACGCGCCACTCAAGAGGCGCTCATGGGGATCAGCGCCACCGTCAGCACCTACAACACCAAGGGCGGTTCCGCTCAGACGGTCGACGCGTCCTTCCTGTTCGATGGGGCGCTGTAAAGGATGAGCACCTTTTCGGGCCTGGCCTCGGGACTCCAGCAGTTCTGGACGGCATGGGAGGACGTGGCGAACGCACCCGACGCTGGCGCCGCAAGGGCCATGGCGTTGAGGTCCGACACGGTCGCGGCCAACCAGGCCTCGCGCAACGCGAACGACGGCATCAACTGGCTTGGCACCACCGACGACGCGATGCAGGCCTCGATCACCGCCCTGCGGAGTGCCCGCGATCTCGTTGTCCAGGCCTCCAACTCCGGAAGCGTCGGCGCGAGTTCCCGAGAGGCCATCGCCACCGAGATCGACGGCATTCGCGCCTCGCTGCTCAACCTCGCCAACACGACGATTCAAGGACGCCCTGTCTTCGCCGGCACTACGGGCGACGGCGTGGCCTTCGACGACGGCACGTCCGCCACGCCTTATGCGTGGCACGGCGTAGCGGGCGCCACCGTAGACCGCAGGGTCTCTCCCGACGCGACCGTCAGGGTTGACACCGATGGCACCGCGGCTTTTGGTGAGGGAGCGAACTCGGTGTTCGCCCTGCTCGACAAGATCTCCGCAGACCTGCACGGTGGAGCCGAGGTGAGCCCTCGCCTCGCCGAAGTGGACACCAAACTCAACGGGATGCTGTCCCAAGTCGCCAACGTGGGCATCAGGTACAAGCAGGTCGACGACGCAAAGAACACCATTGCCGCGAAAGTTCAGGCCGCGACCTCTAGCATTTTCGGTATCGAAGACATCGACCTGGCGGAGACCATCATGGAATTGAATATGCAGCAGGTGGCCTACCAGGGTGCGCTTGGCGCGGCCGCAAAGGTACTGCAGCCCACCCTCATGGACTTCCTCCGATGAGCGTCGCCGTCGCACTCGATGGGGCTCGCAGCCAGTTGCGAGAACTCCCCGATGAGATCGTGTTTGTCGAGGCTCCTCCCGGGATGGCCACGTAGACGCGCTTCGACCTCACGGCGCTCGACGAGTCAGGCTTCCTGTTCGCGCTGCGCAGCCTCGAGATGCCGGGCGTGCGGCTGTTCGTCATCCCGCCACAGGCATACTTCCAGGGATACGCCCCGGAGGTGTCCGCAAGCGTGCGCACCACCCTTGGCTTGGATGCGACGACGTAGCCAGTGATGCTCGCGGTGGTCCACCCCGGTGGGGACGAACCCACCACGGCCAACCTGTTGGCACCGATTCTGGTGAACCCCGTTACGGGAGCCGCCGCCAAGGTGGTTCTCGACGGCGACGAGTGGCCGCTGCGCGCGCCGCTCGGCACGGGGTCGGGAGCGGCTTAGGTCCGTCGACCGGCCGAGACGGGGCTCGTGACTCGAGGTTCCGACCCCAAGGATCGACGCGTTGCCGTGGTCAAACTCACCCATGAAGGACGCACTCAACTCGCCGAGTGGGAGCGAGCCCACCAGCAACGCATCGGCGATGCGCTGGGGCACCTCACCGCGACCGAGCAGGCGACCATTCGGGCGGCATTGCCAACTCTCGACCGCCTCGTCGCGCACCTGGCAAACCCGGGCCTCGAGGAGGAGTAGTCGCCCCCGCCCGAGCGCGCGAGGCGACGTCGGACGGTGCGTGGCCCTTGGACCCGTGCGCACCCAACCGCGGGCCGCCATCCAGTAGTCCGTGAAGGCCCTGGCAAGTAGGATCGCGGTGTGAGCAAGACTTCTGCGGACGCTGGCGAAGGGTCCCCCAAGCCGACAGCGTCAGCGGGCTGGTTCGTGCTGGTGTATCGCATCCCCTCCGAGCCGACTCGTCTCCGGGCAACAGCCTGGCGCCGCCTGAAGTCGCTTGGCGCCGTCTACCTGCAGAACTCCGTCGCTGCGCTCCCGATCACCCCTGCGGCGGAGCGCGCGCTGCGCAAGCTGCAACACGACATCACCGAAATGTCGGGTACCGCGATTCTCATGAAGTCATCCGTCTTGGTGGGCGAATCCCACGTCCTGGCCACCTTTCAGGCGGCACGGACCGACGAGTACGAGGAGATCGTCGACCGCTGCTCCGGGTTCCTGGCCGAGTTGCAGAAGGAGTACGTCAAGCAACACTTCACGTATGCCGAACTCGAGGAGAACGAGGTCGACTACACGAAGCTCGTCAACTGGCTCGCTAAGGTCCAGGCACGCGACGAGTTCGTGGCCCCCGGGCGCGCGGAGGCGGAGGCCGCCATCAAGGAGTGCGAAACCGCCCTCGAGGAATACGCGGCTCGGGTCTACGTCGAGGAACCGGAAGGCCACTGACCTTCGGTCTCCGCTCAGCGCATGGCGCGGCGGACGCCGTACGGAAGCAGGACGGCGATCGCCACGGGCATCACGGTCCAGGCGAGCGATGACGCGCTCGACACAACGAAGACCATGAGCAATCCGAGCACGACTCCCGCCGCAACCTGCCAGTCATCCCCAATGACGAAGTCGTACCAGAAGGCGCCGAAGGCGCGAAGTCTTGAGCCGAGACCTCGCCGCTGCGCCTGCGTCGGGACGGCGACAAGGCCCTCGGCGGCGACAAGGCCCTCGGTGGCGACAAGGCCCTCGGCTGCGGCATCCAAGGCCCCATCGGCCATTTGCTCAAGGCTCGTCGACTCTTCGCCGACGAGCGCCCCGACTGGGACCAGTTTGGGCGCCGGAATGCGAGACACGCGGAATCGCCGCATCCCCACGGCGAGCGCCACGCCAAAGATCGCCACGGCGGGAGCAATGACAAGCAGTGAGGTGTCAGCACCTGGCCAATCGGCTCCCGCGCCCTCAGCGCCCCAGAAGATACCAAATGACGTCAGCATCACGCCGACGACGAACTTCAGGGTGTTCTCCGGCACGCGCGACAGCGGGCCGCGCACCACCGCGCCCAGGAGCACCACGACGACGACCGCGGAAGCGGCGGCGACTGCGGCCACGGGCAGGTTCTTCTGGTTGGTGCCGAACGTCAGCACGATGAACACCACCTCGAGACCCTCGAGTACGACCCCCTTGAAGGACAGGGTGAAGGCGTACCAGTCCTTGACTCCGCGGCGCGAACCCTGCTCCGCTTGGGCGGCGGCGGCGACCTCCTTTTCGTAGATCGCGGCCTCGTCGTGAAGCGCCTTGTAGCCGCTGGCACGAAGGATCGCCTTGCGCATCCACTGGAGGCCGAAGACGAGAAGCAGTCCTCCGACCAAGAGGCGCAAGGCGCCGAGCGGGAGGTGGGAGATGGCGGGGCCGGCCACCGCGATGGTAACGACCAGGACGGCGAGTCCGGCCATCGTGCCGAGCATCGCCGAGCGCCAGTGGCGCGCCGTACCGGCGGCGAGCACGATCGTCGTGGCTTCAACCGCCTCGACCAGGCAGGCGAGGAAGACGGCAATGAACAGCGAGATGTCGCTCATGGATGCACTTTCGGATGAGGAGTGTTCGGTCTAGATAGTAACAGCGGTTAGCAATTTGCCGAGAACGCGATCATTCCGCCCGGGTCGATGGATGCGACACAGGCCGCGCCGCGAGCGCATGCGATGCCGCGGCGCTCCTGCAAATCCGGCTGGCTCCACACACCACGGAACCTCGCCCCCGAGCGAGGCGCAAAGGCGGTATGAACCACGCACGTTACGATTCGAGGTATGGGTGTCCTCGATCGCTTTGAGAAGGGCGTCGAGAACGTGATGCAGTCCGCGTTCGCTAAGACGTTTCGTTCCGGCGTCAAGCCGGTTGAATTGTCGAGCGCCCTCAAGCGCGAATGCGACGCGAGGGCGGCAGTGGTGGACCGCCAACGCACCGTGGTGCCCAACGAGTACGTCCTCGTGTTGAGCCCGATGGACATCGAAAACGTGCAGGCGTGGGGCGACGATGCCCTTGCCAGGGAATTCGAGGATGCGCTCCACGATCACGCCGACAGGCAGCGCTACAGCTTTGTGGGTTCCGTCGCCGTGCGCTTCGAACAGGACGACTCTCTCGCCACCGGCCGCTACTCCGTGCAGTCGCGCTCCACGAGGGGCCCCGCGGCGCCCGCGGGCAAAAGCAACGGCCAGTCGCGCTACCCGCTGCTCGACATCGACGGCAAGCGATACCACCTCACCGGAACCACCACGACGGTGGGTCGCGGCACCGAGGCGGACCTCACGGTCGACGACACGGGAGTGAGTCGCCTCCACGTGCGCTTCGAGCGCACCGAGTACGGCACGATCCTCACCGACCTCGGGTCGACGAACGGCACCTTCGTCGAGGACCAGCGCATCCGCGAGGTCACGCTTGTCGACGGGAACGCCATCACCATCGGCCGCACCACCATCCTCTACTGGGACGGCTTGCCCACCGCAGAGGACGCCTAATGAGCCAACTCTCCGTCACCCTGCTGCGGCTCGGGTACCTGATCCTCCTGTGGGGAATGGTGCTCGTCGCGATCGGTGTGCTGAGGTCGGACCTCTACGGAACTCGCGTCACGTCTCGCGGCCGCGGCCTTCGCCGCAAGCCGCGCCCCGATGCCAGGTCGCAAAAGTCGGCGGCTCCCACCCGCGCCTCGGTGGGGGTGCGACCCGGCTCTGCCCCCACGCGAAGCCCTGCCGTCGCACACCTCGCGATCATCTCGGGATCGCTCAAGGGCACCACGCTTCCGCTCGGCGAGACGTCGATCCTCATCGGCCGCGCGTCCACCTGCACGATCGTCATCGAGGATGACTTCCTTTCGGCAAGGCACTGCCGCATCTTTCCCGAAAACGGCCAATGGTTTGTCGAGGATCTTGGCTCCACGAACGGCACGTTCCTCGGTAACCAAAGGATCGACGACCCGGTGCCCTTCGGCATCGGCGAGCGCGTTCGCATCGGCTCCACCACGCTCGAATTAAGGTCGTGACATGTTCTTAACCCTGCGCTTCGCCGCGCGATCCGACGTCGGGTTGGTTCGAGCCGACAATCAGGACTCCGGCTTCGCGGGTCCGCACCTCATTGCCGTCGCCGATGGCATGGGAGGGGCAGCCGGTGGCGACATCGCGTCATCGATCGCCATGGGGCATCTCGCCGCTCTCGAGGGCGAGGGCCTCGGCCAGGATGAGGCGCTCGACCGTCTCAAGGAGGCAATCGCCGACGCTCACGCCGACATCGTCGAGCGCGCGCACAACGACCCCGAACTCTCCGGGCTTGGCACCACCGTCACGGCGATCCTCCGGTCAGGATCATCCCTGGCAATGGCCCACATTGGCGACTCGCGCGGCTACCTCTTGCGCGACGGCGTGCTCGATCAGGTCACGTCCGACCACACGTTCGTTCAGCACTTGGTCGACACGGGGCGCCTCTCGCAGGCCGACGCCGAGAACCACCCCAAGCGCAACCTCGTCCTCCGCGTCCTTGGCGACATCGACGCCGACGTTCCCGTGGACATTTCCGTGCGCGAGGCACGCGTTGGCGACCGCTGGATGCTCTGCTCGGATGGCCTGTCAGGGGTCGTTTCCCGCGCCACGATGCTCACCACCCTGAGCGAAGTGGAGGATCCGGGCGATTGCGCCGATGCCTTGGTCGCCTTGACTCTCGCGGCCGGCGCGCCCGACAACGTGACATGCATCATTGGCGACGTCGTCGACATCGACACCCCTCCTGGCGCCAAGTCCAAGGCGGCACCCAACGAGATCGTCGGTTCGGCCGCGCGCGACCGCAAGCGTCCCACGCAGGGCTCCGAATCGTCGGCGGGGCGGGCGGCCAAGTTGTCGTCGGCACCCGCGGACGAAGACGAGGAGGAAGACCCAAGCAGTCGCTGGCCAAGAATCAAGCCGTGGCTGCTTCCCGTCGCCGCCCTTCTCCTGGTGGTCGCGGGGCTGTGGGGCGCCTATGCCTGGACCCAGACCCAGTACTACGTGAGCTCGGACACCCAACACGTCGTCATCTACAAGGGCGTTCCACAGACCCTTGGGCCGATCTCCTTGCACTCGGTTGCCGAGGTCTCTGACCTCTCCGTGTCCACACTCAAACCATTTGAAAAGGCGCGCATCGATTCGGGGCTGCGCACCGACAGTCTCACGGCGGCCCGCACGATTGTCGACTCATTGAGAACCGGAACATAGTGGCAACGGTCCTCGAGGTCTCGGTCCGCGTCGGGAGACGCTCCGAGGCGGTGCTTCTGGTCTTCGCCTGCGCGATCGCCCTCGGGGCGCGAGCGTTCGTGGACGCCAACGCTGGCGGCGGCATCAGTTCATCTCTTGGCATCTACTCGATTGCCGTCATTGCCATGGCCGTGGCCGCGCACACGGTGGTACGACTGCGTGCGCCCGCAGCGGACCCCATCCTCTTGCCCGCGGCGTTCGCTCTGTCCGGCCTAGGACTTGCGATCATTCGCCGCATCGACTTCGCGTACGCCGCCCGTGGCAGGGTCACTCACTTTGCAGATGCCCAAGAGGGCTGGGCCGTCGTGGGAATTGTGGGCGCGATGCTCGTCATGGGCCTGCTGAAGGACCACCGCCTGCTGCGTCGCTACACGTACACGGCGGGCGTCCTCGGACTCGTTGGCCTCATGCTTCCGCTTGTTCCCGGAGTGGGTCGCGAGGTCAACGGCGCCCGCATCTGGATCTCGCTGTTTGGGCGCTCCTTGCAGCCAGGCGAGTTCGCAAAGATCGCGTTCGTCATCTTCTTCGCCGGATACCTGGTTTCCAACCGCGACACCCTCGCTCTCGCCGGGCCCAAGGTGCTCGGCATCCGCTTGCCTCGGCCCCGCGACCTCGGGCCGCTGCTGATCGTGTGGGCCGCCGCGCTGCTCGTGCAGATTGCTCAGCGGGATCTCGGCGCCTCCCTGCTGTTCTTCGGCCTGTTCGTGGCGATGCTGTACGTCGCAACCCAGCGCATCTCGTGGGTCGTCGTCGGCCTCGCACTCTTCGCCGTAGGAGCGGTCGCAGCGGGAACGATCTTCGCCCACGTCGCGGCACGCTACGACTCGTGGCTGCACGCCCTGAACCCGTCCGTGTACAACTCGGGGCGCTCGTACCAATTGGTGCAGGGGCTCTTCGGCATGGCCTCGGGCGGGCTGTTCGGAACGGGCCTTGGCAACGGCTCGCCCGGCCTAGTGCCCTTCGCCGAATCCGATTTCATCATGGCGTCGCTCGGCGAGGAGCTAGGCCTCACGGGGTTCATGGCGGTACTCGCGCTCTACCTCGTGATGGTGCAGCGCGCGCTCCGCACCGCCATCGGGGTGCGCGACGGCTTCGGCAAGCTCATTGCCGTCGGCCTTGGATTTTCGATGGGGCTCCAGGTCTTCGTCGTCGTCGGAGGTGTGACGCGGGTGATCCCCTTGACCGGGCTCACCACACCATTCCTCGCGTACGGCGGCTCGTCGATGATTGCCAACTGGATCGCGATCGCGCTGCTCATGCGCATTTCCGACCTCGCGAGGAGCTCCGCCACGGAGGCGCCCTTGCGCGATGCTCCTCAACCAGCGGACGCCGCTGGGACCGTCACCACGCGCGCGCCCGCAATCGCCGTTGACGAGGAGCGCGTTGAGGAGGGCACGGCTGAGGTGGGCACGGCTGAGGTGGGCATCGTGCCCGTTCCCGACGGCGCGGTGCCCGTTCCCGACGGCGCGACCGTCCCCGTTCCCGACGGCGCGGTGCCCGTTCCCGACGGCGCGGTGCCCGTTCCCGACGGCGCGGTGCCCGTTCCCGAAGCCGAGCCGGAGGTGGCTCGATGAACGAACCGATCAGGCGCCTCTCGGCGGTGGTGTTGCTCTTGTTCTTCTCGCTCATGGCCGCGGGGTCTTGGGTCCAATTCGTCAAGGCAAACCAGTTGGGCGAAGACCCGCGCAACGTGCGCACTCTCTACAAGCAGTTCGGGTCCTTCCGCGGGCCCATCATCGTCGACGGCCAGGCGATCGTCAGTTCAGTGCCCGTAGACGACCCCTTCAACTATCAGCGCACTTACGCGAACGGCCCGCTGTACGCACCCGTTACCGGCTACTACTCGATAGGTCCCGGTCGCTCCGCGCTCGAGGCGACCGAGAATGCGCTTCTCGACGGATCCGCCGATGCCCTGTTCTGGACTCGACTTGGCGAGCTCGTCGCGGGCACCGAACAACAAGGCGCGTCGGTGGAACTCACCATCAACGCGGCCGTCCAACAGGCGGCGTACGACGCGCTGGGAGACAAACGCGGAGCGGTCGTGGCCATCGATCCGCGCACCGGCGCGATCCTCGCGATGGTGTCGACCCCGTCGTACGACCCTTCGACGCTCGCGGTGCACTCGTCGGGTGACGCAAATCGCGTCTACCAATCGCTGTTGAGCGACCAGACTTACCCACTGATCAATAGGGCGATCGGGGGAGATACGTATCCGCCAGGGTCTACCTTCAAGCTCGTGGTGGCGGCCGCGGCCCTGCAAGCCGGTTACAGCCCAGACACCCTGATCGACGCACCTCAGGAGCTGTCGCTTCCCCTCACGACCGCCACCATCAAGAACTACGGCGGCGAGAAGTGTGGGCCTACCGACAAGATCACCCTGCTCGAGGCGCTACGGGTGTCGTGCAACACCGCATTCGCCAAGCTCGCGATGGACCTTGGTTGGCCGGCGATCGAGAGCATGGCCGCCAGCCTTGGTTGGGGCTCCGGGCTGAACATTCCACTCAGCGTCACCCCTTCACGTCTGCCGGCGTCCCCCAACCAGCCCCAGGTCGCCCAGTCGGGCATCGGTCAGTTCGACGTCAGGGCAACGCCTCTGCAAATGGCCATGGTCGCCTCGGCAATCGCCAACCATGGCGTGCTCATGAAGCCGTACCTCGTGAGCGAGGTGCGCGATCCCGACTTGCGCGTCATTCAGCAAACTCAACCCGAGAAGTTGTCGACTCCCATGAGCCCGGAAACGGCTGCGGCGCTCACCGTCATGATGCAGGCGGTCGTCAACAACGGCACCGGCACCCCTGGGCAGATTTCCGGGGTCTCGGTCGCGGGGAAGACGGGCACCGCGGAGACGGGCCTTGACACGCCGCCTCACACCTGGTTCGTCGCCTTCGCGCCCGCGGAGAACCCCACGATCGCCGTGGTCGTGTTGGTGGAGAATGGCGGCGACATCGGCAATGAGGCGACAGGCGGCAAGGTCGCCGCGCCGATAGCCAAGGCCGTCATCGAGGCGGCACTCGCGAGCGCGGCGGGAGGCAACTGATGCAACTGCAGGGGGGCACCACGCTTGGAGGGCGCTACGTGTTGCGTTCATTGCTCGCCGTGGGAGGCATGGGTGAGGTGTGGCGCGGCATCGACAGCGAGCTTGACAGGCCGGTGGCCATCAAGGTGCTCAAGGAAGAGGCCCAAAACAACGAGACGTTCCTCAAGCGCTTCAACAACGAGGCCCGCAATGCGGCGGGTCTCATGCACCCGAACATCGCCCAGGTATACGACTACGGCGATCAGGCGGGCACGGCCTACCTGGTCATGGAACTTGTCGAGGGCGAGCCGCTGTCGACGGTGCTCGAGCGCGAGATCACCGTCGAGGAACACCGGCTTGTCCGCATCATGATCGGCACCTGCAGGGGGCTTCATGCCGCCCACGAGGCCCACGTGATGCATCGCGACGTCAAGCCAGGCAATCTCCTCATCGAGGGCGAGGACCACGTTAAGATCACCGACTTCGGCGTGTCGCGAAGCAAGGACCAGACGGCCCTCACCGCAACGGGAATGGTCATGGGAACCGCCCAGTACCTCGCACCCGAACTCGCGCTGGGCAAGCCCGCCACCCCAGCATCGGACCTGTATGCGCTCGGGATCATCGCCTATGAGGCCGTCGTCGGCAAGCGCCCCTTCACCGCGTCGTCGCCCGTCGACATCGCGATCGCCCAAGTGAACGACGCCGTTCCCCCTCTGCCGTCGAGCGTTTCTCCTCCCCTCGCCGCGCTGATCATGGATCTGCTCGAGAAAAACCCGCGCAGGCGACCGGCGACCGCCGCCGAATTGGAACGCATCCTCGCCGATATGCGTCTACCCACCAAGGTGGAGCGAGAGCTGCGAGAAAAGGGGGCACCGGAGGCGATTCGTCCCCGGCGAACGAGCCACGCACCCCAAAGAGCGATGCCTCCTTCGATCGCCCCAAAACGGTATAGACCCCATCCCGACGCGCCACCGCGGCGACATGTCTAGCGGAAATGCCACAATGAACACGAGAACGGCGCTTGTGCCTGATAAGCAAGGAACACAATGAACGACGAACCAAGGATCCTCGCGGGTCGATACGAGGTCGGAGACCTCATCGGTCGTGGCGGTATGGCGGAAGTCCATATCGGCTACGACACGCGCCTCGGCCGCAGCGTCGCCATCAAGATCCTGCGCGCCGACCTGGCGCGCGACCCGTCCTTCCAGACCCGTTTTCGTCGCGAAGCGCAAGCCGCCGCGGGGCTCAATCACCCCTCCATCGTCGCCGTCTATGACACCGGCGAGGACCAGTTCCGGAACGACCACGGGGTGCTCCAGGCCGTTCCGTTCATCGTCATGGAGTACGTCGAGGGTCACACGGTTCGAGACATCCTGAAGGGCGACGTTGCCGCCCCGATCGAGGAGGCCGTCGAGATCACCGAGGGCGTGCTCGCTGGGCTCGACTACGCGCACCACGCGGGACTCGTTCACCGCGACATCAAGCCCGCCAACGTGATGCTCACGCCCACGGGCGCGGTCAAGGTCATGGACTTTGGCATCGCGCGCGCGCTGGCCGATGTGGGTCAGACGATGACGCAGACCCAGGCCGTCGTTGGCACCGCGCAGTACTTGTCGCCCGAACAGGCGCGCGGCGAGAACGTCGATGCCCGCTCCGATCTGTATTCGACCGGCTGCTTGCTCTTTGAACTCCTCACGGGCAGGCCGCCCTTCATGGGCGACTCTCCGGTCTCCGTCGCGTACCAACACGTGCGGGAGCCCGCGCCGCGTCCTTCACAATTCGCGTCGGACGTCCCGCCCGCGCTCGATGCGGTCGTGGCGAAGGCGCTCGAAAAGGATCGCAACCTCCGCTACTCGACCGCCCAAGAGTTCACGGCCGACCTGCAGCGCGCCATGGGCGTGACTCCTGGCCCAGTGAGTGGCTCGCATGGGGTCGGTGCGGTAGGCGTCGGTGCCGTGGGCATAGGTGCCGCGGGAGTAGCCGCAGCAGCGGCGGCGGGGGCCGCAGTGGCGGACGCGGGCGCAGGCACCGGCTCGCCTTACGCGCCGGGGTTCCAGCCCGATGGCGCGGGCCAAGGCGGACCTGGTACCGGCGCGACCATGGTCATGCCTGCGGCTACCGCTGGCGCGTGGGGTTCGGTCATGGGTGGCGCGTCGATGCCGCCGAGGGCGCCGTCGCCCGCAACTGGCACCATCATCGCCGATGAGTACCTCGTCGAGGACGACCCCCGCCACAGGCGACTCATGATTCAGATCGCCATCGCGGCGGCCGCCGTGATCGCCCTCATCATCCTCGTGGTGACGCTGTTCTCGATCGCGAATAAGGACAACGGCAATAAGACTCCAGCCGTCACGATGGTGACCATTCCGATCCTCCAGAATCGCCTCCAGGCGGACGCTGAGAAGCAACTCACCGATCTCGGCCTTGTCGTCGTTGTCCAACAAGAGCCATCCGACACTGTCCTCGTGGGCCGCGTCACGCGCAATGATCCGGCGTCGGGCCAGAGCGTTGCCCCCAAGTCGACCGTCACCATCTGGGTTTCTACTGGTGCTGACATGGTCGCCATTCCCGACGTCAAGGGGATGACTCAAGCGGCCGCCAGGACGGCCATCGAGGCCCTGAAATTGAAGGTGTCCGAGGTGAAGACCGAGCACAGTCCCGACATCGTGAAGGATCGCTCCACCAGGACCGACCCGGTCGCCACCACGAGCGTCGCGCGCGATTCCTCTGTCACGCTCTACGTCTCAGACGGCCTGGTCGACCTGCCCGAGCTTCGCACCAAGACGAGCTCCGAAGCGCAAGCGATCCTCATCCAAAATGGGCTGGTCGCCAGCCTGGAGGACGTGCAGACGGACCAGCAGGCTCCCAACACCGTGTACGACATGAGCCCGAAGGCGGGCCCGGTTCCCCAAGGCTCGACCGTGACGCTCCAGATCGCCAAGGCGCCCACGACGGTCGCGGTGCCCGATGTGGTGGGCAAGAAGCAATCGGACGCCACCTCGATCCTTCAGGCGGCTGGTTTCAACGTGGTGGTGCAGAATGGCACAGATCCTGACATCACCAAGAAGGACACCGTCATCGCACAGGACCCCGTTGCTGGAAACAAGTACCCACCCAACACGACGGTGACCATCACCATATCGACTGGACTCCCACCCGTCGTGCCGGGGCCATAGTCCTTGCGACGGCGCCGGGGGTGCCTCACATGATGGCGCATTTTGTACGGCCTTTCGGGGCGTCCGGCGCTGTAGTGGCGTTTTCTGTACCGGCACGCCGCCGCACTTGCTGCAGGGATTTCGGCGAATCGGGAATACCGCGCGCCTCCACGGTGTCTTACCAGGAACCATGATGCCGATGCTCACCGCACCCGAC
>Ga0209429_10001408_pt1 | contig 14896 bp, 8 predicted proteins | sample BarGraNGADG00212_3_FD_184493 | JGI IMG/M metagenome (GOLD analysis project Ga0209429, IMG submission 184493) | Arctic peat soil microbial communities from Barrow, Alaska - Barrow Graham LP Ref core NGADG0004-212 (SPAdes) (version 2) | ecosystem: Environmental > Terrestrial > Soil > Wetlands >... | reverse complement strand
AAGTATGTCAATTCCGAGAACTCCCTGAACATCAACGAACTTGGTATTTCGAACGCCGAGCTTGCTGATCAGTACGCTTACACGTACAACTTCATGACCAGCGATGACGGTGCCGTTAAGGCTCTTTCCTGGCAGTCATGCCCGGCCGGCGTTTTCTACAACCGTTCACTTGCTAAGACATACCTTGGAACAGACGATCCTGCAACAGTCGGCAAGAGCTTCGCTTCATGGGATGCTTTCATGGCGATGGCTACAAAGCTCAACACAGATTCCAAGGGCGCTGTTAAGGCGATTTCCGGATATGATGATCTGTGGCGTTCATTTGAGAACAGCCGTTCAACCGGATGGCTTGTTGATGGAAAGATCACAATTGATCCGCAGATCGAAAAGTATTTCGATTATGCTAAAACGCTCAAAACAGACAAGCTCACATTCGAGACTGCTCAGTGGAATGCTGATTGGACAGCCAACATGGCCAACAAAACCGTACTTTCATACTGGGGACCAATGTGGCTTCTGAACTTCAGCATGGGCTTCGGATATGAGGCTGACGGCACAACAGTTGCTGCCGACAAGAACCCTACCACCGGCGACTGGGCTTACTGCGGTGCTCCTGTATCGTACTTCTGGGGCGGAACATGGATTACAGCTTCCAAGTATGACAACAACAAAGCTACTTCAGCTGCCATTATGCGTTTCTTCACAATCGATCCTACATCCATGGGCAAGATTGCAGCAGGCGGCGAATTCGTTAACAACGTATCTGTAATGACAAAAATCGGCGCAGATTCTACATTCAAGGTTGCTTACCTCGGCGGACAGAACCCGATTACTGCACTGCTTGACGCAGCTAAGAAGATCGATGTTTCCTGCATCACCGGTGACGATCAGGCTATCAATACTATCTTTGCAGCTACTGTAAACGCTTATGTCGCGGGCGATATCGCTTCTGTTGCTGATGCTGAGCAGGCATTCATCGCAGACTGTGCTGACGCTGGTATCGGAGCGTAATTACAAGACCTGAATCTTGTCTTAACGGACACTAATGATTAAGTTATGATGTGCGGGGCAGGGCGAATACCCTGCCCCGCATTTCCGTTGAGAATGAGCGGGAGCAACACAAAATGAAGTAGATGGAGCGTGAAAGAAGATGGCAAGAGGCACAACGAAACAATCGTCGGGCCGGAGAAGAACAATAAGTTATGCAAAATACGGATATTTCTTTATCCTTCCGTTTTTTGTAATTTACTTGATTTTCTCTTTAACTCCCTTAATTAGTACATTTTGGTACAGCACAACGAACATTGGCACGGGCAGCGCGAAATTCAACGGGTTTTCCAATACGGAAATATATTATGACCAGTATTTGGATTTGAAGGTACTTTACTCAAAGGATTTTGAAAAAGATGTTGGTGTAACTGTAAAAGATTACAGCGAGATCAAATCCTATTTTTCCATGCAAAAATTGATAAAGGAGCAAGATCCCTTTAATGCTGAAGGAATGCAGGCAATCGCAGGTCTTACAGATCTTTCGGACTCTACAATCGCAAGCATTCAGTCATATATGACGTCAAAGGATCCTGCTGCTCTCGATGCCGCTGCACTTAAGGAACTTGAGGCATACCGCAAGGATTTCAGTGCACTCGACAAGAATATTATGGATGAGCTTCCCGCAGTAATAACGGCTGTTGACGCCATCAAAAACGCAACGGTCACTGAAGCTGCTGCTACAACTACGGAGGATACGGTGACTCCTGAAGAAGGTATCATCGCTCAGATTCCAGCTGTTATTGATGAGCTTAATGCACTTTCAACTGCTAAAGTCACGCCTGAGAACAAGCCGGCTGTGATGGCTGTTGAATATTACGCCGCTAAGCTTAACGGCGGCAAAGCGCCCAGTGATTCATTTGGATATTTGACTAAATATTACCAGACAGTTGCTGATACAACCGTTTCCGTTCATGACTATGGTTTTTACACAACTACGGCGGGACTAGTGAAATATGCCGCGGTTACGACGGATTTTACCGCCGACCTTAAAGCGATTCTCACCACCAATGACTGGCTTGCCACGATTAATTCTCTTTCTACCATTTCCTCGCTTGCTTCCTATGCGGACTCCAAGACAGATCTTCACAGCGAACAGCTGTATGCTGATCTTAAAGCGTTAAGCGATGCAGGAATTATTACAGGCGTGGACTTAATTGAACAGGACGGGGCTCTTGTTGCTGATCCGTCTAATGGAATTCTGCCTGACTTAAGAAAACTCATTGATACAAACTATAAATCGGATCCAATGGTAATCAAAGCGGTGGCTCACATAAGAAATCTGCTCAATTATATGAATAACAAGAACTACAGGGCCGTATTGGCCAATGTCGACGTAATTAAGACCGCCGGCGGTGTAGACTCATTTATGAATTTTTCAGACACCCGTGAGACGGATGCTGCCAAATATCTTTCCTTCAAAAGTACAATCGGCCTCAGTGAGACACTTAGCCTCTCCCGGTACGAGGATTTGGACACCACACGAAAAGCAGATAATATTGCAGCGGCCGAAAAGTCTATTGAGGGACTGACGGCCAAACTTCCCGATGCGCAGGCGGCCTACGATGCTGCACTGACCCAGGGAGATAAAAAGGCTATTAGCACAGCCAAAGAGGCCCTTGCTTCTGTTAATGCCGGCATTCGTTCGGCCAATCTGGAGATCAAGAGCCCTGCCGGAATATTGAGTGCTGCAAATGCTAAGACGAGTTTTATATTTGTTGGCCTGGATAACTACAAATCGGTCTTCACAGACACAACAAGATTCAATAAAGTCTTTGGCGACATACTGACAACATGTACCATGTGGCTCATGAACTTTATACCTCAGCTTCTTCTGGCGCTGCTTCTTGCAGCCTGGATGACAGACACTCGACTGCATCTGAAGGGCTTGACGGCCATGAAGGCGTTGATTTTCCTTCCCAATATTTTGACGGCAGCAGCTATTGCTATATTCTTCTTTCGTGCTTTCCAGTTCAGTACGAACCCCAATTCCAAGTCTATGGCGCAGTGGATTCTGAGGGCTTTCGGAGACGAAAACGGATACAATTTCTTTAATTCGCCATGGGCAGCAAGAACAATTGTAGCGTTCATTAACTTCTGGATGTGGTACGGGAATACGATGATTATCCTGATTGCCGGTATATCAAGTGTCAGCATATCGCTCTTTGAGTCGGCACAGATCGACGGTGCAACGAACAGTCAGCTGTTCCGCAAGATTACGCTTCCCTTGATCCGTCCAATCATGCTGTATGTTCTTGTCAACTCACTGGTCGGCGGATTGCAGATGTTTGATATTCCCAAACTGTTGAATAACGGCCTCCCGTCAATTATGTTCCGGGGAACCAAGCTCAAATCAACGGAGACAATCCTGATGTATATTTACGATCAGGCTTTCGGGGCATCGTCGAGAACCCAAATCGGTGTAGCCGCCGCGGTTTCTGTTATTTTGTTCGCGATTACGGCAATATTCAGCGGATTACTCTTCTACCTCATGAGAGACAAAGATGCATCCCGAATCAGAAAACTTGCCAAAAGGGGAGGTGTTGCTAAATGAGCAAGAAGAAGGAACACGAGTTTAAGAGTCTTTCTGCTTCTTTACGCGGTAGATCAGTATTGATATATTTCGTAGTTACACTTTTGGCACTCTTATCAATTTTTCCTTTCTATTACATGTTTATGAATTCTACCTGGAACAACTTTGAAATCATGAGTGCCTTGAGGCTCTACCCGGGCAGGCTCAGCCAGCTTGCGACAAACCTCGGCAAGCTAAGCGGACGTGCGGAATTCAGTTTCCCGATCGGTTTCAAAAACAGCATTATCATATCAACTGCAGCTACGGTACTTTCCGTATACTTCTCGGCTCTTACGGCATACGGAATTAAGGTTTATAACTTTAAGTTCCGCAACGCAGCATTTGTATTTATCATGGTCATCCTAATAGTTCCGACTCAGGTATCTATCACCGGGTTTATCAAATTGATGACTCAGATGAATCTGATCGGCACCATGTGGCCCCTCATTATTCCCGCCATTGCGGCCCCGGCCACTGTGTTCTTTATTAAACAGTATCTGGATTCGGCATTGTCACTGGATATCATTGAGGCATCACGCATCGATGGAGCGAACGAATTTTATACCTTCAACCGCATCTGTCTTCCGATCATGGTTCCGGCGCTTGCTACGATGGCAATATTCGGATTCATTGGAAGCTGGAATAACTACTTCACACCGTCACTTGTGCTTACCAGAATGCAGGACAAGACACTGCCGCTCATGGTCGCAACGCTCTTCGGTGACCGTTTTACAGACTACGGACAGATTTATACCGGACTATCTATGGCACTCCTCCCCCTGATTATCGTGTTTATTTTCCTTCAGAAATATATTATTCAGGGAGTAGCTGCAGGATCTGTCAAAGAATAACTTTACCATCTCCATTTCAACTCGCTCCATAATTCTTCCTGGAAAGAGGGCCTTCTACGTGCTGCCAATCGGTAGAACGGCCCTCTTTTTCGGGAAGGGAGTGAAAGCGGCAACATACAACAAATGCGAATAAACGTAAATATGTATGAAAGTGATAGAGTCGGGGATATCTTTGCTCACAAAGCGAAACGTTTCACATATTTTGTACTGATGATGATGCATTGACAATTTTCAGTTTTTGGGAATATAGAACGGAGGCATTTATATGCAGTTTGGACACTTTGATGATCAAAACCGTGAATACGTGATTGAGACACCAGAGACACCTTACCCTTGGATTAACTATCTGGGAAGCGAGGATTTTTTTGGCCTTGTCTCAAATACCGGGGGCGGATACAATTTCTATAAAGATGCACGTATGCGCCGGATTACACGCTTCCGCTACAATAATATTCCTATCGATGACGGCGGCCGCTATTACTACATTAAAGACGGCGATGATGTATGGAATCCAGGATACAAGCCGTGCAAGACACCGCTTGATTCCTACGAATGCCGCCATGGTATGGGTTACACAACAATAACATCCTCCAAAAACGGACTTCGTGCAGAGCAGATGGCTTTCGTTCCTCTCGGGTACAAGGGAGAAATTAACCGTATTACACTTGAAAACACATCGGATGAAGTCAAAAATCTGAAGCTGTTCTCACTTCGTGAATGGTGTCTTTGGGATGCTTTGGATGATATGCTGAATTTTCAGCGCAATTTCTCAACCGGTGAGGTTGAGGTGCAGGGCAGTGTTATTTATCACAAAACGGAATACCGCGAGAGAAGAAATCATTATGCTTTCTTTTCCGTAAATCATACTGTATCCGGATTCGATACACAGCTTGAAGATTTTCTGGGAATGTATAACGGCTTTGACAGACCGGATGCCGTATTCTCCGGCGGCGCGTCCAAGAATTCCATAGCGGATGGCTGGCAGCCTTGCGCAAGTCATAGTCTGGACGTTAGTCTGGCACCGGGTCAGAAACAATCATTTATCTTCATCCTCGGATATGTTGAGCTGGCTGAAGAAGATAAGTGGGAAGCACCTGATGTTATCAACAAAGCTCCGGCCAAAGAGATGATAGCTCAATTTGCAACAGACGAACAGGTCGATGCGGCACTAATTGCCTTGAGTCAGAACTGGGACAGATTGCTGTCAATCTACAAAGTGGACATCGCTGACGAAAAAACCGCGCGAATGGTCAATATATGGAATCCATATCAGTGTATGGTTACGTTTAACATGAGCCGTTCGGCATCCTATTTCGAGTCGGGTGTTGGACGGGGACTTGGATTCAGGGATTCGTCACAGGATCTTCTGGGCTTTGTCCATCAGATTCCCGAGCGTGCAAGGGAAAGAATTCTGGATATTGCTGCCACGCAATTCAGGGACGGCGGATGTTATCATCAGTATCAGCCTCTTACCAAAAAGGGCAACAATGATGTTGGCGGAGGCTTCAATGATGACCCGCTCTGGCTCATCGCCGGAACGGCTGCATACATCAAAGAGACAGGCGATTTCGGTATTTTGGATGAGGCTACGGCATATGACTGTAATCCCGGGGATACGGGTACCCTTCTTGAACACCTCACAGCATCATTCAACCATGTGGTAAATAACAAGGGACCTCACGGACTGCCGCTTATCGGGCGTGCTGACTGGAATGACTGCCTGAATCTCAATTGCCACTCTACTTCGCCGGGAGAGTCCTTCCAGACCTTTGGCACAGCGGATGGACGTATCGCGGAGTCAGTCCTTATTGCTGGTATGTTTGTCGCGATTGGCCCTGATTTGGTTGAACTTTACAAGAGAACAGGAAATACTTTGGAGGCACTATCTGCACAGACCGAAATAGACGCTATGCGTGCAGCTGTTCTGGAACATGGCTATGACGGGGATTGGTTTCTTCGTGCATATGATGCTTTCGGCGCCAAAGTTGGTTCCAGGGAATGTAAAGAAGGCAAGATCTTTATTGAGTCCCAGGGATATTGCATCATGGCAGGAATCGGTACTGAAGACGACCGCGCCCAGAAAGCACTTGATTCAGTCCGTGATATTCTCGAGTGTGAACATGGAATAGTGATTCATCAGCCTGCTTTTACAAAATACCAGTCCAATCTGGGCGAATGCACTTCTTATCCACCGGGATATAAAGAGAATGCAGGTATTTTCTGCCACAACAATCCCTGGATCATGGTTGCTGAAACGGTACTTGGACACGGCACCCGTGCCTTTGACCTTTACAAAAAAATCTGTCCAGCCTATCGTGAAAGTATCAGTGAAATTCACAGGAATGAACCGTATGTTTATTCGCAGATGATTGCAGGCAAGGATGCTTCCCGCATGGGGGAGGCCAAAAATTCCTGGCTGACAGGAACAGCTGCCTGGAACTTTGTGGCTATTTCGCAGGCTATTCTTGGTATTAAGCCTGAGTTTGACGGCCTTCGTATAGATCCATGCATCCCTGCCGAGTGGGATGGATATACGGTATCCCGTGTTTTCCGCGGCATCACGTATATTATCAGAATTTCGAATCCGAATCATGTCCAGAAGGGTATTGCATCGATTTCAATAGATGGAAGTGCTGCCTGCGGGAATGTTCTTCTCTTGTTTGACGCCGGTTCAACACATCAGGTTGAGGTTGTTCTCGGATAATTCATTAATAGCAGTTTGAAGGATTCCCCGATCCATCATACCGGTTGCGGCAGGATTTCTGACACGAAATCCTGCCGCAACGATTTGTTTGAAGGAGGTTTTCATTATGAATACAGGTTCAGTCGGGAAACACATTACACCGGTACTTCTGACGGTTTTTTGTCTGTCTCTGGTGATCATGCAGACTGCCTGTTCCAATCTTCTGCCCAAAGAGGAAGCTGCCCTGGCGGTACCCCTTGTAACTCCGGCTGCTGTGGAATACAAAACGCAGGCAGCGGCTCTGTCTTCGATTTCAAATAAAGTTACTATGTATGGTAAAATATTTGCGCTTACCCAGCAGAGTTTATATTTCACATATGAAAAGGGACGCATTAAAGAGATATTGGTTGAGGTTGGTGACCAGGTGAAGGCGGGAGATGTCCTGGCATCTATTAACACCGACACAATCGATTTGCAGGTTAAGCTGCAGAAGCTTGAAGTGAAAAAAGCACAGATTTATTATGATGCAGCAGCCGAGGGCACAACAGAACGCCAAATTGCCTATGCATCTCTTCAGCAGCAGCAGATTCAACTCGATGCTCTGCAGGCTCAAAAAGAAGGATCAACGATCACGGCTCCTTTTGACGGCGTGATTACCTATACTTATAAGACAGCAATCGGCGAACTTGTCGCAGGTTACGAGACGATTATTACAATAGCGGACCCAGCGACACTCATGGTTACAACCGATGATGCACTGGCAGTGAACCTTTCAGTCGGAGGAACAGCACTATTGACTTTAAGGGACAGTTCCACTGCGGACGCACTCGTTGTTGAGACACCGGCTACGATTGACTCTAAATCCGTCACGGCAACCAGTGCTTATCTGACTTTTTCAAGCGACATTCCGGCAAAAGCGAGAAATGGAGCCGACGTTAAAATTGATTATGTAACAGAACAAAAGGATAACGTAATTGTGCTTGCCAAAAAATGCGTAATATCTGCCAATAATCGAAAATATGTCAGCGTTTTTGAAAACGGTCTTCGTGTTGAAAAAGACGTTGAAGTCGGCATCAGCAATGAGACGGACATTGAAATTGTATCAGGATTGGCCATTGGCGATCTTGTTATCCTGAATTAACAGGGGGGTTATCGCGGTGTTTTCATTTGTCATTCAGAAAATGAAAAGTAATCTCTGGAAAGTTCTGTGCCTTCTTCTGGGATGTATCCTTGTTGTCGGTATGTTTGCAGCAATTCCTATTTTTACAAAAGGCATTTTGCAGCGCATGTTTATTAAGCAGCTGGATAACCGTCAGAAGCAGGAACAAATATATTCCGGCTATTATTCCTTTGAAAAAACATACAGATACAGTACGGATACCAGTGATGATGTAAAAGCAAGATATATGGGAACTTTTACCTCCATCGACAAAATTCGGGCTGAAGGGGATACGGTTCAATCCCAGATGCCCTATCAGGCAGATTCCACAGTCGAAAAAATCCTGCTGTCCAATATTTACTATGACAGGCCGACAGAGAATGAGACAGAGGTGCAGACGGTATCCGTAGGTGCAATGACAAACCTTGACAAGAAGGTCAGAATTGTTGCAGGCCGCATGTACAGTGCCTCGGCAAATCCCGGCGAATATGAGGTGGTCATTACCCAAAAAGCCATGAAGGAGAAGGGGTATGTTCTCGGTCAGGTAATTCAGTTGAAAACAGACCTGTACACGAAGACGGAACTTACTATTTTTACTGCGCGCATTGTCGGAGTCGTTGAGGCAGAGGATCCTTCTGATCCGTACTGGTATTCTTCGCTTGATCAATTTAGTGCAGGCGTCATTATGGACTATGACCTGTTGATGAATGAGGCCCGGACAAATCTGCCGCGAAACCTGATAAGTTATGCATGGTGGAGCATATACGATTATTATGAATTTTCTTTCGGGGATTCCGAAAAGGTGCTTGCAGTCTATAATGACTCCATGAAATGGATCAAGGATAATGATAATAAAGTTGAGATACAATGTACTTTTTCCGATGTCATGCAGAATTATCCGGAATATAAGGCACAGCTCGAGACTTCGCTGCAAATTCTATTCGTGCCTATTATTCTCATGCTCGCCTTCTATATTTATATGGTTTCTCAGCTGATGGTTACGACAGACAAGACAAGCATTTCTGTAATGGAGAGCCGGGGTGCGGGAAAAGGGCGGATTGTACTTCTATATTTACTGGAATACGGGCTTTTGGCTGCCGTCTCATTTGTGGCCGGCCCGCTTCTGGGACTGTTCATGTGCAGGATTCTCGGATCCAGCAATGGATTCCTGACTTTCGTCGGACGTACAGCGCTTCCGGTGTCCATCAGCCTTCGCGCCCTTGTTTATTCCGGTCTTGCGCTTTTGTTTTTTATTGTGGTAACTTTGATCCCTGTGTTTGTTTTTGCGCGAAAAGGTATTGTGGAGACAAAACGTACTGTGTCCAGAAGAAGTAAGGCACCCATCTGGCAAAGGTATTTTATTGACTTCATCCTTCTTGGTGTTTCGCTGTATGTGTATTTCCAGGTGCAGTCCGCGCTTGCCGATGAGACTACCTTTGTAAGCAAAAACAATTCACTCCTGTTTCTGGCATCAACGCTTTTTATTATGGGGGCGGGCATGCTTTTTCTGCGGTTATATCCGCTTCTGATTCGATTTGTTTATTTTTTGGGCCGCAAAAAATGGTCTCCCGTGCTGTACACTTCTTTTCTCCAGGTCAGCCGAACCGACGGGCGGGAGCAGTTCCTGATGCTGTTTATTGTGCTGGCTTTATCAGTCGGTATATTCAACGCCAATGCTGCACGGACCATTAATCAGAATGCGGAGGACGAAGTATCCGAGTCAGTCGGAACAGATTTGGTAATTAAGGAAGAGTGGGTCAAATATGGTTCCGACGGTTCTGTAGTTACAACGATGAATCCTACGCTGGATGCCAACGCGATGAAGACTATCCATTACGAGGAACCCTCAATAGACCGGTTTCTGAAGATGGACGGCGTGGATAATGCCGCACGTGTTCTCATGGCGAGGGATTCCAACAAACTGACTTTTTTGGATAAGAGAGTTACGAGTATTGCTATTATGGGTATTGAACCGTACAAATACGGAAAAGTTGTATGGTCGCGTGATGATATTCTGGCGTTTCCGATTAATTCTTATCTGAATGCAATGACCTCCAATCAAAGTCTTGTTGTGATTTCGCAGAAAATAGCGGATTCCCTGGGGGTTAAAGCAGGGGATGGCCTCTCATTTTCGGTCAATAGCGGGGATGAGCTAAGTGTTACGGTTCTGGCTGTTGTGGATTACTGGCCTGGACTTGCAGCGACATATGTGACGGAGGATAACACGCTGGTATACAACAGTTTTATGGTCATGAACCTGAATTATTACCTGGCCAAAAATCCGGTTCAGCCATATGAAATCTGGGTCAGCAAAAAAGAAGGCGTGTCTGATCAGACTATTTACGATCAGATTAAAGCAAAGAATATTGTAGTGACGTCGATACAGTCACAGACACAGGACATTTCAACCGTCAAGAATGATCCGCAGCTGCAGGGCTTAAATGGCGCACTCAGTCTTGGATTTATTGTATCGATGTTGATTTGTGCCGTCGGGTTCCTTATCTACTGGATTGTCTCCATTCAGGGAAGGATTCTCCAGTTCGGTATCTACCGGGCAATGGGAATGAGCAAGAAATCCGTGCTGGGAATCATTGGAGCGGAACAGCTTCTTATTTCCGGTGTCTCCATTGCAGCCGGTGTCCTGATAGGGGACCTGACCTCTACTCTGTATATGCCATTATTTAAAATCCTGAATCGAACGGACGGCAGCTCCATTCCGTTCAAAATTGTTACACTGGCTTCCGATTATGTAAAAATCTATGTTATTTTGGGTGTGATTTTGGTTATTTGCTTTGCTGTATTATCGAGGATCATGCTTCGCATCCGAATTGACCAGGCTGTGAAGCTTGGTGAAGAGTAAGGGAGGAAAGACAAATGCCGGATTTAATTCGTGTTGTCAATTTGAGCCGAAGCTTTGGTACGGGTGCACAAAAAACGGATGTTTTGAAAAACATAGGGATTACCATTGAAGAAGGCAAACTGACAATATTTCGCGGGCGTTCGGGATCGGGCAAAACAACACTGCTCAATTTGCTCAGTGCGTTGGATTATCCGACATCCGGAGAAATTTTTCTGGGAAATGATGATATTACCAAGTTCTCCGACCGCAAAAGGGATGAGCTGCGACGGACGAAGTACGGGTTTGTATTCCAATCCGTTGCACTGATCAGCAACATGACGGCGTATGAGAATGTTGATTTTGCACTTCGGGTTTCCGGGTATGATAAAAAGGACAGGGAGAAACGTGCCCTGGTTTCACTGGACCTTGTCGGTCTCAGCCAGCGTATGAAGCACCGTGTGCAGGAACTGTCCGGAGGTGAGCAGCAGCGTGTAGCGATTGCCCGCGCCATAGCTGTAAAGCCGAGGGTTATTTTTGCCGATGAGCCAACCGCAGAACTCGATACAGCGATGGGCGAACAAATAATGAAGCTGTTTAAAAATATGGTTGAAAAAGAAAAAATCACAGTCGTTATGACGACGCACGATCCGCATCTGATGAAGAGTGCGGATGTAGTGTATCAGCTCGAAGATGGGACGGTGATTACATGATTGAGTGTGAGAATCTGGTTAAGATATACAAAACCAGAGAATTCGAGGTGCTCGCTCTTCAAGGTCTCGACCTGACGGTTGATGACGGTGAATTAATGGCAATTATCGGTAACAGCGGAAGCGGCAAATCAACACTTCTCAATATGCTCGGAGGACTTGACCGCCCTACCGCCGGAAAACTGCTGGTGGACGGGAATGATCTGCTTAAGGCAACACCCAGGGATCTGGTGAAGTATAAACGGCATACGGTTGGCTTTGTATGGCAGAATAACGGGCGGAATCTGATTCCCTATCTGACTGCCCTGCAGAATGTTGAACTGCCTCTGGTATTTACATCGACCCCGAATCGACGGGCGCGGGCCCTTGAACTTATAGATCAGGTCGGTCTGTCAAACCGCAAAAACGCACGTCTGCAGGAGCTTTCCGGAGGTGAGCAGCAGCGCGTTGCTATTGCTATTGCGCTTTCCAACCGGCCGCGTTTGCTGCTGGCTGATGAACCGACAGGTTCGGTGGATACCAAAACAGCCTCAGATATTATGGCTATTTTCAGAAGGCTTCAGTGTGAACAGAATCAGACAATCGTTATTGTAACGCATGACATGCAGTTATCAAGGCAGGTTAGCCGGGTTGTGGCGATTCGCGATGGAAAGACAAGCAGCGAATACCGGTCGATTCAGAAAGCAATGGTGCGGCCGGCTTCACTGCTGGGACAGACACCTGATGAACAGAGGTCAGTCTATGCCGCGCCGCTAAATAGTGTTCAGGATGATGAGCTGCCTTACGGTGCGGATGATGCGGTTATACTGCCGGAAAAGGAACCGGACGATATGCGGTTTGGACGATCCTCACACCAGGAACTCGCCGTTATCGATCGCGCCGGGCGTCTTCAGATTCCACAGGAATATTTGAAAGCAATGGGAATTGTCGGAAAAGGAATGCTTCGCGTGGAATTTGAAAATGGTCACATCGTACTTTGTCCGCCGGATGAAGTGATTTCCTGACTAAAATCAATCCGATGCAATGGCAGCATAAAAGGTATAATAGCAGTAAAACCCGATGATATACGAGCCGTCAATTAGTACCGTAAATACGAGCCGTCAAAAAGAATTGCTTAAGGAGATGAATCAAGTGCCGGAAGCTGCCTGCAAAATAGAACCAATCCCGAGAAAAAGAGTGCTTGTTGCTATGAGCGGCGGAGTGGACAGCTCGGTTGCCGCACTGATTCTCAAGCAGCAGGGTTATGATGTGACAGGTGCGACACTGCAGATATGGCCGGATGAACCGGATGAGCAGCTTCGCACCGATGCCGGCTGTTGTTCCCTCTCCGCAGTTGATGATGCACGGCGTGTCGCAGCTGCTCTGGATATTCCCTATTATGTGCTGAATTTTAAAATGCTTTTTGATAATGAAGTGATAGAACCGTTTGTGCAGGAATATCTGCGCGGCCGGACTCCGAATCCCTGCATCACGTGCAATTGGAAAATTAAATTTGAAGCAATGCTCGAAAAAGCCCTGGCTCTCGGGTTTGACTATTTAGCGACAGGTCACTATGCGAGAATCCGATATTCCAATAAGAATTGTGAATATGAGCTTCTGACAGACGCCGCAAATCCGAAGGATCAAACGTATGCCCTTTACCGACTGAATCAGCATCAGTTGGCTCATCTTATGCTGCCAATTGCAGATTATGATAAGAATGAAATCCGTAAAATGGCGCTTGAGGCGGGACTGCCCGTAGCTCACAAGCCCGACAGTCAGGAAATATGTTTTGTCAAAGATAATTCATATGCTGATTTTATTGAAACACGTACAGGAATACACAGCCGGGAAGGGGATTTTGTCAACATTCAGGGCGACGTCCTCGGAAGGCATCGTGGAATTATCCACTATACCGTTGGCCAGCGAAAAGGAATCGGCCTTGCTGCTGACGAGGCCTTTTATGTTCTTGCAGTAGACCCTGTAATGAACCGTGTTGTTTTAGGCCACGACAGCGACCTTTACAAAAGCGCGCTTATTGCAGGACAGGTTCATCATATATCCAACCTTCCGCTTACTCTGCCTACGCACATTGAAGCCAAAATCCGTTATTCGGCCAAAGCAGTTCCAGCTGAACTTCTGTCTGCAGGGGATGGTAAGGTACAGGTCGTTTTTGAGAAACCCGTACGCGCGATTACTCCGGGTCAGTCTGTTGTGTTCTACAGGGGGGATCTTGTGCTCGGCGGGGCCATAATTGATGAATAAAGCATATCGCAAAACACAACAGTTAAGTAAGTTTAACGGAAACGACAGTTCATCACAAAAACAAAGCGGGAGGCGCAGCAAGATGGAAAAATTGCAGTTTACATGCACGGCGAAAGATGGACTTCAGATTCAGGGGAGACTGTGGCGGGATGAGTCCGTACCTCCAAAGGCGGCGATGCTGATTGTACATGGAATGACTGAATTTTGCTGGAGGTATGATGATTTTGCATCGTTTCTGAGTCATGAAGGAATTCTTGTCTATTCATTTGATATCCGCGGACACGGAAAGACTACGACGGACGCATTGAACAGAGGCTTTTTTGCGGAGAAAAACGGAGTCGATTTGCTGATGTCGGATATTGACTGCGTCAGAGCCAGAGTAGATGAACTCCGCGCCGGAATCGGTGCCGGAGAAATCCCGCTCTTTATGTTCGGACACAGCATGGGATCGTTTATTACGTCCTGTTATGTGAAAAGGAGTCTCGCCAGAGGACTTAGCGGTGTGATCATATCGGGTACGAACGCTAAAGCCGGACTGGCTGCGGTTGGAAGAATTATCGCGCGCATGCAGTGCTTTTTTAAAGGGCCCAAATCCGAAGGCAAATTACTCGACAAGATTGCTTTCGGTACTTACAATGAGAAATTCCAACCTCAGAGGACAGTGAAGGACTGGCTTACCCGCGATGAGGCGATTGTTGATAAATACATCGCGGACCCGGCCTGTATGTTTTTGTTTAAGGCAGCGGGGTTTGCGGATCTGTCTGCACTGCTTGAAGAAGCCGGTTCAAAAAACT
>Ga0209429_10001407_pt1 | contig 14908 bp, 10 predicted proteins | sample BarGraNGADG00212_3_FD_184493 | JGI IMG/M metagenome (GOLD analysis project Ga0209429, IMG submission 184493) | Arctic peat soil microbial communities from Barrow, Alaska - Barrow Graham LP Ref core NGADG0004-212 (SPAdes) (version 2) | ecosystem: Environmental > Terrestrial > Soil > Wetlands >... | reverse complement strand
GGATCCTGGTAAGTTTAAAAATATCGGGAAATCATTTAATCACAGCGATGCAAATATTAAAGTCACAGGAGAAGCAAAATATACAGGCGACCTTAAAGTACCGGGTATGGTATTTGCCAGGATCCTTCGGCCACCATCTCATGGTGCAAAATTGACCTCAGTTGATTATTCAGCTGCTGAAAAAATTGAAGGTGTAAAAGTTGTCCGCGATGGTGACCTGATTGCAGTTCTACATGAAAACAAAGACATTGCCGATGCTGCAATAGTTAAAATCAAGGCAGAATATTCTTTCAATGAAATGCCTGTAAATGATAAAACTATTTTCGAATGGATTCTGAAAGCCGATTCAAAGGTTAATGTTGTACGGACAAATGGTGATCTTGAAGAGGGACGCAAGAGCTCTGAAAAAGTATTTGAATCGGAGTTTCACGATCCATACCTGGCTCATGTCCCTATGGAAACACATTCAGCTCTGGCTCAGCTTGAAGGAGATAAGATGACTGTCTGGGCTTCTACTCAGAGCCCGTTTCCTCTTCAGGATGCGTTAGTGCGGGAACTTGGGTTTACTCCTGAAAAAGTAAGGGTTATAGTGCCATTTGTTGGCGGTGGGTTTGGAGGTAAAAGTGCATATCAGCAGGCTATTGAGGCTGCAAAACTCTCAAAGCTGACAGGAAAACCGGTTATGGTTGTATGGACCCGGGATGAAGAGTTTTTCTATGATAACTTCCATTCTGCAGCTGTGATTAAAATAAAATCTGGGATAGATAATTCAGGTCTGATTAAATTCTGGGATTATCACGTTTATTATGCAGGTACCAGGGGGGCGGAAACTTTTTACGATGTCCCTAATGCCAAAACAACCGATTACAGCAGGAACAGAGATGGTGCTGCTGTTCATCCATTCAGCACCGGACCATGGAGAGCACCCAACTCAAATACAAACACTTTTGCCAGGGAGGTTCAGATAGATATAATGGCATCAGCAGCAGGGATCGATCCTCTTGAATTTCGTCTGAAAAACCTGAAAGATGAGAAGGCGATTGCCTGTCTTAAAGCTGTTGCAGAAAAATTCGGATATGTAGCCGGTAAATCTCCGGGCGGAAGAGGTATTGGTGTGGCTTGTGGTTCTGATGCAGGGACAACGGTAGCTCACATGGCTGAAGTTAAGGTAGATAAGACTACCGGAAAGGTTCAGGTAGTTCGTATTGCATGTGCGCAGGATATGGGCTTATGTATTAATCCGGAAGGTGCAACAATTCAGATGGAAGGTTGTATTACAATGGGCTTAGGATATACTTTTACCGAGGAATTATTTTTCGATGGAGGCAACATTCATGATCGTGGATTTGATACTTACCAGATCCCCCGTTTCTCATGGCTTCCAAAGATCGATACAGTAATTCTTGACAGAAAAGACAAAGCACCACAGGGTGGGGGAGAACCGGCAATTATTGCAATCGGAGCAGTTGTTGCCAATGCAATTTTCGATGCCACAGGTGCCAGGCTGTACAGAGTGCCAATGACTCCGGCCAGGGTGCTGGAAGCGCTTGGAAAGGTGGTAAAAAATAGTAAGTAGTAAGTAGTAAGTAGAAAGTCGTAGCGAAGCGAAGACCCCGCCCCGCGGGGTAGTAAATAGTTAGTACATAAACAGAAACAATAGGGGGAGAATGATTCCGATTACAGTCAGGATCGCTCCCCTTTTTGTTATCCCGTTTTTACCTTTGATAATAAAGAGACCTGTTATTGTCACAATCATAAGTGAAACACAGAATATGTCGCTGAAGTATTTCCACCATCTCCCCGGATTGTAATGCAGGAAATTGATCTGATAAAAGAGAGGTCTTTTGCTAATCTTTTCAATGACCCCTTCACCGGTTAGTGCATTTATCTGAACAAATCCTCCCTCAATGAAAATGGTAACTTTATTGCCAGTCGGGAAATGAAATGTCTTAAACCCGGGTTCAGTCAGGATGTTTTTAAGAATAGCTGCAGCAGTCTCATTATTAAATGATTCCCTTGTAATTGGAATATCAGTTTTAAATGACCGGTTATCAATTATATAATTTGGGTTCCAGTTATTCTTATGGTTAAGAGCTATGCCCGACAAAGCATAAATAATTGTCAATCCGGCAATAAGATAACCTATGTCACGGTGAGTGACCCTGTTCAGTTTTGAAAGATTCATTCCGGGTAAGTATTATGATGGCTGAGATACGAAAATCCATTAACCGCAGAGTGCACAGAGGAAAAACTTATTTTACGGTATGGCTCTTATATTCCATTACAATATTTGCGAGAGAAGCCTGTCCTGCCAGAGCTTTTTCTGTTTCGCAGTTAGCCATCATCTTTGTTTTGGAAGAATCAGCACAGCAAGCCATTCCCTTCATTTCACCCTTAGCTTCAGTTGTAGCCGGTTCGATACCACCTACTTTTGTAATAACACCTTCAACAACAACATTCTTACCCATCAGTTCCATGGGAAATTTTGAAATATTCTCACCGGCAGCAATATAAAGGCTGATATCAGGATTTTCTCCAACGATAAACAATTTCTTCCCGGTTTCCATACAAACATGAATCACCTTTCCTTCAACAATTATATTCTTACCAACAAAGCTGACAGGGTTTTGAACCAGAGATGCGAATTCAACTTTTACAGCGGCTGCTGAACCATCGGCTTTCGCTGAAACATCTTTTTTTCCTGCATTCCCGCAGGAAGAAAGAACAGCAGCAATAATTACGAATGAAAAAATACGTCTGATCATAAGGATTTTAGTTTAGTAAGGTTTATTTGGACTACTTTATTTCAACAGGGTGCAATATCAGAAAAAAAACTTGAAATCCATAAAACTATGCAGGTTGCATGTTGCATGGTTCGACGGTTCTACAGTTCGACGGTTCGGCACCCAGTACTCTGTGCCCCGTGCTCTAAGCCCTGAGCACTACGCCTTAAGCCCAAAATTTGCTTTTCCTGAAACCTTTGTTTAACTTAGTTGAGATAAAAGTTTGAAAGTTAGACAAAAAGCACTCCATCAATGTGTATTACAGCATGTTAGATCGAAATGCGCCTGTGACTGACGGGGCGAAAGCGTCTTCAGAAGGCAAGAAAACAGATGAAAAAAGGTTGAGGTTGAGAGGTTCTTAACCTTAACCTTAACCTTAATCCTTTACTGCCCAGGAAAACATGACTATATCGTTGGGCTACGTGGAATTTTAATTAAAGAAATTGATTATAAAAATAAGTTAGCATTTATGCGAGGCTTTTTTGAGTATATCATCCGCTCATCGAGACAAATACTAATAATACAAAAAAGCACAAATGCTAACAGAGAAATCAATACATTATATTGATTATGATGATTATAAAGTGCAATTTATATTTAATTATGCCTAAATTTAAAAACAATTTAGAATTCGTTTTTAATATACAATTAATAGAACAATACTATGGCGACAAGTGTCAACTCAGCTTTTACAAAGTTTAATGCTGAAATTGTTAATCTGGATAACGAAAGGACAAAAACGGCAAGATCAAGTCGTGATTGGCTGATTAAACAATTAGAGGGGCTTCCTGCTAAAATTGATAAATTCCCCAAACTATATGATAACATGCATATCAAATATGGATCATTTGCACGAAATACCAAAATTAGACCGCTGGACGATATTGACCTAATGTTAACCTTTTCTGCTGAAGGGACAACTTATTTGACCAATTCGTATGGCAAAAATTACTCGCTTACCGTTCCTGAAACTTCGACAAATCTGAGAAACCTTTGCGATGATTATGGTTCTTTAAACTCAATTAAGTTAATTAATAAGATTATCTCATCATTGAATGAAATTGAACACTATAAATCTGCAGAAAAGCACAGAAGACAAGAAGCTGTAACATTAAAACTAAACTCATATGAATGGAATTTTGATATAGTACCAGCATTTTATACCGATACACAGTATTATTTAATACCGGATGGAAATGGTGGCTGGAAAGCATCTGACCCGCGAGTAGATCAGAATAGGATAATTGAAATTAATAAAAAGCATCAAGGCAAGATAAACCAAATAGTCAGAACCTTAAAATTCTGGAATATTAAAGCCTCAATGCCAACAATCCCATCCTACCTGTTTGAAAACATAATTCTGAATTATTTCAACACGAAAGATGAAATTTCAAGTTGGATTGATGTAAATCTTATTAATTTTTGGCTTCATTTGAAATCAGGTATCTATAATGATGTTCTCGATCCTAAGGGATTTCAAGGCAATTTAAATATAATGAGTCAAGAGGAAAAGAATAAAATTTCTGCAAAAGCAAACGAGACCTATGATAAAGCATATGAAGCATATAGAATAGAAATTGATGAAAAAAATCAAGAAAAATCGATTAATAAATGGAGAACTATATTTGGTGATGATTTTCCAAAATATGAATAAATAAAATTAAGTATATGAATCAGAGTGTTCCCTTTAAAGACAACTACGACTTAGTAAAATTACTTACTAAATTTTCTAATATTGTACTTTATATTTCGACTTTTATATTAATAATAGCCTTTATAATTATTAATTTTGCAAGTCAATACTCCTCATTCTCAAAGTTTCTTATAAAAGCAAATTGTATTCTAGTAATTATTTATATTGCTCTGAGTATAATTCTAGACTATCTCCTTTTTATAGCCCGAAAGAAAAAAAGACTAGATCTTATTGATAATGCTTTTGGTACCTCAATGACTACAGAGCAGTCCTTTGGATATTTTACAAATGAACATGTTAAACCAGGTATTTATAAATTGGCAGTAAACAGCTTTGAGAATACTCATTTTTCCTTGAATATTGGCAAGGCAATGCTTTTAAAGACAATTCTACTTAACACATTTATTTTGTTACTATTCTTAATATCTGCAATTTATGGCCTTAACAATTTAGTTGTATTTATCATACAGCTCTCACTTGCCACAATTATGTTAAAGGGAATTGTAAAATTGATTTTATATGTTAGCTTTTTAGAAAATGTTTATCTTAAATATTGTTCACTATTCGATGATCTAAAAGATCTTGAAAGCAATAAAATCATCAAAATTCCTGCAATGATCAGCAACATCCTAGAATATGAATCAATTTTGTCTTGGGCAAATATCTTACTTAGTGAGGGGAAATATAACGAGTTAAATGTAAAATTGTCCTTGAAATGGGAAGAAATAAAGAAAAAATATAAGATAATCAGTTAATAACAGAAATTCGTGCCTTTCGTAGCCCTAGACTGATTTTGATAACAGATTTCATAGAAGATATTAATAAAATTTTGATTAACAATTTATAAATACGTTATGGGATATCCGACTATCGGTCAATTTGATGTAAATATTATTTCAAGAACCATCCAAAACCTAGATGCTAAGGTACAAAACACTTATACACATCTAGTAAACAGTCTAATGGGTTTAGTTATTCTTCCTAGACAATGGAACCTACAAAGACGGAGAACTATTACTTCCTTTGAATCCAGGATTTTAGAATCAGAAAACTTAAACTTTCTGAATAATAAAGACATTTTCACAAATGAAGATAATCTAAATGAAGAAATACCGATATTAGAACTTCGAGGGAAGAATATTCAAGAAATCACTTTCAAAGACATAATCGATAACCTGAGACATTCAGTTGCCCATCAATCAATCAGACCTACACAAGAAAATGATTCCTGGCATGGAATAATATTCAGAAGTTATAGGAATGATGAACAGGCAACCCATTGGGGGAATGATTATAGAATGCAACTATATCTGACTGAGGAACAGCTCCGAATACTTGTTACTGAAATAGCAGATAAATATCTTGCAGAAGTAGATAACAATGATCAATAATTAAAAAGCACAAATGCTAACTCGGACGGTTTAATTAAGTGCCTTCAGCCAGCCCAGGACAGCTTTGTAACCAGCCCCAACATCTATGCGCTTAAACTCGGTTAATTCTATAAAATACTGTGCCACCCGGACAGTTTAGTCTACCTGGACAGCATCTTTGGGCTGGCTGGCCAACGCGCTGATGCCTTGTTTTTTGCTCTTCACCGAGACTATTTCATCGTGACTCGAAACTTCACTGCCATCTACCCTTTAGATTTACCACATGATAATTTTAATGCATAAATGATGATGAATTTTTTTTTGGTTCTTTTATTGAATTGTGTTAATATGCTTATAAATCAACACCAGTAGTGGCGCATCAACTCTAGCCATCTACCAGACCTTTGCCACTTGACAACTTTATCAAAACATGACAAATCTGTTCCTTCTATTTTTTTACAGCTGCTAACTGAATAAAAAGATTAAAAATCACATAAAATGATAGACAAAATTGAATACAAAGGCATTTGGCATATACCTGAAAATCCTGAAAATGAAGTTGAAGGAACATTGTTCTTCAATCCTGATGGGGATGCTATTTTGGACTTGATTGGAGCCTTTACTGATTTTCCTTCAAGTATTCAAAATCAGAAAATAATATTGGGATTCACTACAAAGGGTAAAAAAATTACCCTTTTAGATTGCTTCGAAAATAGTAGATCAATGAGCTTCCCAGGCATAAATACAACAAGCTACTTGGTATCATTTATTTTTGAAGGCGCTCACTTCGCCTCTGTTGAAGAGATTAAATTTAATAGAATCAATGCAAATTTATCAAGACTTGAAGAATGGGTAAATATTTGGGGATTTGATATAAACTTCGACACTAAAGTAAAAAGCATAAAAATGAATTATAATATCCCTGATTCAATTCATTTTAAGATAAATGATTCAATCTCAGGATACTTTAACTTTTATTTTAAATCTCCAATGGTTCCCGCACCAATTTTCAAAATCGAACAGATTACTGATGTTGAATTATTTTCGGAAAATGATGTGGACTTCCATGATTTACTTGAACTTCTATTTCATTTTAGACTGTTCTTAACACTTGGCGTATTTGAAGACACATTCATTAAAGAAATAGAATTCAGCTCTAACGCACTTACTTTTCATCCTAAAGAGGATGTAACATACAAGGAAAAGGTTAAGCTATTCTTTGTTCAGAATAGTAGAAATACGAAGGTTCTAACAAGAGGTTCTCATGATTTCTTATTCAATTTCTTACAAATTAGAGCAAATTTTGAACCTATACTCCAGAAATTTTTCACTTTGAAAGAAACAATTCATCCTGTCATCGATACTATATTTGCAACATTTTCAGAGAAGGATGAGTACTCTGAAAATAGATTTCTCAATATTGTTCAGGCATTAGAATTATACCATAGGAGTATAATTGAGGATACAGATATTTTAAAAAAAGATTTCCAGTCCATATTAGACCCAATTCTAACAAAATTATCGGATCAACAAACCAAATGGCTTCGAGAAAAGCTGGCTTATAAATATGAGCCAAACTTAAGAACAAGATTGAAATTTTTGTTTCGTAAATTTCCAATTAATCCTCTCAATAGAATAATTCAAAGTAATGATCTAACTAAAATAATTGATGCAACTGTTAATACTCGCAACTATTATACACATTATGATGAAAGTTTGAAACCCAAAGCGTACAAAAACGATAAACTATTCTACTTGACAGAAAAGCTCAAATTTCTACTAATTATTATTGTTTTATCAGAGACTGGATTCACAAACAAAGAAATAGAAGATTTATTTTCTAGACATGAGTATAGATTCTTTAACCATTTAATTGGCAAATCAGAATAACTTCATTCTGACACGATAACTCCTGCCCATTTAGCCGGATTAATTACCTTGCCAATATTCTTATTAATAATTCAGATATTGACAATCCGATTATGACTGAAAAACAAATCGAAAGAATTAAGGGAACAATTAAGTTTTATCGCGCCAGACTAGCTGCCGAAAAACGAATGTTTGGCGATTATGATGATAGCCCCGGCTTAAGATATATAATACCAGAATTATACCTGAAAATAAGGGACTACAAAGGTGCTATGGTATATTTCAGATGGTTTTCTAAGGCATTCCCGGATGACATAGGATTTCCTGTTTTTAACCTGTTTTGGTCAGCTACCCTTTTTGAGAATAATAAGATTCCGGAAGCTATTAAAAAAGCTTATGAGACTGCCTTTTCAAATACATATTTACTTGAGTTAATAAACGGTAAAGACCCTGTTCAAATCGACAAATCAGAAACCATAGGATTTGAAAACCTCGAATATGCTAAGCAAGTATATAAGGACTGTATTAAGTTTATTACTCTTGAGTTTCAAATCTGGATCAGTAATCTATCCGAGTTTGAAGACTTTAAAGCCAATTTGAATAAATTCATAAGCATTCAAAAACTCATAAAAGATGAACCTGTTGGGCCGATGAGAACTAGTTTAATAAAGGAATCCTATAAATTCAAAAGACAATTGACTGGACGAATAATCAACGTACCATAACTACTCATAACCCGTAATTAAATGTTATGATACCCTTTACTGCGCTGCAAAACACAAGTTTTTTTGCCTGCCCGGACTTCCCAAACTGGGCAATATTATTTTAATGAGAAAAAAATATTAATAACTTTAATAAGAATATACAATAAATCATTTCTGTTAAAATGAATTGGAATAAACTCTTTAATAGGATCTATAGATTAATAAATCCCGATGACCAAAGTTTATCGACATATTTTTCTGGTCCAAGATATATTAGTACAGTACAAGAAATTGATCCAAGCTTTTCCTCATACTCTACTTTTATTGAAGAAAGGAAAAAGAATAACCAAAGTACCTCAAGAAAAGATTTCTTTCGTGACATTTATAATGAATTCCCTGATTCACAAAAAATTGAACTAATTCAAAGAATTTGCAACGAATTATATGGTACAATTCCAATTGAGGTTCAAGAGATTAGATCAATCTTAAATGAAGATAGTGAAGTACCTAGAATTGAGGTAGACCCCAATATCTGGAATTCTTCAAGATTGAATAGTCACCTTGCAGGTATCGATAGTTCTATAATTGATTTAAATTATAATAGAGCAGTAAATCTTTCTTATTCATGCTTAGAGGGCTTTTATAAGGCATTTATAAATCAAAAGCTACCAGAAAAAAAAGATATTGTTGAAATCACACAGATGGCAAGAGAAATACGAGAATTTATTAGGAATGAAAATCCTGAATTTCCAAATGAATTATATAATTTGGTAAATCATGTTACATATGCTATTGATAGAACCAGGAATGGGTTTAGTGAAGCACATTTTGGAGAAAATTCTCAACGGTGGTTAGCTTCTTATTTAAGAGATATTGTTAATAGTAATATCCGTTTATTACTTAATTTCCTTTAATAAACAAAGTTGAAAAGTTTAAATAGTTTTCTATGATTCATTACGTAAAAGAGTTAAGTAATCCAATTTCTACAGGTGGTCTAGGAACTCATTTTGAAAATCGTGTGCAGGCATCCTTTACTGTTTTATTACTTGCTAGAGGTTATGCTCCTTCGTTACCAAATTGGCCTGTACAAAAAATTAAACTTCAAGGAAAGTACCTTGGTTTTGAAACTGATGATTTGATTGTATTTACTCAACAAATAGATACAAAAAAGGAAGCGAAATTACTTGGGCAAATCAAACATAGAATAAGCATAACAAAACGAAATAAGGCATTTGAAAATGTAATGATTTCTGCATGGAAAGACTTTAATAACGAAAAACTATTTTCTGAAGAGACTGACATTATTGCACTAATCTGCGATCCTATTTCGGCAAAGGACACAGACGGGGTTCGGAATTTAATAAACTGTGCTATTAATTCAGAAGATTCTAAAGACTTTATTGATAGAGTAGAAAAAGCTAAATTCACAAGCACTGAACAAAGAAATAAATTTGAAGTATTCAAAACACATTTAAAAACAGCGAATAATGACAAAGAATTAACACCTAATGAATTATGGCGTTTTTTAAAAATATTTCGTCTTTTAATTTATGACCTAGATATCAAGGGTATAACACTATCCTTACTTCATACAATCATTGAACAGCATTCATATCAAAATGCAAATCCTATATGGACACAAATTCTTGATCATGTAACATGGGTGAATGAACAAGCTGGTTACATAACATATGATACAATACCGGATGATATTCGTTCAGCTTTCAAAAAAATAACCAGGCAAGTTATTCCAGAAGAATTAGTTAAAGATTCAGCAAAATATTTATCTAACGACTTTAATTTACATTTATATGCTAATGAAATATCAATAATGTGTCTATTGGGTTCTTGGGATGAAAATAATAATTCAGATAAAGAAATAGTCAGTAAACTAGCTCAACGAGAATATAATGAGTTTGCTTTTAAACTTAGGGAGATATTACAATTACAAAATAATCCGGTGATTTATCAAAATGGCCATTGGAGTCTAAAAGAACGTAAACAACTTTTAAAACTAATAGGAACCCGAATTTTTGATGATACTCTAAATAGCTTTAAAAATTGTTTTGTTGATGTTTTGAAGGAAGAAGATCCCAAATTTAATTTACCAATTGACTCACGTTTTTATGCATCATTTCATGATAAAACCCCTAAACATTCAACGATTTTGCGATTAGGTATTTGTCAGGGGTTAGCACTAATTGGAAATTATTCATCTTACTTAACCAATTGCTCTCCAAGAAAAACTGAATCAATAAATATACTTAGCATCAGAGAAGTCCTAGTTAATGCTGATTGGAAATTATGGGCAACATTGGATAGACTTCTCCCACTATTTGCAGAATCAGCGCCTTCAGAATATTTAAAAATTATTGAAACATCAATACAAAAAGAGAACTGTCCTTTTATTGAATTATTTAAACAAGAGGGGAATGGTATTACTGGTTGGAATTATATGACGGGGTTACTCTGGTCATTAGAAACTCTAGCATGGGAAGTTGAATTTTTTACCTCAATAACAATGATCCTTTCAGAACTTCATAAACTAGATCCGGGAGGCAATTGGGGCAATAGGCCAATGAATTCACTTGTTTCTTTATACCTTCCATGGTTTCCACAAACAACAGCACCTTTTGAAAAACGCAAGATAGGATTGTTAACTCTTAAAGCAGAATTACCGGATGTGGCTTTAATTGTATTAACTAAATTATTGCCAGATAAGTCAAATTCTTCTGATAACAACTATAGACCATCATGGAGAAATTCTATTCCAGAAAACTGGAATATCAAAGTATCCAGCGAAGAGTATTGGTTACAAATAGATTTCTTTGTAAAACTGTTATTAGAATTGTCTAAATCTGAGTTAAATTATACCATTGAGATTATTAATAACCTTGATAATCTTCCAGTAGATTCATTTGATGCCTTATTGGAATTTCTTTCATCGGAAAGACTAATACAATTACCTGAAGATGAAAGATATTTAATCTGGACGAAATTAATGGATTTTATTATAAAGCATAAAAAGTACTCCTATACTGATTGGGCGTTGCCAAAAGAATTGATAATAAGAATTGAAGTCGTTGCAAATAAGTTATCCCCCAAAGACTTATTACATATATATCGTAGATTATTTGATGTTTTTGAGTCTGACTTCGATGATGAAAAATTAGATTGGCAGGCACAAGAAAAAATAGTAGAGGAAAAACGAATTCAAGCTTTAATAGAAATATTAAAAATAAGAGGAATTGAAGGAATAGCCGATTTTTTTGAAAAAGTAGAATCAGGTTCCAATCTTGGTAAAGCACTTGCTTTTATTGATGATGCTTCAATTGACAAACTTTTATTTCCCTCTTATATTGAATCGTTTGATAATAAAAAAGAACAATTTATTTCTACTTACATCTGGTATAAATTTTTCAGAACCGGTTGGAAATGGGTGGATAATCTTAATTTACAGGATTGGTCTATAATTCAATTAGCAACTTTTTATTCTTTTCTCCCATTTATTAGAGAGACATGGGATCATGTTACAAAAGATTTAAGCAGTTCAGAAATTGAATATTGGAAGAGGGTTCCATTAAATTCGTATTCTAACGAACAGGATATCAATATCGGAATTGATAAATTGCTTGAATATGGAAGACCAAATGTTGCAATTAATTATCTATATAGATGTATTCGTGACAAGAGATCTACTGATGTGAAGAAAATCACTAAGGCTTTATTACTTGCAGCATCTTCAAAAGAGCCAATCAATACTCTAAATACTCATTACACTATTGAATTGATCAAATTTCTACAAGAAAATGAAGCCATTGACATTGATGATCTTATTTTAATTGAATGGACTTATTTACAAATGCTTGATAGATATCATGGGGCTGAAGCTAAAACTCTTGAAAATCATTTAGCTACTAATCCTAGTTTCTTTTGTGAAATCATCCAGCTTCTTTATATATCGACAAAAGCAGACAAGGCTAAAGTCAAACAAAATCGCAAAAATGAAAAAGAAAAATCAATTGCTATAAATGCATGGCGATTATTGAATAAATGGCACACCCCACCTGGATTTTTAAAGGATGGGAAATTTTCAGTTGACAAATTCCAAGAATGGCTTAGTACTGTAATAACAAATTGCACAAATTCTGGTCACCTTGAAATGGCTTTGTTACATATAGGTAAAGTATTGATTTACTGTCCTCCTGATAATAGCGGACTTTGGATAAATGATATGGTAGCTAAAGAATTAAATAGAAAAGAATTTTCAGATATGCGAAGTGGTTTCAAAACAGCATTATTTAATTCAAGAGGTGCTCATATGGTTGATCCTTTAGGACAACCAGAAAGGGATCTTGCAACAAGTTATAGGATAAAAGCTCAAGAATTAGACAACCTCGGGTACTTCAGAATCGCAAATTCATTAAATGAGCTTGCTAAATCTTATGATTGGGATGCTGATCGGATTATTGAAGAACATAGAATAGAATCTATCAAGACCACAAATTGGGAGTAAATTCTTTATATCCTTCCCAAATGGTTGCAAAACACATACTTTTTTGCCTGCCCGGACTCCGCCACTTAGACAACTTTATCATGACACGAAAACCACTGCTCCTTTACCGGGACCATACCCCCTTGACAACTATAGAATGGCGTGACAACTCCTGCCCGTTTACCAGAACAAACTAAATCACAGCATGGCAGCTAGCGCTGCAAAACACATGCTTTCTTGCCTACCCTGACTCCGCCATCTATATAATTTATCTTGACACATATATCCCGCCCGTTTACCGGGACTATCTCGTTTAGACAACTTTATCGTGATACAAATATCACGCCCGTTTACCAGGACTTTGCCATCTTGACAACTTCTTCAAAACACAACAATTCCTTGCTATTTACCGGTCTTACAATACGTAAGTAAATATTAGCTACTCTTACACTTCAGTTAGGCGTCATTTGTGACCTCCCTTAATACTATAACAAAAAAGAAGCTAGCTCTTGAAATCTGATCGAACTCAAACAATACAAGGCGCTTACATGATACTGAAATAATATTATTATAGAATACTATATGGGACAATACTGTGAACTTTATATTTCGGACTATCCAATTTCAACTACAAAGAATGAAATTGACCCATTCATCCTGTCTCTTTTCCAACCTGAAGATTTAAAACATTTTGACAGACTAATTGGAGAGAGATATCAATTGTTATACGGTCATAATGATTATGATGATGAAACCGAACATGCCGTTGAATATTCAAACTTGGCAAAGAACATTAAAGACCGATTAGAAATTATGGGTTTTTCTTTGAAAAAGACAATGTCCGAATTTGAAATTTGTAAATCAGAAACAATTGAAAGACTAGTAGGATATCTAAATAATAAAAACTTCACAAACAATCCAGAAATTGAGATAAAGTTAAAATCTGAAATAGAACTACTTGAAAAATCCTCTTTCAATGACTTTTTGATTGCTTGTAAGGAAATAATTGAGAATGGCTACAGATATAGAGTTAAAAAAGAAGACTTGCCCAAAGAAATTAATCCACTAATTAATTATTTGCTTGAAGAGGCTCATGGACTTGATAAATTCCCATATAACTTCGACCAACGAGTACTATTGCGTGCCCTTCTTGAGATAAGTCCTAGTGACAAAACAGTAACATATGATATTACAGAGCTTATCGAACAAGAATACTCTGAAGACGAAATTGAAGGTATCTACGAAGAAACAATAGAAAATATCACTTATGACTTCGAATTAGGTGAAAAAATTCTCATTCTAACAGAAGGTTCATCAGACATTCAAATTCTTCAGGGTGCAATGAAAGTGTTATATCCTCATTTAATGGGATATTATTCTTTCATGGACTTTGGAATATCAAATGCATCTGGTAGCGCGAGTTCGTTGGTCGCAAGTGTAAAATCTTTCGTAGGTGCTGGTATTAAGAATAGAGTAATTGCCTTATTCGACAATGATACCGCAGCAGAATCTGCACTACGTGGATTACAAAAGACAATCATTCCCAAGAATATCAAAATTCTTCAATATCCAAATATTAAGATGGCTGAAGATTATCCGACATTAGGTCCTTCTGGAATATTACAAATGAATATTAGTGGTTTTGCCTGTAGCATTGAACTATATCTAGGTAAAGAGATTCTAACTAAGGATGGAGAGCTTATCCCCGTTCAATGGAAAGGATATGACCAATCATTAGAAAAATACCAAGGCGAATTAATTGATAAATCTTGGGTTCAAAAACAATTTCAAACAAAAGTTACTGAATGCTTATATGATTCGACAAGGATAAATAATTACGATTGGACCGAAATGAACGAATTGCTACAGACAATATTTAATGCGTTTAACATAGACGAAGATGATAAATAAAGCAACTTCGATTACGAGCAATAATTGACTCTATTTGTAAAATAGTATTTTCATGACTCATAGCTGAACAAAAGAATAATTGA
>Ga0209429_10001406_pt1 | contig 14923 bp, 15 predicted proteins | sample BarGraNGADG00212_3_FD_184493 | JGI IMG/M metagenome (GOLD analysis project Ga0209429, IMG submission 184493) | Arctic peat soil microbial communities from Barrow, Alaska - Barrow Graham LP Ref core NGADG0004-212 (SPAdes) (version 2) | ecosystem: Environmental > Terrestrial > Soil > Wetlands >... | reverse complement strand
ATTAAAGTATCGTTGCTATCCGAGTATGTCTGAACAGCGGTGAGTTACGCAGGATACAAAGATATTTTAATTATTATTTTGCCGCGTAATTTGAACTGGTTGTCGTTTATTGGGGAAGAGGGAGGGCGGGGGGCAAAATAAACTAGACCACATTAGTTAACTTGCAATTTTTATCTATTTCATCAACAATAGAAGTTATGTTTAAGAGGTTGGCGGGCTGGATAGGAATATTTTGTATATTGGCATATTGTGCCAGTTTACAAACAGCAAATGTCTATGCCGAAACACTACAATCTACAAATTATAAACTTGACGAAAGTGCGATTGGCACCGGTGGCCAAAACCAAGCCAGTTCTGCTAATTTTCAAGCTGACAACGCCACTGGATCTTTGTCGATTGGCAACTCAGCTTCTTCTAGCTATCAAGTTGAAGCTGGTACCAAAACAACCCCTTACCCAACGTTATCTTTTGCTATTAGTAATGCCAATGCAAACTTTGGCAGTTTTAGCCCAACCACAGCAGCAACCGCAACCGCAACTTTCTCTGTCTCTAACTACACAAGCTACGGCTATGTAGTACAAATAATGGGCAACCCACCAACTAACGGACTACATACAATTGATGCAATGAATACAACAGATTCATCACAAATAGGAAAAGAGCAATTTGGTATAAATTTGGTTGCCAATACCCTGCCTACTTCTGTCGGAGCTAACCCCAATAATGGCCAATTTGGGTTTGGGTCAATCGATGCAAATTACAGCATGTCAAACCAATATAGATATATTAGCGGAGAGACAATCGCATCAGCCCCTAAGAGTTCCGGTGCAACTGCCTATACTATTAGTTATATTGTCAACGTTGCCAGTATTACTCCAGGCGGAAATTATACCAGTAATCAGACGGTAGTAATAACCGGTACATATTAACCTTTTATCACAGTTTATCCACATCTTTAATTATTATATAATTTCGTTGTTGACAGTTTAATAAAGCTAGTGCTATTATCAAGTTAATCCAAAACAAAACAAAAAAGGTTGAAAATTAAAATGTACAAACACCACAAAACAGTCGCAAGAGTTCTAAGTCTTTTTGTATTAGCCGTAACTTTATTCTCTCAAGTGCTTCCAATCAACATTGTTTCAGCTGAACAAATAACTACCCGTAGCTTAACTCTTCAAGCTGGTGCCACTGATGGTGGATCTAAAGCTGGTGGCGTCGTTAATCATTTGTTTACGTTTACTACACCTACTGAGGGAAACATTGGCTCAATCCAATTTTTGTACTGTACTCTTGCTGCCGGTGATTGTACTACACCTGATGGTCTAGTCACGACTGCCGCTACTCGTGCAAGCGAATCCGGTGCTACCGGCTTTACTATGGTTAATACAACCAATGGTGCTCCTTATATAACACGCACCTCTGCAAACGTTAGCGCTAGTGCAGTGCTCGTCTATCAACTTGGTAATGTCACAAACCCAACTACAGTTAACAAGACATTCTTCGTCCGTATCACTACATATGCCAGTGAAGATGCTACTGGCACCGCAACTGACGCTGGTACAGTAAATGCCAGTACCGCTACCCAGATTGTTCTCGATGGTATCATGCCAGAGTCACTCGTCTTTTGTGCTGGTGAAACAATTGGCGTAAACGTTGCCCTTGTGCCTGATTGTGCATCTGCAACTCCCGGCATAATTCATTTTAATCAATTATTCTCTCCAATCGACACAGCTACATCTTCGTCACAAATGGCCGCATCAACCAATGCCGGATCTGGATATGTCATTAGTGTTAACGGTCCAAATTTAAAGTCTGGAGAAAATTTCATCGTACCTATGAGCGCAATGGCTTTCGGTGTTCATGGTGTTAGTCAATTTGGGCTTAACCTCAAAGCCAACACTACAACAACATCAACTACTCCAGTCGGCATTGAAGCAGCACCAATTGCCAATGCTACCAACTATCGTGGCCAAGCTGCAACTAACTATGACACGGTTGATAAGTTTAAATTTACCACTGGTGACGTCGTAGCTAACAGTGCCAATGGTGGCGCTGGCGGTACAGACGCCCAAATCTTTACAGTAGCCTACATGGTGAACGTACCTGGTAGCCAACCTGCCGGTACCTACACCACAACCCTTACTTATATCTGTACTCCAACATTCTAAATAAATATTGTGGATAATCGCCGTCAAATTCCATTGACGGCGATTTAAAGCTTATGTTACAATCCTCTTAATGAGAGTGAGGGGAAACATGAGAGTTAACATTAAGTGGGCCGGAATATTATTAAGTATTCTACTATTAGTATCTACAGTTAGTTTTGCCTTTCAAAGCCAGGTTGCTTATGCTGCACAAATTACTAGCCGTAGTTTAACGCTCCAAGCTGGCACCACTGATGGTGGATCCAAAGCGAATGGTGTCGTAAATCATTTATTTACTTTTACCGTACCTAGCGTTGGAGCAACAAATATCGGATCTATCAAGTTTCAATATTGTATGATTGCAGTTGGCGATTGCGATACACCCGTTGGACTAATAACTACATCGGCCACTCGCGGAACTGAGTCTGGCGCCACTGGTTTTAGTATAGTAAACACCACTAACGGCTCTCCTTATTTAACGCGTACTTCAGCTAGCGTACCTGCTGGCACCGTACTTAACTATCAATTGCTAACTGTTACAAACCCAACCGCAGTTAATAAATCTTTCTTTGTTCGTATTTCAACATATGCCAGCATCGATACCACTGGTACTGCTATTGATGCAGGTGTCGTAACTGCTAGCACCGCAACCCAAATTGTACTTAGCGGTACTATGCCAGAGTCGCTCATCTTCTGTACTGGCGAAGCTATCTCTAATAACGTTGGCGGTATACCCGACTGTAGCACTGCAACTCCTGGTATCATTAGCTTTAACCAGCTATTTTCACCATCAGATACAGCCACTGCTAAATCACAGATGGCTGCTTCGACCAACGCTCTGTCTGGCTATGCAATTGCCGTATTTGGCACGACACTAAAATCTGGAGAAAACTTCATACCAGCTATGGCCGCATCAGGCCTTGGAGTAAGAGGCATTGGTCAATTTGGACTTAACCTCAAAGCAAATACAGTATTAACATCTACGGCACCTATTGGTACCGAAATCGCACCAGCTTCTAACGGTACGGACTTAAGAGGCCAAGCAGCTACTGGATATGATTCTGTCGATAACTTTAAATATGTATCAGGTGGCAACATTGCTAACAGTAATAACGGCGGAGCTGGCCCAACTAACTCTCAAATCTATACCGTATCTTACATAGTAAACGTCGCAGGTAGCCAGATCTCTGGTACCTATACAACTACATTAACTTACATTGCAACAGCTACATTTTAGTTTATGAAAAAATACATTTTATCTATAACTACCGGATTAATAATAGCTCTAGCTTTTGTGTTTATTCCGTCAACTACCGCCACTGCAGTGGAAGCAACTTCTACAAATAGTGGCCAGGCCCTAGAAATTGCACCGCCAGTAATGATTTTAAATGCCGATCCGGGCCAAACTATTCAGACTAAGATAACCTTACGAAGTATTTCTAAGGCAGTATTATCTGTAAATAGTCAGGTTAATGATTTCGTCGCAGATGGTGAAGATGGTACTCCAAAAATCCTTTTTGATGACAGCACCGAAACTAGCATATATTCAATTAAAAACTGGGTTGAATACTTACCAGACCTAACATTAAAATCTAGACAAATCGAAGACCTACCATTAGTTATTAATGTTCCGTCAAATGCCGCTCCAGGTGGTTATTACGGAGTAGTTCGTTTTACTGCAAGCCCTGCCGATCTTAATAGTACTGGTGTATCATTATCGGCTAGCCTTGGCGCCTTAATATTACTCCGCGTTAACGGCGATGTTAAAGAAAATCTTACAATTGAAGAGTTTTCTGCCAGTAAAAAAGGATTAACTGGAACAATATTCGAATCTACGCCTATCCAATTTACCGTCAGACTTAAAAACAGTGGTAATATTCACGAACAATCAACTGGACAAGTAACTATAACTGATATGTTTAATAAAAAGATTGCAACTGTTAACGTCAACCCTGATCCCGAACGTAATAATATCTTACCAGATAGTATTCGTAAGTTTGAATCGCCACTTGATAGTGCTGTGATTGGTAATAAAATGTTATTCGGTCGTTATACTGCTAACCTTAAAATGACCTACGGCACAGACAAGCAAGTCATAACTCAAACTATTACCTTTTGGGTTATTCCCTTCACGTTAATCGGCATTTGTATCATATTAATAGTTGGTGGCTTCCTTACTCTTCGCTTCCTAGTCAAACGCTATAACCGTCACATTAGAAACCAAGTCCTGGGCATAAAAAAATCCAAGAAAAATAAAAAATAAAGTTACTACTTTATGATCATCTCAATCAACAGATTATTAAATGTACATGATATAATATAGTTTATGTTTAAGTGGTTAAAGTTAAGCCAACATCATCATACTGGACGATTACGCCCACACGAGCATACGTCATATTTTTCACTTATTATTTTGCTACTATTTGTTGGCATTCCCCTAACTGTTTATACTAGCTACGCAGCTAGTCCAGGCCCTGAGGCGAGCTCGGTAAGCTTAACTGGCACAATGCCCGGTAAAGCGCCTACGGTTGCGGCTACAGTCCAAGTACCCGTCGATCAGCAACGTTTTTCAACATCCCCAATTACAGTATCAGGCACTTGCCCACCCGATACATTAGTTGAGATTTTCAAAAGTGATATATTTGCAGGTTCTACGCCATGTAAAGATAATGGCACATACTCAATTGAAGTAGATTTATTGATTGGAAAAAATATCATTATATCAAGGGTTTATGACGCATTAAATCAAGCTGGGCCAGATTCAGCATCAATAACTATTTACTATGACGCCCTACCAGCCCAAGCCGGTGCTATAAATTCTTTAGATTTTGGCGGAGCACAGTTACTATTAAATACTGATGCAGTTTTTCGTGGAGCTTTTCCTGGAAAAGCGCTTAGCATACCAATCGATATTCTAGGTGGATCCCCTCCTTATGCAATTAATTTTCAATGGGGAGACGCTTCGAATAAAGTAGTGTCACGAGATAATAACGTAAGTTTTTCAACAATTCATACCTATAATAAACCAGGTACTTATCAGGTTAGCTTGCAGGCAAGCGATTCAAACGGACGTATGGCATTTTTAACATTCGCAACAATCGTTAACGGCCAACCAAGCACCAGTACGACTTCTTCATTATCAAACTCGGATACGAATAAGCTACTAGTCCTTTGGCCAGTTTATGCAGCCGCCATTGCCGTTGTAGTTAGTTTTTGGATAGGCGAAAAACGCGAAAAACGTATTTTGCAAGTACGTGGTCTTTTACTGCCTTCTTAATAGCAACCTAAAGGTATAAATACTGCTAATTTCCATTGTAAAAAATGCTTATTCCGTTTATGATTAATAGTAGATAAAAGATATGTGTGAGGACACCGACTTTTATCATTTATACAATTTACATAAAAGTAGGATGCCTTTAACTCACGGTAAATATAACTGGTCACCTAATGTTATTGTGAGGAGTCGATTTAATTCGTAGGTAAGTGGTGAAACCGACCTAATTTTTCCTATAAATATTATTTATAGGTTAATTGCATATATCTAAATAATAGATGCAATTGGTTAAATTCGAGCAAGGCCACATGAGATTAAATAGACATACAAAATCAAACAAACAACCTTCGGCTTTAAAATATTTAGCTTTGTTAAGCGGCGTTTTTAATAAACTATTTAAAGTCATTCCAGTATTTGCCGCCCTACTTTTGTGTGTATTGTTTTTAAATAATCCAGTTCAAGCCGTTTCCGGTATTAACCAACAAATAAATTTTCAAGGCCGCTTACTTAACGCTCAGGGTGCAACCGTACCTGATGGTTATTACAATATTCAATTTAAAATATACCAAGATGGAGATGGTCAAAGTGTTGGCACGACAGGAACACCAACTGGCACACCAGAATGGACCGAGAGTTATTTAAACGTCAACAGCAAAGGTGTTATGGTAAAAAACGGCTTCATGTCAGTTGAACTAGGCTCGGTAACTCCTTTTGGCGCTAATGTCGACTGGAACCAAAACACATTATGGTTATCTATAAATATCGCCAATACAAATACCACTTGTACCCCTTTTGCATCATGTAGCCCTGATGGCGAAATGCTTCCAATGAAACGCTTATCTTCTACTCCTTACGCACTAAATTCAGGGTTACTAGGTGGAATATCTAGTGCTGGATTCTTACAAATAGCCCAGGGTGTCCAAACTGATGCCACGACTAATACTAATAGCATCTACATTAACAAAACTGGCACCGGTAATTTAATCACACTACAATCAAGCGGAATTGATGTTTTTAATCTAAGCGGTGCCGGCGATATTGCGTTAGGGGCAAACGCAAGCCATTCGATAACAGTAGCCGCCTCGGCAGTAGGTATAGCTGGAAAATCACTTTCTATATCTGGCGGCACAACCACCAATTCTGGTGCTGGCGCAGCTGGCGGTAACTTGACATTGCAAGGTGGCAATGCGGCTGGCGTTGGAAATAATAATGGTGGCAGCATCACGATATCTGGTGGATTTGGAACTGGCGCTGGCATAAAAGGTTTAATTAATCTTGGCGCATCAGCATACACATCGACCCCTAACGCCACATGCGCCACCAGTTGTACTATTACCCAAAGTAACGTTGATGAATTTGGTACGGTAATTATTAATGCTTCTACTAGTGATATTACTATTACTCTACCACCACCAACCAATACAACGACATCAGGAAGAATTCTTTACATTACCAGTGCCAATGACAGTAAGGATTTTATGTTGACAACTAATACCGGCACCGACCAAATCAATGTGGCTATGCGTCAGAATACGACTGCAACTATGATTTGGAATGGAAGCGCTTGGACAGCTGGTGGTGCCAGTAATGCCACTACATTACAAGCCGCCTATGATAACGGGTCTAATCCTGATACAACTCCAGAGATTAAACTAGACCCAACGCGTGGCACAATTGATATTCAAGACGCTGACACTTCTATCGGAAGCGACATATTAAATGTTCGTGGCAGCAATGCTAACGGATTAGGAACGGTTTTGTTTGGAGTTAGCAATGCAGGACGCGTTACCATCCAGGGCACTACTGATCAATATTCAGCCTTCCGAGTCCTCAGATCAAATGGTGATTATTTATTTAACATCAACAGCAGCAATAACTACGTCTTTAGTAATAGCATCAGCTCTCCAGGTAATGATATATCAAACCCAACCTTTGAGACTGGTGGTTTAATTAACGGTGGCGAAGAAGGATGGTTCGGACCAGCTCAAGCCAGTATCGTCAGTGATGCAAGTAATGCTCATGGCGGCAATTACGAAATGCAAGTTATGCCAAACTCAACCAACCTAGACGTTTACACTGGTAATTATTATGAAGTTAAACCTGACGATAGTATCTATTTCGAAGGCTATGTCAAAAACAGTGCTGGCACTAATGGTAATGCCGGAATTCAAATTACCTGGTACAACAAAGACAAAGGTGTAGTTAGCTACAGCACAAACTACGGCGGGCTACCCGGCACTAGTTATGTTCTTCGTAAAGTTAATGCTACCGTTCCAGCTGGTGTATATTATGCCCGCGTTTCAGCAACGGTACGTTCAACCTCTAATACCGGAATTTTTTACTTCGATGATTTTTATTTAAAAAATAGCACCGAAAGCGCTGATTACACATTCCGCAACAGCCAAGATAGTACGACCGCATTTCGCATTCAATCTGCACAATCAGCACAGACATTATTAACCGCCAATACAACAAATAACATATTAAAAGTTGGCGACAGCACAGGTACAGACACCGCCACGACTTTATTAGTTCTTGATAATGCTACTGCCGACCCGACAACAAACCTTGGGGTAAGCAACGGTGCGCTCTTTTATCGATCAGATAACAACAGTATAAAGGCAATCGTAGGTGGTGCAGTCGTAGATGTATGTACAACTGCCGTAACCTGTACTGGATATTCAGCCGCAGCCGGTTCAACCGTGCAGCTTCAAGGATCAAGTCCTGGCACAGCCCAAACTGGTAACTTTAATATTTCCGGTACGGGTATTATGACTCAGTTACAAACCCAAGATATGTCATCAGTCTCCACCCACAGTAGCAACCTTGTTATCCGTACAGGTAACGCAACTGGTTCAGGCAGCAATTCAGGTAATCTAACCCTCGATGTTGGTACTGCAACTGGCAATACTGGCACTATTACAATTGGCCACAGTGGAGTTGCTACCACCATGGTTGGCACTTTAAAAATTCAAGGCAGTAATACCCTTGCATTAGGTACTGCCAGTTCAACTATTGGATCAATACTATTCAATACTTCAGCCGGAAGTAACAACATTACCCTCAAAGCTCCAGGCGCTAACCCTACGTCATCTTATTCACTAACCCTTCCGCAAGTACTAGGTGTGGCTGGTGATTGTCTAAAAGACACTGGTAGTGGAGTTCTTGGATTCAGTAACTGTGCAGCTGGTATAACTGTAACCCTACAAAACGCCTATGATAATAGTAGCCCGGCCAACACAACTCTTGCTGACGGCAAAAATTACAATATAACCGCTCAGCAAACAACAACATCTCCAAGTATTGTCTTTAACCTCCAGTGCACAACTAACTGCGTCACAAACGGACGATTTGCTATTCAAAATGGTGGTACAGACGTCTTTGCTATCCAATCAAACGGCGGTGGCATAAAATTAAATACTTATACTCAAATCGGCTCCAGTACAACTGACTCAACTCAAACTAATTTCCAATTAGATAGCTCAAACCAAACGGTAGATGTCGGTGCATGTTCAACGACAGTTAATCAAGGTGCTATGTATTACAACACTTCAATGGGTAGTATTCGGTCATGTATTAACGGCACCTGGAGCGACGTTTCAAATCCTGACACACTTGGACTATTAACCTTTGGAATAGTCCCGTCAAGTGGCGATTCAAACAATTACGACTTGCCTTCATTAATAATTCCGGGCGTGTCTGGACCATGTAAAGTTTCTTTTTACAATAATAATACCGTCCATATTGAAGCTTGCGTTGCCTATTCTGGCGGAAGACGCGTCAACGTGGCAGCTACAAACTTAAGTACTAACGTGGCTACAGCAACAAATATCAGCCTAACCACAACTGCCCGCTGGGGACACGTCTGTCTAACAGGTTCCAATAACCAACCAGCCTTTACAACAACTGCTGGCCAAACCACCGCAACGGCTGGAATGCCGACTTTTGACTCAACCAATCCAATACTTTGCTTAGCCGACGTGCAAAGTTCAGCCACTACTGCTGGCCTAATTGATAACCTATATGACGTACGAACCTTCACATCAACTCTCAAAGAGGCTGTCAACGTTTCCACGGCAGTGGAATTGGGTATGATTACAGACGCTGGCGGTACAAATGGAGCGTTAGTTCCTGCAGCATCCGGTAGTTCAAAATTATACGGATTAGTAGTGGCAACAGATGGTACTACATCAGCTGGCGCACCTAACACAATTGTTGCCACCGTTGGATCGGGTTGGGTTAAAGCAACCGCCGGAACTGCCGGTCAATTTATCAAAACCAGTCTAACAAGTGGCTATGGTAATACCACCGCCGCCATTCCAAACAACTCCTTCTACTATTCAGTTGGAAACACCCGTACAAGCTATTCTACGGCCTGTACTGCGGCCGCTGACTGTAATGGCTCACTTTATGTAAACTTCATCGTCCGCTAAATATTAGGGTATAATTACAAATATGAATATTAAAACTAATTATGGTTTTAGCCTGTCCAAGATTATTATTTGGATAGCCGCATCGTCACTTTTGGTAGTAGGGGGCGCTATAGGCTATTCTTATATAACACAAAATACAGTCAGCCCAATTCCAGAAGACATCAAGACACAATTAACCTTTTCACCGTTTGTTATACCAAAAAATACAAAAAACTATTCAACCACAGACTACAAATTTAGTACCGCAGAAGATAAAGTAAAAATATTGTCTTATATAACAAAATTTGAAGATAACACAATCTCTGTATCTGAATATTCGCAACCGCCTGAATTTACAGAAATAACCGAATACAAAGATCGTTTTTTATCAAACGTGATTAATCAATATGATACAGTTCAAACCGTAAATGGCATGATTTACCTAGGTAGAGCAACTAAACAAGACAATAAACAACTGGGAATAATGATAGAAAGAGGATTACTCGTCTTTATGAGCCCCAGCCAAGACTTGAATTCAAATGAATGGCGTAATTTTGGTGATAAACTTGAAATACAAAAGATAGACAATTAATTTTAGTTTTCAATTTTATTTGAAACTACCAAATCACCAACTACAACACCTGATTTTTCATTATGAGTACACGTAACCTTAACGGGCCACTTACCAAGTGGCGTCGAAGATTCAACCGTCCAAGACCAATTAACTATTCCATATTCATCTGAAGTTTTAGAAGTTAGACCAGAATCAGTACTAGGTGTTTTGTCATAAATCACAGAAATAACACAAATCGCTTCAGGATTAGTTTTTACGGAAATTGAGGCGTTTGAACCTGGCGCAATAGGGGACGATATCATCTGAACCGATGCTCCTGTCGGAACGTTATCGGCCTGTTTAGTAGGAGTAAAATTTGGTCCTGGGGTTTGTTCAATCGGAGCTGTTATTGCTGCAGCATTTTCGGAATTGTTTTGCCCCATATACCAAGTGTATGCAGCCCCTGCCACTAAAAACAGTACCAGCAGAATTAAGATGCTGATTGACGTGTTACGTATAAACTTTACAATACGTGTCTTCTTCACCACTGTAACCTATCTAAAATCTATTTTTTAGTTTTATATGCGGCAATTGAACTAGCAACCTTGCCGTCTTTTTTGAGATTTTCAAAAAACAACATCTGATCTTTACTAATTATCATTTCATCGCTAGGGCCATGAATTTCATTTCCCAATTTAATAAGCTGGACATCAGATGAAGTATCCTTAGTCGTTGATTGTAAATCAGCTGTCGTGTCAGTCGTTTGGGCCTGTAAGTAATAAACGTCGGTCAACTTTATATAATTGCCGTTTAGCATCTGTAGTTTTCCAAAATAAACCTGACCATTTGTTAAAAATACTGCTTGATATTTGCTGTTGTCTATATTTGCAGTCGTACTTGATTGATAAAAAAACCAACTACCAGCCGCAAGCGCAGCAACCAACAAAATAAAACCAATTGCCATGGCAACTAATTGCTTCTTAGTTTTTTTCTGCTTGCCATTATTTCTAGCGTCACCTGGTCGACCCATATTTCGTCCGTTAGGATTAAGGCCATTCATACGACTTGGTACTACATCATCCATAAAACATCCCCCATATTATTATCACTCTCGTTTTGTTAATTATAGCATGAGAGGTATTGAGTAACAATTAGCCAAAATTTTATGCAAAATAAAATTGTTTTTAAGGTATTTCTAGGCAAGAATCAACTATACTTTAGAAATGAGTTCACAAAAGCGCTACAGGGTTTTATATATGTCGATAATCATCTCAATGTTGTTATCGCTTTTTATAGTTAAAGTTCCAATGCAAATTAATATAACAACAGTGACACTTTTTATATCAGCCATCGCCGGTTATAGCGGAATCATGTTGCTACTTTGGAATTTTGCACTGGGAACTCGCAGTGTTTCTACATTACTTTTTAAGGATTACGCAAAGACCATAAAACTCCATTCGTGGATTGGAAAATACGGCACATTATTAGTGTTTTTACATCCAATTCTTGTAATGATTAGTTACAGTAAATCATTATTGTTTGTTCTATTGCCTAGTTTTAGTTCTGAGTTTGAAAATGCCATTACCTATGGGCGCGCAGCTTTATGGATAATTCTAGTTATCTGGATTAGCTCGGCATTGCTAAAAAGTAAAGTATCATATAGACCGTGGAAATATTTACATCTTGGCGCATACATTTCAATCCCCTTTGCCCTATTGCATGTGCCAGATACTGGTTCAAGTTATACGGCCTCGATTAGTGCCAAGCTCTACTTTTTTATTGTTGTAATCGGATTTCTAATATTTTTGTTAATTAGATTACGAGGTGCTCTTAATTTAAATAAATCTAAATACTCAATATCATTGCAAAAAGAAGTTTCGCCAGAAGTTTTTGTCATGCAACTTACACCACAAAATATTTATAACCTTACCCCAGAACCAGGTCAATATATTTATATAAAACGTGGTTGGTTTAGTGAAGACCATCCATTTTCAGTACTCGATTACAATACAACAAATGGGGTAATTACACTTGGCTACAAAACCTACGGTACCTTTACTAAAAAACTGTCAAAAAACACAGTCGGCTCTGCATTATTAGTCAGCGGACCTTTTGGATATTTTACCCAGGATATAAATACAAATCCAGTAGTTTATATCGCTGGTGGTATTGGCGTAACTCCGTTTATGAATCGCATCTTGCATGAAAATAACAAACGAGAACAATGGCTATTTTATACCAATCGAACCTTTGATTCGGCGGCTTTCGAGACTAGCCTTCGCCAATCACTCAAGGATCGATATGTACCAATTTATAGTCGCGAAGAATATTCTCCTTCAATAAAAGGCGAGTTTGGATATATAAAATCTGAAATGTTTATTAAATATCTATCCGACCCCAAGGCCTATTCTTATTACATCTGCGGACCACAAACTATGATTAAATCAGTCACCAAAGAATTAGAACAACTTGGCATATCCGAGCAATCAATTCACCAAGAATCATTTAATTTTTAATTGATCATTCGAAAGCAATATAGTTTTTAAGTTGAATTGCTCAGATAAAACCTGATCTAAATCTGGCCTAATTAGTAGTATTGTTGCCATAGTATCAGCAATTAGTGCCGTATCAGCTTTGATAAAAGTACTAATTATGTCACCATTTAGTGATTTGCCATTAACAGGATTAATAATGTGGTTATAGCTTTTACTATTTTGCACCCAAGCTCTTTTAGCAGTTGAACTAACCGCTAAAGCCCCTTTTGATATAAGAGTTTGGCCAACAGATAGGCTAGAGTCAAATGGATGTTCAAGTGCAATATTTATTGGTTTATCCGCCTGAACAAACAAATCCCCACCTCCATTAATAATGAACTGGCGAATACCATTATCGCGAAATATATCGACAAAACAATCAATCAGCCATCCCTTTCCAAAGCCGCCAAAGTCAATTACAGAATACAGTGGCGTTGCAATATGGTCATCAGATATTTTGATATTATCCCAAAACTCATGATTAACTTTTTCGGCATTACTAACCTGTCCATAGCCCTTTGCGCTAAGTTCTCCACCTACAGTAATATCAAAAGCTCTATCACTAACCTCAAACATTTTTTTAGCAAAACAAAACATTTCACACATTTCTTTTGGCGGATTAGCTATATAATGCGACGTGTTTAATTTTCCAATTAAAGAATTATCATCAAACCGAGAATATTTATTTGTAAAATCATCTAACTTGTCTAATATAATTGCCTTGATTGTATTTAGTTTAGATAACTCAATATCGTCAATTATTTCGCATTCCCAATGCGTGCCAATTCCATCAAAAGATATTGTTCTAGGCTTTTGCATTATTTTGTATTGATTTCAATGCCTGCAAAAATCCACTTGTCGTAAGCGATGCGCCGCCAATACGACTATAACTAAAACCACCAAGCGGTTTACCGACTACAGAACTTGAAAGACTAGATTTGAATGAATCAATATATGCAGCCGATTCACCATCGCTAAATTTATTTGTTGAACTTGCACTAGTAATTTTATCAGCAGATACAGTCAACGTCAGATTAATACTGTTCACATTTCCATGCGATACCGAATAATTAGCAATCGCGGTATATGTTCCGTCAGTATAGACACTACTCGAAGCCGTTGTAGCAGCGTTTGTAGTTGTTACTGCTGGACTAACGCTTTGAGTGACAACTGTTGTTGGCGACGCAGATTGTGAATTAGCATCTGAACCAGTAAATAAAGCGTAGCCACCAAAACCAGTCGCAGCCAAAATGGCAACTGAACCAATAGCAAGAAATATTTTATCGCGCGATCTCATAGATTTTATTATAACGTAACTTTGCTTTGAAGCTGCTTAGTAATCCTAGCAAGTAATTTATTTGATAATAAAATTAAACAAATACCCTGTAAACATAATACCAAGCCCCACCACAGAAGCATAAATAACAATCAGTTTTGGCTTTAATACTTTTTTCAAGATGATAAATTCCGGTAAAGACAGAGCAGTTACGGCCATCATAAAAGCCAGTGCTGTTCCTATTGCCATCCCCTTATCAATCAAAACCGAAACAATTGGAATCGTGCCGGCAGCATTTGAATAAAGCGGAATACCAACAAGGGTTGCAAGCGGAACTGCAAATAAATTATTTGGGCCAGCATACTTAACCAACAAATCGCTTGGGGCATAGCCATGCATAAATGCGCCTAACCCAACGCCAATTATGATATTGATCCAGACACTTTTAACCATTTCGATAGTATAGCTTTTAGCATATAACATTCTCTGTTTGAATGTTTGTTTTTTATCTTCAACTTGAGATATTTTAATTTTATATACAAACCCTTCAACCCATTTTTCAAGCTTTAACTTACCTAAAATCCAACCAGCAAACGTTGCAATAATAACTCCAGATATAATATAGATTAACGCTATTTTCCAGCCGAATAAGCCCCATAATAAAACAAGCGCAATTTCATTGACCATAGGCGATGATATTATTATGGGGCTTATTCGGCTGGAAAAT
>Ga0209429_10001405_pt1 | contig 14924 bp, 10 predicted proteins | sample BarGraNGADG00212_3_FD_184493 | JGI IMG/M metagenome (GOLD analysis project Ga0209429, IMG submission 184493) | Arctic peat soil microbial communities from Barrow, Alaska - Barrow Graham LP Ref core NGADG0004-212 (SPAdes) (version 2) | ecosystem: Environmental > Terrestrial > Soil > Wetlands >... | reverse complement strand
TCCGAGCAGTAAAATCTATTTCAGCGTTTTCTATTCATTGTACAGAAATTTTGGAATATTTGGCGTCTCCAAACTGTTCAATAGGTGCTTTTCTTAATGAGCAAATAGATGAAGAACGCTTGAAGGCAATACTCATTCTTCGAGATAATGATTGGGCTACTGCTATATATGAAGCGGAGCAACACCCATATTTTGCGGGACAGATAGCTTTTCTTTTCAGTTTTGCAGGAGTTAGTTTGAAGACTATTGATGATTTGTCAGATATTGCTCTCGCTGGATGCCTTACACGATATGCTACGTATCAAAAGAAAACATCGGCAATATTTAATGATAAAGGGTTGACAATTAACGCCAATTTGTTTAGCAGAGCAGTCTTAAGTAAAGGAGATTATTTGCTGGCATATAGGAGATGTAAGAGCTTTCTCGTAGGAAACCATAGGGATATAAGTTGGAAAATGCTCATGCGAAATAGCAATGCTCAAAAGAGAGCTTTCATGAAAGACGTACTCGATGAGTTGGACGAAAAGGATTTATCAATGAAAACTATCGAAAAAAGATTAAATGAGATTATTGAAAATGCTGCTGTTGATGGTTGGCGTCATTATTTTGTTAAAATGGGCAAATTGCTTGAAAACTGTGGGTACTACCGTCTTATATATGAATCGGAGACGGGTAGAATATTGTTGGTGTCCTGCCAGACAACAGCGGGATGTAATAAGGAATACTATACATTTGTATTGTATCTTAAATTACTTTCATCGAAGCGTAAACCTTTCTATGTTTCTGACCGTGGCCAGTATGGGGATATGTTTATTGACAAAATCGACGACAAAGATATAATTGTCAAATATGCGAACCCCCAGAACAATGCTAACGGGGAATTTCAAATTAATTTTAATGGTAGTTTACATAGTGAAAGCTCGGTAGATGATTCACTAAAATTTATTGACACATTAGTCTAAAATTGACTGTTATGACCTTGCGGAGTCTAATCCCTATCCCCCAAACCCCATCCTCCTCACCCCCTTATTTCCCCCAAGCAGTCCTGCCATGTCCTTTTCCACAAACACCGAGTCAATGTCACTCTTGCTAATTACGTTTGAATCAGCGCGAAGGGACTGCTTGATCCTGACACGCTCGAAGATTTTGCGTGCAAGCCTTGCATTGGCGAAGTGCTCGTCCTTGCTGCGCACGATTGTCTCAAAATAGCTGAGGGCAACGACTTTTCCGGCTGCTGTTATTGAGTATTTTTCCTGATTGGACTGCCTGCAGAAGATCTGCAGGAGTTCGTCTGCGCTGTAGTCGGGGAAGTCGATATAGAACTGGACTCTATCTCTGAGGCCGGGATTTATGTCGAGCATTTTGTTCATTTCATCGGTGTATCCGGCCATGATGCAGACGAAGTCTTTCCGGTAATCTTCCATGCGCTTGACTAGGGTGGAGATGGATTCCTGGCCATAATCAACCCCGTCTTTGTAGATGCCGAGGGAATATGCTTCGTCGATGAATAGGACGCCGCCCATGGCGTCCTTGATCTTGTCAGCTGTTTTGTGCGCTGTCTGTCCGACGTAAACGCCCACGAGTCCTTCGCGGTCTGTCTCAACAAAGACATCGCTTCGGTTTAAGATTCCGGCTTCTGCGAAGATTTTGCCGATCAGGCGGGCGACGGTTGTTTTTCCGGTGCCGGGGTTTCCTCGAAATACCATATGAAGGCAGGGAAGAGCATCTTTGCCGCGCCTGTTCAGGAAAGTTACTATCTCGTGGACGCGGTCTTTTACTTCTTTGAGGCCGATCATTGAATCAAGCTCAGCAAAATAATTGCTTTTCCCGGTGCATACTTTTATGTTTAAAAAGTCGCTGGAGGACAGGGAAAAATCATGGGTGTCGGTTTGAATCAATTTTTTCTGTGCGGCAGCAGAAACGCGCGCCTTGATGGCAGAAAGTGACATCTTGAGCAGCGTGCTGTTTTCCAGGCTTTTCTGATCAATTGTGAAGCCCAGGCTAGTGGCGCTCTGTCTGATGTACTCGAGTTTTTCCGCCTCGCTCAATTCTTTGATTTCTACGGCATGCACAAACAGGGAAGCAAAACTGTCAATCAGCAGAGCTTTTTCGTACTGCGCTTTATCTATTGAAGTTATGTAGATGGTCTTCTTTTTGCTCAACTCGCGAAAAGCGACATCCTGCGTTGTGGCTGAAAACATATTTGTCATTTTGCCGATTTCCCAATTCTCGTATATTTCAAAAACAAAAGGCGTGTCCCTCGGTATCTTCATGGCATCATCCAAATCGCCTACGCAAAAGGACGTATCGACGGCAATCCCTGTACAGACATAAAGCTCATAGATCAGGTCGATGAACAAATTCTCATCAGCATCACAGTTGTTTATTAGAACGATATTGTAGTTACCTTTTCCCCCGGTTTTCCGGACATTTTCTGTGTAAACACAAAGTTTTTTGAAAAAATCCTTGAAGTCGTCGTATCCGATTAATGCTTCTGCATCCTGCTTGACCTGTGACATCGTTTTTGTCACCCATCTTGTCCGTAAATCACAGCTGTGATGACCATCTTCATACATAACTTTGTTTGCAATTTTGAGCGAACGCAACTGATCGGGAGTCATTTTGGATGCTTGAATCGGCCACAGCTCAACCGGCGCCTCAAAAAGATCCGTTAGTTCTTCGATTTCATCCGTTTCCCGGTGATGTTCACTCCTTACGGAATGCGTTTTTGAAATGTATATGAAACGTATTTTTCCAGCTTTTGGCATGTCGGAATGGTTGCTGTCGGTAGTGTTGCTTAACGAGTCAAAGAAGATGAAATTTTCCCTGTTGTTAAAATAATCGACTCTGCTTGCCATCATATCGAGGTCAACATCGTTGATGTCCGGAAACATAACGTCAAGATAATAATAATTTGTCTTAATCATCAACATACCTCTTTTGGTTTTACTTGGGAAAAGCGGTGCATCTGCGAAACGGCTGTCCGACCTAATTGATCATCGGTCAGCAAGTTGATAGTAAATCAAACACTGCACCAAAATTGGTGCAATGGATTTTGTATACTTCGGTTGAGGCTAAGGTTGAAGCTTCAGTTACGGCTTCGATTGAGGTTCCTGCTTCGGCAACAAAGAGAGGCCTAATTAATAAGGGGGACTACATATGGCAAAAAAAGTGGCTGCACCTAAAGAGAATCATGAAGTTACGAAACATCGCAAGGAAGAAAATGATCTGTTTGTTCAGAACTTTCGCCTGATTTATGATAATGCGGAATGGATCATCAACACACCTGAGTACTTTTTCTGTGAATTCGGATCGGCATATCTTACCCTTTTCTATATCGGAGGAGGCAAGATACCTTAGGGTGCATTACTGCTTCTTTGGCAGGAGGGAAAGCTTAAAGACACATGTTCTTCTTACGGCCATGACATTTACATTTACGGCGCAGGAGGGAGTCCATTAAGCGGTTCGTTTTCCTGGTGGGGCGTATGTGAAGATTGCCTCCAGCGAATATATTATGAAGGATCAGGTTTCCAATGGGGGCCGATGTATGACAAACTGAAAGAGTATAAGAACGAAGCTATCATCGAAAAGGGCCAGGAGCCTATTTTTTCCTGGAGTAAAGGCGTTGTGGGGGAGTATACGCCGGATCGGATCATCAAGCCTAAAATTGCCGGGATTGCACTAAAGGACCTAATTGAAATATTGAAATCAAAATGATTGTAAATTGAAAAACGCAACCCTATAATCAATATATTAAGTAAAAAACGAAACAGCAAAGAGTGGTGATATTATGGAACCAATCGGCGGTAAAAAAGCACTGGCATTATGTACTCTCAAGGTGCTTGAAGACTATTCGGATTTTGATCATCCAATGACACAGGCAGATATTATCAAGAAGATCTCTGCGGAATATGGCGTTGAAGCAAGCAGGAATGCGATCGGCCGGAATATCTCCCTTTTAAATGAAATGGGTTATGACATCAGCACGTATGAGGAGAACGGGAAGGGTGCCTATCTCAGAGAGCGGGCCTTTGATGATATGGAACTGCTTGTTCTTATTGACAGCGTGCTGTCATCACAATACATCCCTGAAGGTGACGCCAGGAATATAATCAACAAGCTGAGCGGATTATCGAATCGTTATTTTCGCAAAAAGATCCCGCATGTACATGTGCTCAGTGAATGGAATCACCAGCGGAACCGGCAGTTTTTCCTGAATCTCGAAATCATAAGCGAAGCAATTGAGCAGAAGAAACAAGTTGCTTTCACCTACAACAGGGCGCAGGCAGATGGAGAGCTTCACCCGATGCGCCGGAATAAAGACAAGGTTCACCCGTTTGCTGTCGTCTGCACAAATGGTCAGTATTACCTGATTGCAAGCTACCGGAGTTATGACAACGTAAGGCATTATCGTATGGACAGAATGACAGATATAGAACTGCTCGACCAGGATGCCCGATCGGTAAAAGAAATCACCGGTTATGAAAAAGGACTCAATATAGCCCAATATGCAGCAGAACACAATTTCATGTATGGCGGCAAGACCGAGCGAATCGTACTGAAAATGGTCAAAGAATGTGCGAGTGATGTACTCGATGCATTTGGGAAATCAGCAGTCATGGAGAACATTGACGAGGAGTACATACGAGTAACCGTAAACGCAACCATCGCCGGGATGCGATTTTTCGCACTTCAGTTCGGCAGTGTGTGCGAGGTGCTTGAGCCGAAAGAATTGCGGGATGCGGTGAGGGCGGATATTGCGGAGATGGTGAAGAAATACGAACAAATAAAAATTATGGAGGAGATAAAATGAAAAGTGAACCAACATATACAGAAATATTTGAAGTATGTAGAAAATATCTTGTTGAAATTGCTAGCTGCGCTGAAACCGATACCCACGCTAAAATCGAATTAGGAAAAGATGAAATAAAAAAATATATGACACCGGAATGTTGGCTGGAAATCTATAATGATAAGGGGTTGAATGTTCTCAATACAAAAGATTTTCGATTTATTATGTGTAGACTAGCAGCATCATTGCAAAACCGAAATAGAATGCAAAATACAATTCAGTTTATGAAAAATTTTTATGTTATAAAAGACTGTTTGTTCGAATTTGACCCCCATAAAATTCATAACGAATTTGGAGATAATAACGAAAAATTATTAGATCAATTGAGAATAGGAATTAACTCAACTGGAATTAGTAAAATTCAAAATCGGCCGCAAACTGATGATACAAAAGAAATGATTGAATATTCTAGAACTTTCTGGTTCCAATTTGCAAAAGGATTATTAAGTGGGGCTAAATATTTATCCAGCTTTGGTTCAGCAGAAGGATTTTTTCTATATTTTGATAAATTGAAATCAATGTATACATGGTGTGTTGAAAACTATGTATCCACTGATGTTGCGGATAGGATGCTTGACGTTTCATGGAAACAATTAAGCGATAATCAAACGGGAATTTCAGGGTTTAGAGATGCATTGGCAACGGATTTCTTAAAAGAAATTGGATTCACAGAATTTGGAAAACCGGATACACATATTATTGATATTTTTAGTGAACTTAAATTATGTAATCCCAAAAGTAATTCTGAAATTCAAAAGACATTACGTGCGATAGCTGCCGAGAATAATGTAACACCATATGAAGTAGATAAAACAATTTGGCTTATTTGTGCAAAAGGCGGGAAAAAATTTTACCTGCATCCTAACATTCGAGTTAAGAATCAGAATAATTCTAAGCTTGAATTGTTAAAAAAAATAAAAGAATTATCAGTTTAGCCTGCACTCTTTTTGCACCATCCAGTTTGATACAATATTGTCGAACTGTCGAACTGGATTTTACATTTGTCCAGAACTTTGTACGCTACTATGGAGAACAGAAGAATAGTAAACCATTTGAGGTGAGAAAATTGGATAAATGTATTGTTAACCGGGAAAAATCCTTAGCTTATCTGCGCGACAAAATAATTGAGTTTTTCAAGAGCAATGATTATGTCGAAGGTTCCTTCAATGATAACCGGTTTGTCGAGTATTGCCATAAGGTATACCAGGAATCATGGGATGAGGATGTGTTTGATATTCGAGACCTTGAATTGCTGCTTTGGTCAGGTTCAGATCTGCATTTGAGCGTCAAAATACTTCTTTATCTCAAAGAAGAGAAGGGACCTGAGCGAGTAGACTCGGATGTGTTTTGCCAGCATGAAATCGAGTATATTAATTGGGCCTTTTCCGACTCGACGGTTGCATGTACATGGGATGTTGTAAAATATCGGGATTATATTGAAGACGATAGGCACGATAAAGAAATCAACAAAGCCCACAGAAAATGGCAGGACAATGCTATTTCGAATTGGTGGCTGGAAAACAAAGATAAAGACGCATGGGATATTGATTGGGGTGACAAGAAACCAATTACTGACTTCGATTCTTCTGCTTGGGATGACATGTTAAAGGGTACAGATGATATTTCATAAAAAGCCAGCGGGAATTTTACTCCCGCTGGCTTTAGTCTTTATCTGAATAAATAGAAGAGTATGTTGTTTCCTGCTTTGTCTTTAGGCTTCCTGCAGCTCTTTGGTCTTTTGATCAATCAGCATGGAAAGCTGCATATATTCATAGTACGGAAGCTCGTCAATAAGGTCACCAAAGTGATCCGAACCATTAATCCAGTGGCGCGCGAAATATTCCTGTCCCTTTTTTCCAAAGAACTTCGTAAATTCAGACAGGAAAGAATCTGCAAAATTCAGGATCTGCTTTTCTGTTAAAACATCGAATGAATCAATAGCGAAACTGGGATAGTTTTTGATTGGGCCTTTATGAACCCGGCAGCCCTGAAGTATATTCTCTGCTTCTCTGAAATTAATTGCATCTTGTTCCGGATCTGAAAATGCCAGTTCACCCCAGTAGATGAGAGATACGTATGCGATTTTATACGTGCCATCCGGCAGCGGTTCTATTAGCAGACCAAAATCCGAGTTTTCATTAGTCCAACCAACCAATGTGGTAACTTTTTCAGATATACTTTCATATAGAGCTGTCATAACATCTGCCGGTAAATCCCCACCGAAATTATTGGATGCACAAATCCCGTAAGCCACATCATTATGTTCTATCTGCGCGTCCAGCCACCCTGCATCAATAGAGAAAAGAGTAAATTTCATGTAAACACCCCCTTGCCATGTCATAGTAAAGCAGCACATGTACCAAAAACAGTGCGATGTATTTTGTATTATGGGTGCAGGCATAACAAGAGGATTGCGAGGATTGCATGATGAATCGTTATTACTTCAATGACCAGGCATTCACAGATGCAATGGAAAGAATATGCGATGAGGAAGAAGTCTATTACTATAACCCGGATGACGTCACAGAAATCGAAATTGAAGGGGCAGATTCGATCAGTGATCTACAGTATTTTCCGAATCTTGAGAACTTATATCTTTCGTGTGCGGAACTTGATAATGTCGATATGCTTCTGATGCTCCCGCGATTAACTGAGTTGATCGTCGATTTTAGTATTATTCGCGACACATCAGCAATTGGGAGACTTGCCAATTTGACAAGTCTCAGCATTTGCAATCAAACCTTTGATACCATGTCTGTCACAAAATTGAGTAAATTGAATGAACTATGTTTTATCTCTATGTCATTGCCGGATCCGTCCTGTATATCAGCGCTTGCAGGACTTGAGAAGCTGACAATTCAGAAGTGTGAACTGTATGATATTGCATTTGCAGCATCTCTGCACAAATTGAAATATCTCGACATTTGTCTTAATCACATTAAAGATATCTCTCCTTTGCAGGAACTGCATGCTCTTGAAGTGATCAATCTATGGGGCAATAAGGTTGCAGATCTTTCACCGCTGAAAGATCTGTCGGGAATTACAAAGATAAACATTTCAGAAAACCCGATCGACTGGAATTTGTGCTCCCCAAGTGAGCTTGACCGTATGAGTACTATATGCCAGCTATTTTGAGATTATTGTAAAATACGGATTGAAAATAATGAATGTTCAATTAAAGAATGACATAATAAGTATTGTGCTATGTAAAAGACTAACAGAACTACACTATCTGCATAATCCATCAGCCCGCCCGCCCTGATTCATTCGCCAAAAACGAGGTATACCAATGATTGAGAACAAAATAGTCATTGCAGCAGGTGTCAATGGCCAGGAGTGGTTTAAATCTATGGCTCTGCGAGGCAAGCCGAGCTTCAATCTGCGGATTCTTTCTCCGCTTGATATTGCGGCGGAGGAGCTGCTGTGCCAGGGCTTTTCAGATGGCCGGATTTTTGTGGACGACAGGGAAGCGGAACTGATGATGCAGGATCTGCTTGCGTCGGGAAATTCGTATTTTGATAATGGCTCGCTGTCTGACGCGCAGGCGATCATGAGCGCGGTGAACCATTTTCGACTATATATAGACAGCGGAAAAGATGAGCTAGCCGGCTTCCGGGACTTATCGGCATGCGGCCCGGTTCCGGAAAAGAACAGAGCGTTAGCCGGGTTGTTTGCCGACTACCTGAACCGCCTCCATGTAGACGGCAAGGTCGACAGTATCCAGTTGCTCCGCCTCGCAGCGACCTCGCTTCACCCGATTCAAGCCAGGATAATGACGCTGGACGAGCGCCCTCTGTATCCGCTTGAGGCCCAGCTTGCCGGGAAGCTGTCCGGAGGAAAGTCAAGCGAGACGACGATCTCCGATTTGCTTGGTATGCCACATGAAGAGACTTCCGTAAAAATTTCTTCTTTTGTCAGTGCGTACGGTGAAGTGAACGAAGTCGATTATATCCTCAAAAGCATTCTTGCACAGGGAACATCGCTAGATCAGACTGTGATAGCGGTCACGGCCCCGACGATCTATTCGCAGCTGTTTTTCGATGCAAGCCGACTGTACAATGTACCGATGACTTTTGGGACCGGAGTGCCGATGATGAACAGTACTCCGGCGGCATTATTCGTTCTTATATGCAAGTGGGCGGAAGGCGGGCTATTTTCCGGGCAGGCACTCGGCCGTATCCTCAACGCTGAATGCTTTAACCGCAAGGCCTTTAAGCGCCTTGTTGAGAACCCGGATGAAGTCAAAAACCCGGTGCAGGGCGAAGAGGATTCTGAAATGCCAGCTACGGGAGCCGTGAATCTAGCCGCCCGAATTTCCGGAATGATTGCAATCGCCGGTAACCTGAAGCTGTCAATGGATGCGAATACGAACCAGACGAAGCTCAACAACCTCCAGCATCTCTATGAACGGAAGTTGTCAGAATGTAAGGAACCCAAGGAAATTCAAGACTATCAGGACTTACTGAATGATGTTGCATTCACGCGAAGTTTTTTTGCGGATGTGGAGAGCGGCCTGGCGTTTCTTCTGAAGAAGTATGCCCGGATTCGTAGAATAGATCCGCAGATGCGAAAGATTGACCAGGCGGCACTAATCTCTCTTGTAAATAACATTGAGGTTCTGGAAGAACGCGGAAGCAGGATTGAGCTGATTATTGAATCGACAACAGCACTTCTTACCGGCAATGTGGCTGCGGAAAGCAGCTGTGAGGGCAGTCTTCATATCTGCAGTATCGAGCAGGCACAGGGCCTGATGCGCAGGAATCTCTATATTGCCGGATTAAGCATGGCATATTTTCCCGGGAAACAGCAGGAAAATCCGATCATTCTGGATGCGGACTATGACATTGCTGCCGAAAAGTGGGTGGAGTTTGTCATGCCGTTATCCTCACAGCGCCTGGAAGACCGCAAAAAGGATCTTCTGACACTTCTGTACTCGGCTGCCAAATGCAGGGTACAGACAGTCATCAGCTTCAGCAATTTCAACCTGGCTGACCAGAAGGCAGTCAATCCTGCCGGCGTGCTTCTGGAACTGTACCAAAGCACATATGGCTCCGATAAGAGTTATGAAGACCTGAAAAAGGCTCTGGTAGAAGTTGGGTTTTTCGATCCTACACTTTTCCTGCGGGAAACGGACGCAATTATGGACAGCAATCTCCACCTCGACCTGATACCGGCACTTGAAGATTACGACCGTGCAGACAAATATATCCAAAAGAAGGAAGCGCAAAAACAGCCCCGACTGACGCCATATGACGGCGCCCTGGAAACATCCCTTCTTGACCGTGTCTTTTCACCGACAACGCTTGAAGCTCTGCTCGGCTGTCCTTACAGTGTTTTCCTGAGTAGGATCCTCGGGATCAGTGAACCGGAAAAAGATGAGGACGGATTTGTCTGGCTGGACGCGGCCGCCGTCGGCAGCCTTATCCATACAGCCATTGAGATTTTTTCAAATGCGGGCAGCCACGGTACAAAACAAGAACAGCAAGCTGACATCAGGAAGATTGCAGATACGCTCCTTGACGAAGCGGCGATTGAAATAATCCCTCGCTTTGACACGGCCAAAGAACGCGAAACCATTATCAGGATTCTTGCATATTTTGTGGAATCGGACCTCGGTAATCCTGTTGCTTCGAGCGAGTTGGGGCTGGATACCGTCAAGGTAAACGATATTCTGCTGCATGGCTGGATTGACAGGATCGAGACGACCCCAGACGGCGAGAAAATAGTCGTCGATTACAAGACAGGCAGACACATCAGTCAAGTCGAGAATGATGCAATAACCTGTCTTCAAGCACTCCTATACTGCCATATGCTGGCTGCACAGAAGAACCCACTCCACGAATATCCCGCCCGCGGCGAATACCGCTATCTGCGCAAACACCAGACTGTGTCTTGTAGTTTTCTGGCGACCCAGCAGGATTTTGCAGCGATTATGGATATGCTCGCGGACCTTCTGCGGCGAGGAGCGATGCCGATGGCCATAGAGGAAGATACATGCAGATACTGTTACCTGCAGGACATCTGCGGAAGGCGTACATACAGTCCGGAAGCACTGACGGCGAAGTGGGATGATGCATTCGGTACAACGCTGAATGCTGATGTTGAGATCGGAGAGCAAGAAGATGAAGAGTGAGGAAATCTGCATGCCGCAAGCACAGCTGGACCGGGAGGCAAGAGATAAGATCAGCCAAGTTATGGACCGCAACTTCTTCGTGGAAGCGAGCGCCGGTTCCGGTAAGACCACGGCACTTGTTGACCGTATGGTCGCGATGGTCGAGTCAGGATTTGACCGGCCGGACGGGATAAAGATTGAAGAGATCACGGCGATAACATTTACCCACGCTGCGGCCAGTGAATTCCAGTCCCGTTTCCAGACCAAGCTTGATGAACGCCGCCGCAGGGAGACGAACCCGGAACGCGTTCGCAAATATGAAGACGCTCTCAGTAAGATCGGTCTTTGCTTTATGGGGACGATAGACTCCTACTGCAACCAGCTGATTTCCGAGCACCCCATCGAAGCAGGTGTTCCCGTCAATGTCTCCATCAGTGAGGAATTGGAACTGATGGAAGCATACCGCCATGAATGGCAGGAGATGCTTCTGGGCCAGTACGGGCAGGACTTGCTTGACCTTTACAATGCAATGCTGAACTGGAATATCCGGACTAATATCCTGCACGATGAGGTTCTTCTGTCGTTTGCCAATAAGCGTGAAATCGAGACCATATATGACCGCTACCCGAGACGCGATTACGCAGCCTGGTTTACTGACACGCAGGCGCCCGTTCAGGCGCTTCTCCGCATCATATATGAGAACAGGCTGGTAAAGAATAATGATACGCATAACGGCATCTGGCAGGCTATCTGGCTCCATAAGAATTCCCTTATGGGTGAGTGGCCGGAGAATCCCGGTGATATCTATACCGCGCTCAAACCGGCATCAGGGAAAACTGTTATGCGTCTGACAGCAGACCCGTGTGATCTTGCCATGCCCGGTGATCCTGATTTTTCCAAATATATAGAACAGAAGGGTAAAGAATACCTCGTCTCTTTCAGCGATATTGTAAATGAACTCGAAGAAGACCGGTATTCCCTTGTCATGACATTTATGATGGATTTTTGCCGCCGGGCCGCGAAAAAACTATGCCGCACAGGCAAGCTGTCTTTTGCCGATTACCTGATCTATCTGCGTAATATGCTAAAAACAGATGCGGAAAAGGGCGGCAGCCTGATTCAATATATTGCCGGCCGCAAAAAGTACTATCTGGTGGATGAATTCCAGGATACCAATCCGCTACAGGCGCAGATTCTCTTCTATCTGACAGCCGAGACGCCTGTCGCCGACTGGCATCAGTGCCGCCCGAGACCGGGATCCCTGTTTATCGTCGGTGACCCCAAGCAGTCCATCTATCGCTTCAGCCAGGCAGACATCGCTTCCTATCACGAAGTGAAGCAGCTTTTCGAGCAGGCTGGCGGAGAGATACTGACGCTTTATCATAATTTCCGTTCACGAGGCGTATTACGGGACTGGTTCGACACGATATTTTGCCGGATGATGCCGTGCACCAGCGAATATCAGCCGCAATACTACCCGATAGCGGCCCGGACCGAGCTCGGCGGAGACGAAGTCCTCGAAGGCGTATACAAGTATTACAATGTGGACGAAACCGGGAAAAACAAGACCGACGTACTGAGTGGTAAGGATATCGAAAATGTATGCACGCTGGTCCGCAACCTGTGTCAGAATCCTCAGATCAAGATCTTCGATCAGACCAGCAAAGTGACAAGAGAGATTGAGTACCGCGATATCATGGTAATAACCCGCGGCAAAAGACGCATGAACGGCTACATGCTCGAGATGCAGCGACACAACATTCCGTTTGTGATCTCCGGCAAAACAGTGTTCGACCAATGCGAACCTCTCCGAACACTCATCCTTCTGGTCAAGGCAACGGCCAATTCCTATGATACCCTGTCCGTTACGGCCGCCCTCAAAAGCAGCGCATACTCGATCAGCGACAAGGACCTCTATGCCTATGTCACAGCCGGAGGATCCCTGCGTCTCTATGAAAAAGAGCGCAGCCAACCGGCCAGCGTCGCCGCCGCACTCGATGAACTCAACGCCTTCAAAAGATACGCCTCGATCAATACAGTCATCGCATCCATCTGCCAAATCGCGGAAGTCAGCGAGATCCTCCCTGTACATTTGATCCAAAGCCGGGAAAAGTTCGACTACTTCTACTATGCGATCGAACTACTCCGTCAGGCCCAGCAGGGCGGCAAAATATTCACCATCTCCGATGCCGCCGACTTCCTCGAAAACCTGCTCAACAACGAGGCTGAGAAAGAACTCCTCCTAGAACTTGCCCCCAATGCAGTCACCATCATAAACCTCCACAAAGCCAAAGGCCTCCAGTCACCCGTAGTCATCCTGTCCGATCCGTTTGTCAGCAGCCATCCACCCAAAGAGACAATCGTCCGTGCCTACGGCGAAGTAACCCGTTACGTATTCTCCATATCCGGATCTGACTTCGGCTCCGGCATCGCCAAGACCAACAACTACACGGAACAGACAACCTACGAAATTGCCCACAATCAAGCCGAAAACACCCGCTTGCTCTACGTCGCCGCAACCCGCGCAGAAAACCTTCTTTTTGTCGCAAGCAGAGAAGACGAGACAAGTGATAAAAATGCGTGGAAAGACCTGGTAGCAAATATACCAAACGATGCGGAAGCATTTCTCAAGGTTGATGAAAAAAATGAAAATCCACTTTTGGAACGGCAGGTAATTGATCGTGAAACGATCATGAGCCAGACCCAGGCTGCTACGGATGCTCTGACGAAAGCCTCTGTTCCGACATATAAGACAATTCTGCCTAGTGAAAGAATGGCTGCGAGCATTGCTGCGGCATCTGATGCGACTGTGCTTGATGTTGAGAATGGGGAAGCGGCAAGCATAGATGAGGGTTTCGGTGAAATGGAAAGCGAGGATCAGATAGAAGGGGCTGTGGTGGTAACTTCCGAGGAAGAAACACTATTAGAATCAGAAACAAGTAGAGACTGGAACGCTTCGATGATGGGTACGCTAGTCCACAAATTGATGGAAATACTCGTCAAACGCCAGTTGTCTAGGTATCCGCTGTTGAATGATCCAACTATTCTTATTAATCTCGCAAAAAACATTGTGTCTGCATATAAGTGCGAAGAAAAACATATCGAGGTATATGAGAATGCACTGGTTAGGATTGCACAGAAAATGTTGTCTGGTGGATACACACAGGTAAATATGGGCAAAAGTAATATCGGTGATACGGTTACAATTCCAACAGATATTCTTGCGGAATTATCAGATGCGGAGCAAGTACTTTGTGAAGTCCCCTTTCAATTAGTGATAAAGCCGGAAGATTCCATATATAAGAACCTAACAAACGTCAACTCTGGTCTGCCGGACCAGATACTTATTAGCGGAACAATCGATCTAATTTATAAGAAAAGTGATCAATGGCATATTGTTGACTATAAGACGAATTTCGAAGCGTCTGAACTTGACATTAAGTATGGCGGTCAATTGGTGGTGTATCGTCATGCATTTCTTCAGATAATAGGTGAGGAAGCATCGGTTGAAATATATCATATAGGGGTAAATTGAAGTCATAAGTTTCGCTGTTCTTAGCTTCGATTTTATATCTTTCTCTTGCCCTGTTTCGAAAGTAGGCGCTTTCTTGAAATTCTTTCTGTTCTTCGCGAATAGCGGATTGTATTCTTACTGTATGGGCTGATGTTAGTATAGACTCATTCATGGAAATCTTGAATAGCTATCTTCATTGGTACAATAATACTCGAATCAAGATGTCATTGAGCGGAATGAGTCCGGTGCAGTACCGGAAAAGTTTGGGATTAACAGCTTAAACAGTCCAAGAAAATGTCCGCACCCCCGGTGATTATGCATCTCATTAACGGAACCAGCCAAACCGGAAATTATAGAAGATCGTTCTTTTAAGAAATCAGAAAAAATCTTTTTGTTTACTTTAGAAAATAATGTAATATGAATTGACTTTCTATAGAAATTGTACG
>Ga0209429_10001404_pt1 | contig 14935 bp, 17 predicted proteins | sample BarGraNGADG00212_3_FD_184493 | JGI IMG/M metagenome (GOLD analysis project Ga0209429, IMG submission 184493) | Arctic peat soil microbial communities from Barrow, Alaska - Barrow Graham LP Ref core NGADG0004-212 (SPAdes) (version 2) | ecosystem: Environmental > Terrestrial > Soil > Wetlands >... | reverse complement strand
GGCTCATATTAACGTCATCATTGGGGTGCAGAAGCATCCTCCTCGCAATTTCATTACCGCGGTTGGCAACGACTTCATTCGCGTTCATGTTGGATTGTGTACCGCTTCCTGTCTGCCATATCACCAGGGGGAAATGTTCCGTAAGCGAACCTCTTATCACTTCGTCGCAGGCTATGGAAATCGCTGCAAGCTTATCATCCGTCATTTTATCCGGAGTAAGGGCGTGATTTGCAATGGCCGATGCTTTCTTAAGAATCCCAAATGCATGGATGATTTCTTCGGGCATTACTTCGATTCCAACACCAATCCTGAAATTTTCCTGACTGCGTTCTGTCTGGGCACCCCAGTACTTGTCGGCAGGAACCCTGATCTCTCCCATGGAATCCTTTTCAATACGATATTCCATTTATTTCTCCTATCAATATCCAAAAATTCTTCAGCACCATCAATATTTCAGCATCATTTAAACTACAATTTCGATAATCCTATATCGATATTATGATATCGATATGACCTTTTGTCAAGTTTCATTTCGGTATTTGCAGATCGAATTTTCGACACGGTAATTCAGCATGCAAGCTGATGATTCCAGCAGAACTAAACCGCAAACGCAGTGTTTGCAGGCACAAACAGGCCAATTACATCTCCGCACTCCGCTTTCGCTTCGAATACTTATGAAAAGTAATTGGCCTGTTATTTGAAAAATTATGAAAATTTCTTTTATTTCAACTCATCACATATTTTTGCCACGAGATCAAGATTGGTTTTTCTGTCCAGAAGCGGCTCACCGCTCTTGAGGACCGTGTTCTTCTCGTGAAAAGTAGGTTTGGGTTCACGGTAGATAACGCCGATCGGAATCCTGTCCCCGAATTCTAATGCCTTCTCAAAAGCAGCAAGCTTATTAGCAGGGTCATAGGTGCTGTCGATTTCATAGACTCTCTTGCTGTAGTATGCATACGTGTTGATCTTGTTAAAGCTGACGCAGGGCTGAAGAATATCCACAAGTGCATAACCGTTGAATTCGATCGCCTGCTTCATGATGGAAATCAGATGTGCCTTGTTGCCGCTGAAACCACGCGCAACGAAACCCGCGCCGGACGCAATGGCCATGAGCGGAGGATTGAACGGTGTATTGATGTTGCCGGTCGTCTGTACCGGAGTCACCAGGCCCTCTATTGAGGTAGGCGACGCCTGTCCTTTGGTAAGTCCGTATATCTGGTTGTCATGGACGAAATGCGTTATATCGACATTCCGGCGGATATTATGAATAAAATGATTGCCGCCCTCCCCATAAGAATCGCCTTCGCCTGTTTCCGCAATTACGGTCAGGTTAACGTTGGCAATCTTTGCAGCGACAGCAGCAGGAAGTCCTCTTCCGTGCAGGCCGCAGAAGCTGTTGGCGCTTATATACTGCGGAGTCTTGGCTGCCTGACCGATTCCGGCCACCATCAGCACCTCGTAGGGATCCCTGCCCAATTCTTCAAGTGCGGTTTTCAGACACTCAAGAATACCGAAATTACCGCAGCCGGGGCACCATGCCGGTTCATATGTTGTAAAAGAAGTCTTACTCATGTTCTTACCTCTTTCATTAGTCTGTCAGCAATTTCCTCGCCGGAAATCTGACGTCCATCGTATTTCAGAATACTTGATGTGCAGAACAGGCAGGTCTTTTCACGGATGAGTCCCGCCAGCTGGCCTGTTGCATTCTGCTCAACATTGATAAGCCGGGCCGCCGATGCCGCTTTGGCTATCAAAAGCTTCGTCGGCAGCGGAAAGATATCGCCGAATATAAGCGCTGCATATTTCCCCGGCATTTTCTCATTCAATATCTTAATAGCTTCCGCAATCGGGCCATAAGTCGAGCCCCAGCCCAGAAGAAGCGTCTCATATCTCTGCGGACCAATGAATTCGGGCTCCTGGAGTTCCATCGAAAGCTTTTCAAGCTTCTTCATGCGCTTATCCATCATATGGACACGGACATCTGCTGATTCCGTGATTTTGCCGTTCTCGTCATGTTCGTCACTGTCCGCCGATACGAAATTGGAGGATTTTCCCGGGATCAGACGCGGTGAAACGCCATCCGCGGTATATTTGTAGCGCAGGTATATGCCTTCGCCTTCATGTGCGGCGGCAGGCTCTGCAACGGAAATCCGGCTTACATCGAACGGTCGCACTGTCGCAGATGCATCACCGAGATACTGATCACTTAACAGGATTACAGGAATCTGATATCTCTCCGCAAGGTCGAAGGCGCGGACCGTCTGATAAAAAGCATCTTCATGGTGCCTTATTGCAATGACCATGCGGGGAAATTCGCCCTGTGAGGCAGAGATAACAAATGCCAGATCGCTCTGCTCCGTGCGGGTGGGAAGTCCGGTGACCGGACCGGGGCGCTGTACATCGACAACCACAAGGGGAATCTCAGCCATTCCGGAAAGTCCGAGTGCTTCAACCATAAGTGAAAAGCCGCCTCCGGACGTACCTGTCATCGCCCGTGCGCCTGCAAAGGAAGCTCCGATCGCCATGTTAATTGCAGCAATCTCATCTTCTGCCTGCTCAACGACAATTCCTGCTGCTTCGCCCTGCTCGGCGAGCAGTTCCATCAGGGTAGTCGACGGCGACATCGGATAAGCTGAGTAGAAACGAAGTCCCGCGGCGATTGTCCCCAGTGACATCGCTTTGCTGCCCGACAGGATCATCGAATCAGCCGCATCACCCTCCTGTCTCAGGAACCGGGGCTCAACTGCATTGTATCCCTTCTGCATCGCCGTAACGTTGATATCAAATACCGATTCCTTGACAAATGTCCTGAGGACCTCCTCAAAATAATCCGTACTCTCACCGAAAAGCCTCAGTACCGCACCAACCGCAATACTGCCGGCGACGCGTGGATTTCCGATAACCTGGGCCATCGCTTCCATATCAATCTTAATCATCTTCGGGTCAGTGGCCGTAAGCTTACTGTCACATAGTATAAATCCATTATCCTGAAGCTGATCCTTATGAATCTCGACTGTCTCGTTATTTAAAGCAATCATCCCGTCGAGCTTATAGCTGTGCGACTGAATATTTTCCGTTCCGAAACGGATCAAAGTGAAATTGTGCCCACCGCGGACACGCGACATGAAGTCCCTGACAGTGAAAACATGATACCCCGACTTCTTAAGCAATTTCTCCAGGATAGCCGCCGTTGTCTCAATTCCCTGACCTGCTGCCCCGCCGATTAAAATATTGTACATACGTTTGCCCTCCAAAAAACAGGAGACTTATGCATTCTTTATTGATTATGATGATTCTTACTGATTCTCTGTTCATTGTACGTCTCAATGTGTATTCAATCAATGTAAAAAGATCATCCCGCAAAATCATGAGCATGCCTGGAGACCGCTGTCAGAAAACACCTAGACTGCTCAAAATCAGAGATATCCCTGAAAGAATCAGCATGATGATAATAATCCTCTTCACTATCTTTTCATCCGTATGTTTTGCCGCCGCCATTCCGATCAGAAGACCCGTCAGCATAAAAGGCAGGAGCAGCAGGGCTTTCCCGCACACTTCCCATGTAATGATCCCCGTAATTGTGTAGAGAATGATTCTGAAAGTATTTTCAACCCAGAAGACTACACTGATATTGCCCTTGAACTCGCTGCTGTTTTCTGTCGTCCTGCTGACATAGGCCGCCAGGAATGCGCCGATTCCATACATACCGCAGAGCAGGCCTGATACGATTCCAATAATGACAAGCACAAGGCGGGAAGATTTCTGCTTTCTTTTCTGATACTCCCGAAGAAGCATTTCTACCCCAATCAGAACAACGGCAAAACCGAACACAGTCTTAATCAGCTGTGTATTTCCGTTCTTTAAAAATATCACTCCCGGTATACTGCCGAGGATAACCAAAACAGATAAGGGAACACAGATTTTCGCAGAGACGGATTTTCTTTCTTTCCATGCAATCAGAATATTCGAAGGATAACCCACTATCAGGTCCAGCGGGGATATATTGATATTCGTTGTTGAAAAACTCATGATGGTACTGAATACCAGGGTATTGGCAAAGCCGCACATACCTTTTACGATATATGCACAAAGCACTGCAGCAATTGTAAGAATTTCCATCTGTTCTTCCCCGCTTAATCAAAGTATAATTTTAGAACATGTGGATTTTTGAGACTGTCAAAGTTTTAAACCGTTTCATTATATCCGATTTTTTCCAAACATATACGCCCGGGGAGGATGATCCGGTATGAAATACACATATAAAAATACCTTGCACGCCTGCTATACCGGATACATTACGCAGGCCATCGTCAATAATCTTGCACCGTTGTTTTTTGTGATTTTCCAGAATCGCTACGGGTTGTCTTTTGAGGAAGTCGGCCGGCTGATCCTGATCAACTTTGTCGTCCAGATTGCGGCAGATCTCATATCAGTCAAATTCATGGATTCCATCGGTTACCGGAAAGGCGCTGTGCTCGCTCATTTTCTGTGTGCCACAGGGCTGGTCCTTCTTGCTGTACTGCCGAATGTATTATCGACGCCCTATATCGGCATCATGATTGCCGTTGTGTTTTACGCAGGCGGAGGCGGGATTCTGGAAGTTCTGGTAAGTCCGATCGTCGACGCACTGCCCGGCGATCAGAAAGACAGTGCAATGAGTCTTCTTCATTCTTTTTACTGCTGGGGACAGGTAAGTGTAGTGCTTGTCACAACCATTCTTCTGGGACTTCTGGGTCAGGACTACTGGCCGCTGCTCCCTGTGATGTGGGCACTCATACCGATCTGGAATCTGTTCCGGTTCCTTCGCGTTCCGCTGGCTCCGACCGTGCCGAGTAAGGACCGGATGCCGCTGCGCAAGCTCTTCCAATCCAAATTTTTCCTGATTGCACTCCTGATGATGCTCTGCGCAGGTGCCTCGGAACTTACGATGTCCCAGTGGTCATCTCTTTTCGCTGAAAAAGGGCTGCATCTTCCCAAAGTACTCGGCGATCTTCTTGGCCCGTGTCTTTTTGCCGTGTTCATGGGTATCGGCCGTACAATCTACGGCTTCTGGGGCAGTAAAATACATTTAAAAAAGGCACTTTTAGCAAGCAGTGCCCTCTGTGTCCTGTGTTATCTGACCACTGTTTTTGCTCCATGGCCCCTTCTTTCTCTGATGGGCTGTGCACTGTGCGGTTTATCCGTCAGTCTTATGTGGCCGGGAACTTTCAGCATGAGTGCCGGAAGATTCCCGCACGGAGGCACGGCACTTTTCGGAATGCTTGCTGTAGCCGGCGATCTTGGCTGTTCACTGGGGCCCTGGCTGACAGGCCTTTTTTCCGATCTTGCAAAGCAGAGTAAGCTCCCCGTATTGACCCGCCTGATTCAGACACCAATTATGAATAATGACGAAATAGGACTCAAGACAGGTATACTCGTTGCAGTCATTTTTCCGCTGATGATGACTTTTGCGATGATCGTTTTCCTTAGGAAAAGGAAAGCGAAGGCCGAAATGAAAAATTCCGGCTGAAATGTTGCCGACGGATCAGTTCTGCCTTACGATCTTATAGAAAAACTTTTTTGCGATTTCCGTAATCAGGATATACGTGCATGCGATGCCTCCGATAGCCAGTAATATCAGCGGTGATATCGGTGCGAATCCTAGAATTCCCGCCAGCGGGGTATAGGGAATTACCATGGCGGCAACTGCTACACATGCCGTCGCCAGCATCAGGAATTTACCGGGAACGCTCTTATAGAAGGGCTTCCTGGTCCGGATCACAAGGACAATGATGGATGCGGAAATGACCGATTCGATAAACCATCCTGTACGGAACTGCGTCGCGGAGGAATGGAAAAGTATCATCAGTACTCCGAATGTCGCATAGTCAAAAAGCGAACTGATCAATCCGAAAGTTAACATGAATTTCCTTATAAACGATATGTTCCATTTACGAGGCTGCATGATCATTTCCGGATCAACTGCATCGGAGGCAATCGCCATCTCAGGGAAATCCGTAAGAAGATTTGTCAGAAGAATCTGCTTGGGAAGAAGTGGCAGAAACGGCAGGAACAATGATGCACCGGCCATACTGAACATATTGCCGAAGTTTGCGCTTGTCGCCATAAAAACATACTTGAGCGTATTGGCAAAGGTTATACGCCCTGCTCTGACACCATTGATCAGGACTCCGAGATCCTTTTCGAGAAGTACAATATCCGCTGCCTCCTTGGCAACATCGACGGCACTGTCGACAGAGATGCTGACGTCTGCGGCATGGAGTGCCGAAGCATCATTGATACCGTCCCCCATGTACCCGACCACATATCCCGCCTTTTTGAGAGCTATGATGATGCGCTCTTTTTCATTGGGCTCAACTTCCGCAAAAACAGTTACTCCGCCTACAAGATTCACCAGTGCCCTGTCACTGGTATCGTGAATCTCCGGGCCTGTCAGGATTTTGACATCCTTCATTCCCATCTGGGATACGATGTTTGCGGCGATAAGTTTATTATCTCCTGTAATGATTTTAAGACTTACGCCCAGAGCCTTCAGTTCACCGACTGTCTTGACAATATTTTCTTTCAGAGGATCAAAAAGCGTCAGGAATCCTAAAAACGTCATGCCCTCTTCCCGTTCGTCTTCAATCGTCGACTTCTCGGAAATCCGCTTATAGGCCACGCCAAGTGTTCGAAAACCCTTGCCGCTGAATTCTTCGAATTTTTGCTCGATCGAGTCGGAGACTTCTTTGATGTCTACAGTCTTACCCTTTTCCATTTCAGCAAGAGTGCATATGGACAGGACATTGGTTAGTGCTCCTTTGGTAATCATAATGTGTGTTTGTCCAGCACCATCCGCAGGAGCCGGTTCTGTAAGCATAATGCTGAGTCTTTTGCGGATAAAATCATACGGATGTTCATCAAGCTTTATATACTCATTGACATCGATCGTCTTACTTGTTCGAATCGCCTCATCGATCGGGTTGATAAAACCTGATTCAAAGGAGGCATTCAAATAGGCATAGAGAAAAACTTTGTCGCTTGCATTTCCGGTGGTATCAACCGCCGACTGCAGCCGCACCGTACCATCCGTCAGAGTGCCGGTCTTATCTGAGCACAGGACATCCATGCTCCCGAAATTCTCAATCGAAGCAAGACGTTTCACAATAACCTTGCCCTTTGCCATGGTTTTGGCACCGTGCGCCAGATTTATGCTGATAATCGCGGGCAGTAGCTGCGGAGTAAGTCCGACGGCCAGTGCCAGTGAAAACAGGAACGAGTCCAATGCCGGGCGCTGGAGAAGCATATTGATGGCAAAAATCGTCATCACAAGAAGAAGTGTCACTTCCATCAGGAAGTACCCGAAACGGCGGACACCTCTTTCGAACTCGGTCTCAGCCGGGCGAAGCTTGAGCCGCTCGGAAATTTTGCCGAACTCCGTATCTTTGCCGGTGCTTATGATCAGAGCCGTCGCGGTACCGCTGATTACATGTGTACCCATCCAGAGGGCATTCCTGCGTTCACTGATCGGAGCAGAAAGGGACACAACTCCCGCCTGCTTTTCTACCGGGAATGTCTCCCCGGTCAGGGCAGCTTCATCCACATTGAGCGAATCTGATTCAAGAAGCAGGCAGTCGGCGGGAACTATGGCGCCGGCCTTCAGGAGGACAATATCTCCGGGAACAAGTCCTTCCATGGCGATCGTCACGGGCTTTTTGTCCCGAAGTACGGTCGTCTTGATCTTGACTACTTCGAGAAGTTTTGCCACGGCGTTATTGGCTCCGCGCTCCTGCCAGAAACCCAGAAGACCGCTGATCAGCACAATGGTCAGAATAATGATGGCATCTACCGTATCTTTCAGGAAGAAAGACAGCCCGATTGCAAAAAACAGGATGATAATGATCGGGCTCTTAAACTGCCCGATCAGAAGCTTCCATGTACTGTTACTTTTCATTGGTTTGATTGAATTCGGTCCTACTTCGGAAATCTTCTGATCTGCCTGTGAAGCAGACAAGCCATCCCTTGTTACACCCATCTGCTTATAGACGTCATCTACCGGAACAGACCAAAATGTATGCTTTACATCCTGCATGATATAACTGCCTCCACGGACAAAATGAAATATTCATATTATTTAGAGTATACATCTGCCGGAATAAATAATTCCGTTATATATGATAATTGATCACAGAAACTAAAGCGGGATCACAGATCCGGAAGTAATCCATTCCCGTGCCGGTTCTTCCTCCTGGAAAAAACTGAAAAAGCTATCTGCAAAAACACCGTCATGAATCAGAATCCTGTCAACCTTATTCTCCATGCATAGGACGACAAGATCACTGGCGTCCTGGTCAGAGCAGAGCATATGGTTACCTGTGAAAACCTCGACATACAGCGTATCTTCACTTGAAGATACTTTCGAATGCAAGTAATTATCATCCATTGTCATTATCCTCCGTATTCAGCAAGGGCCTGATGGACAGCCATCAGATTCTCATGGGGAGTGCCCAGCGGGATTTCACAGCCGGAAGAAATAATTGAAGTCTCATTGCCTCCGTCCAGGCAATCCCTGACAGCCTGTCTGATAATCTCAGGCGTACCATCCTTAATGATCCGAACCGGATCTATATTGCCGCAGATATGAAGCTTTGCAAGAGCCCCCATATCATGGACGGCTGCAATCAGTTTCTTCTCATACTCGTATGCATACTCCATATAGAATTTCTGCCCGATAAGGGAAGCCACTGCATCACCCATCCCGATGATGTTGGCCCCTGCTTCGATCTGTGCCTTCGCACATCTGATCCCTGTCTCCAGGCAAATATCGAGAAGTTCCCTGATCCCTTCCGGTTCGTCATAGAAGTCATACAAAAGATCGTTGACGCCCCGCAGATCCCCGGCCTCAGCAAGTGCGCACTCAATCAGCCGGATTTATTTCTATTATATACCCATGATATGGGAGCAGATCGGAGCAAAATTGAAAAAAATGCTTTGTGAAGAAATGCCGGTCTTTACAATTCTTTGCGGCAGGTGTACTATCTTTCTATAACACTAGTACACGGTCGCTGCAAATCGACATAGATTGATGCGCATTCATGCTAATTCATTTTATCTGCAAATTGACACAAATTGAAAATCCATCACAGCTGCATGCCTGTCATCCGAGGTATAAAGATGAAGTACAACCCGACAGCACCGATCTATCTGCAAATCATTGAATGCCTCAAGAAGGACATTGTAACCGGATCGCTTGCGCCCGGTGCCAGGCTTGATTCCGTACGGGCTTTATCCGATCGGTTCGAGGTCAACTTAAATACCATGCAGCGGGCCTGTTCGGAACTGGAGAAGCTCGGTGCGATCAACACACAGCGCGGCATCGGAAGCTTTGTCACGGAAGACAAAAAAATCATCACTTCTCTTCAAAATGAAATGTCCGACGATCTGGTCAGCTCTTTTATCAGCGGCATGCAGGATCTGGGCTACTCAGATAAAAGTGTTGTTGAATTGATCAACAAGGCCCTTAAAAGATAAATTGATTCTAATAAGAAAGGTGTTAAAGAAATGAGCGTAATTCTGTCGGTAGAAAACGTTACAAAGAAATTCGGAAGAAAACATGTATTGGACGGTGTAAATTTCGAACTTCCTGCAGGCCGCATAGTCGGTCTTCTGGGTCCCAACGGCGCTGGAAAAACAACAATTTTGAATACGATTATGAATATATACAGACTCAACTCCGGAACAATCCGGATCTGCGGCGAGCCGAACGGGTACAAGTCCAAACGGCTCATCTCGTACCTTCCGGATGCAAACCATCTGTTTGAATGGATGAGTGTCCGTGATGCCCTGCATTATTTTACTGATATGTTCCCGGATTTTGACATAGTCCGCGCCAAAGAGCTCTGCACCCTTCTGGAAATTGACGAAAAATCGCGGACACAGACTCTTTCCAGAGGAGAGCTGGAGCGGGTCCTGATCATGCTTACTTTCTCCCGTAAAGTCCGACTTTATCTTTTGGATGAGCCGCTCGGAGGAATTGATCCTCTTTCCAGAAAGAAAATCATTAAAACAATTTTTTCGCAGCTGGATTCCGAGAGCACCATTCTCATCTCTACCCATCTGGTCAAGGATGTTGAGACGCTTCTTGATGACGTCCTTTTTTTAAATGATGGCAAAGTGATATTTGCGGACAGTGGTGACAACATCAGAGAAATTCGAGGACAGTCAATCGAAGACTGCTACATGGAGGTTTTCGAAAATGTTTAAGTTATTGAAATGGGATTTGATCAATTTTATTAAAAAGTACTGTCTTTTACTTCTGGGAATTTTGGCTGCCAATATCCTATTCGAGTTATTCGTTATTGGATCATTCTCCCTTGGTTTTTCTTTCGAGTATTTATATCCTCCAATATACAATCGTATATGGACTCATCTGCTTATTTTTGCTGTTGCTCTATTATCGATGTCTTCATGGCTTCATAAAAGCTCCGCTCCTCTTATTGCATCTATTTATTCCAGACCATGGAAAATAATAGTAAGCAAATTGATTGTAGCGGTTATAACCAGCACCTCTATCTTTTTTCTTTCTGAGATAATCATCCAAATAGCCTGCCTAATTACAAATCAACCGAACAAAATCATTCATTATGGAAGCATACCCATGGTGAATTTCTCTTCCATACTGCTGTACAGTACTGTAGCAATATTTTCTTTCGTCTTTGCAAAGAGTTTCTATCTGACACGCAAAAGTCCCATAATCTCAGCTGGAATCATATATTTCGCGGTTAGGCGCATATTTGCAGTACTCGATTGGATGATAGTATACAGCGCACAGATTATGCCTGAAATTGCGATCATTATCCCATTCACAGCGCTTCTATTTGTCTCCGGCTGCATCCTGTACAAATATCGATTCCAAATAAACTGACCGGAATTTATTGAGGACTGCTGCAGGGAGGTTTTCGAAAATGCTTACATTATTGAAATGGGATTTGATCAATTTTTTGCGTAAATACTATTGGCTCTATATAGGCTACGCCGTCTTTCTTGCTGCGGCAGCATTTTTTCCGGCAAATTCCGGTCCAACTACGACGGCAGCTGCCGTCGTATGCGGAATATTTATAGCCGGCTTCTTTCTGTTTTCGCAATTGCTTGCCATCGCAGGTCCGGTTGGCTGGACTCGAAGGACTACGTATCCTCTGTCTGCATCCTTATCGGTATCTCCGCGCATAATCTTCTTAAGTAAATTAATTATTTCTGGCATGATCCTTACAAGCAATTACTTCCTGACTTATTTCTACAAAGTTATATTTACCCGCCTTCAGGCAGTACTCAACGGCAGCATATATATTCCCAATTCGAATCATTTCGGATATGTCTATACTGTATTTATTTATACGATCATCTTCATGTTCTCGTATCTGGCCGCGCAAAGCACCCCTCAAACACGCAATTTTCCTGAAATCTCGGCAGTTATTCTATCTGTCCTTATTTATGATGCCGTCTATTTTCTTACAACAGGCCTTTTCCTTGGAAATCTCGTTCCAGGTATTTCCAATACCTCTGTCTCTCTGATCGGTGATAAATTATCCGGTCTGAACCTGGTGTACTGTGTCTTGATCACACCCGTAATACTCACCGGCCTGTTCTTTGCAGGCTGTTCCCTGTATGAGAAGCATTTTGAACGCAGCATCTGAGAAGTCACATGCTAAAATGCAGAAGGATGCCGGCAAAGCAGGCATCCTCTATATCAGAGAAAACGCAGGTATTGAAAATATTTATACGTCAGTTATTCCATATGTCCTCCGGAAATGCAGGATATGCTCCCGTAAATGATCAAGCGTTTCGGCAATGATTTTTTCATTTCCCTGAAAGGGAAGCATACGCAGAAACAAAAGCAGCATAGGTGCGTAGAACTCAACCGCAAGCTGCCCGGGATCCGCTTTTTTGAATGCGCCCTGCTCAATCAGTCTCGAGAAAAAGATCGTCTGGAAAACAATCGGTTCTTCATACAGATCCTTATTGTAGAATTCTGCAATTTCCGGATCATTGAACTGTTCGATCGAGATCATACGCCAGAACTTCATAACATAAGGCGTCATCAGAAAACCCTGGAAAAAGCCCATCCCCATCCCGACAAATTCATCTTCGCCGAGTTGCAGATAGAGCGTGGCGATTTTCTCAACATGTTCGGCTTCCACCGTATAGAGAACCTGCGCCTATTCCATATAGGCTCGGCTCATGTCATTATAGGTCAGTATCAGTGAATCAAATACTGCCTTCTTGTTTTTGAAATGTTTGTAGAGTGCACTTTCCTTGACCCCGACGGCATAGGAGATATCCCTGACGGACACCGCAGAAAAGCCGCGGCGCGAGAACATGTCCAGTGCAGTATCAAGAATCATCTGTTTGGTATCCATGTTTACCTCCTTTGCGCCTTGCGCCGGACCGTCGCGTCTCTGTTTCCTCCGCGCTGTCGTGCTGATCAGTCGGCAGTTGTGCCCGCAGATGCCCCTCCTGCCTGTTTTACCGTCTTTGCGCAGTAACGTGCTGCAAGTATCATGATCGGTGCGAAATATATGCACCAGCCTATCAGTAGGCCGTTCCCTGCTGCAGAGGAATCTGCGTTGCTGAAAAGGCCGGTTGCCGGCATCACGACACATGCAGGGAAAAATACCCCGTGAATAATCAGCAGTGTCTTCATCCATTTGTCTCCCTTATCCTGCGGGCGGACAGTCATCGCAGCAAGCATTGTTGAAAGTGCCATCATACCATATCCGAGAATGTCATAGGCAAAATACAGGGTTCCGGGAACCATCCTGAAATTCTGAATAATCTCCGGGTTCATTGCATTCTGACGGATGACTGTAATCTGTGCAAAATATACAATATTCACAAAAACGGAATACATAACGGCAAATGCCAGTCCTGCATATCCAAAAGACTTTTGCTCCGGCAGAGCATCCGCAACAGAAATCACATGCCAGTGCGGCATAGCACCAGGACAGCACAAGACATACTGCATGCTGTATGAATAGTTAACGACCGTTAACCTGTCAAAGGGAATGATAGAAGATCTGCAAAATTATAAGCTTTATATCAGATTAATTTGGGCAGACACACTTTTCTGATTCTTAGTCTTCCTCTTCTGCCGGCAGCTGATTCAATTCGATAAGATTGCCTTCCGGATCCTTGAAATATGCAAAACCAAGACCTGCCACTGCCTCAGGATCCGATAAAAATATCGGCTTTTCGATGAAAGAAACACCAAGTGCAGTAAGTTCCCGGTAACTGGCCTCAATATCATCGACTGTGAATGCAAGGTGCCGGAATCCGGGAGCGTTGGTATGGGAGTTCTCAGGGCTCATATCCCGAAAAGGGAAAACCCGCAGCATCTCGATTTCAACATATGTATTTGGTATTTGTAAAATCGCCCCTTCAGCCGAAGAGTCAATAACACCCATACCGCGGTGGAAATCCCCGTTGTTTATCGATATGGTTCTGATACAAGTAAAACCCAATACTTCCTCGTAGAATTTTCTCATCAGTTCCAAATTCTCGACAAGCAGCGCCACATGGCGAAATGTTTTAATTTTGAGCATCTGTTTTCCTCGCATTCGTTATTTGGTACAAGCTAGCTGCTTTGGATATACAAAATCGGCAGCAGCTATTTTACCAATTATATTCCAGATGTCCAAACGTTCGAAACAGCAGAAACAACCGATTTATATTCCTCACGAAGGGAGTCGATTAATTCCCGGACAGAGATTATTTTGTCCGTCCGATATGCATTGGCGCCGGCAAACGCAAAACCGCTCTTCAGAAGGCCCTTTTTGGCGTTCATGAGCGCAACCGAAATACAGTACGGACTGACCTTATAATCGCATGTCCTGATACAGTGAAACGGGCATGCAAAGGGCTTTTTGGCCCCGCTCTTAATGTCCTCAATAAACGAATTGATAATCGCCCTCCCGGGAAGTCCGACCGGACTCTGGATAATACCGATATCTTTCTGCTTTGCGTTGATGTATGCATTTTTGAAAGCTTCCGATGCGTCGCACTCATCCGTGGTGACAAATCGTGTTGCCATCTGCACGCCGGATGCTCCTAGCTGCATAAACCTGTGGATATCTTCCCCTGTGTAAATGCCTCCGGCGGCAATAACCGGAATCGGTTTTGTGCCGGACTCCTCGAAAATATTCATCTCCCTGATCACATCGGTAACAAGATTTTCGAGGGCGTATTCACTGTCATCAATCTGTTCCGTCGAAAACCCCAGATGACCGCCGGCCATCGGTCCCTCCACTACAATTGCATCCGGTGTGTAATTGTACTTATCGGCCCATCTTCTGGCAATAATTCTGGCTGCCCTTCCGGAAGAAACAATAGGAACGATCATAGTGTGACCCGCTTTGTTCAGAAGCTGAGGCAAATTAAGCGGAAGTCCCGCCCCGGCAAAAATAACATCAATGCCCTCATCAACCGCAGTCCTCACCATATCCTCAAAATTGGACATGGCAACCATTATATTTACACCGAGGATCCCTTTGGTCATCTCCCTGGCTTTTCTGATTTCTTTCCTGAGAGCGCGTATATTAGCTTCCAGATAATTGGACTGATAATCCTTCTCCGTCATGCCGATACCCGCTGCCGAAATAACGCCGACGCCACCCTGATTGGCAACCGCAGAGGCAAGTCCGGACAGAGAAATACCAATACCCATTCCGCCCTGAATAATCGGTGTACGTGCGGTCAAATTGCCAATGACAAGTTCTTTCATATCTGAAATGTTCATGTGTTTCCTCCGTCTTATAACGTGTCTATCGAAGTAAATTCATCACAATGTTTACTATAAAATCTATTGTATACAGTGTAGACCCGTTGCGGGAAAAACACAATCGTTTTGATAGTCAAAGTATTTCCATGCATTTGGCTGGAGTATCGTTTGAGCAACAAAAAA
>Ga0209429_10001403_pt1 | contig 14946 bp, 14 predicted proteins | sample BarGraNGADG00212_3_FD_184493 | JGI IMG/M metagenome (GOLD analysis project Ga0209429, IMG submission 184493) | Arctic peat soil microbial communities from Barrow, Alaska - Barrow Graham LP Ref core NGADG0004-212 (SPAdes) (version 2) | ecosystem: Environmental > Terrestrial > Soil > Wetlands >... | reverse complement strand
AACCGATTCAATTCATCCATAGAAGTATAGTGAACCTCAATCACGCCCTTTTTCGCCGAACCCCTTATTTTGGCCTTGGCCATAAGTGATGCAGATAGCGATTTTTCAAGATCAGCGATGAAACGATCCGTGGATTGCGGTTGTTTCTCTTGTGGCTTATTTTTTACATTTTGGATTAAGCGTTCGGTTTGCCGGACATTTAATCCTTTTTTCAAAATTAGATCCAGTACCGTAATTTGTTCTTCTGCTGAATGAAAAGCCAGTAAGCAACGTGCGTGACCGGAAGATATCTTTTTTTCAATCAGAGCTTTTTTAGCTCTGGCCGGCAACTTCAAAAGCCGGACAGTATTGGCAATAGTTGAACGATCTTTACCGACACGTGTGGAAATTTCTTCCTGAGAAAGGCTGAATTTTTCCATTAGTGTTACGTAAGCATCCGCTTCTTCCAGGGGGTTGAGCTCTTCGCGCTGAATATTTTCAATAAGAGATATTTCCGCCGCTTCCCTGTCCGTTGCTGCGCGAATAACAATCGGTACATCTTTCAGGCCTGCGGCCTGAGCCGCTCGCCACCGCCGTTCACCGGCAATGATTTCATAACCCTTATCCATTTTTCGGACAACTATTGGCTGGATAATCCCGCTTTGTTTAATGGAAGCGACAAGTTGTTTTTGATCCTGGTCATTAAAATTTTTGCGGGGCTGAAAGCGATTAGGACGCAGCTCTTCAATTCCACAAGAGGTAGATGCTTGCTTCTTGCTATATTTAGCATCCAATAAATCCGGAAACATGGCACCCAGTCCTTTGCCTAAGACATTTTTTTGTGCCATTTACGATTCCCCCTGAATAATTTCTTGTGCCAGCTCCATATAGGCAATTGCTCCACGTGATTTGATGTCATAAAGAATGATGGGCAAACCGTGGCTTGGGCTTTCCGAAAGCCGGACATTACGTGGAATTACGGTTTTAAAAACTTTATTCCCCAGATGTTTACGGACGTCTTCGCTTACACGGTGTGCCAGCAAATTACGCGAATCAAACATTGTCAGCAAGATGCCGGCTAAAGACAATGAGGGGTTTAAGTTCGTTTTCACTATTTTTACGGTGTTGAGCAAATATCCTAATCCTTCCATGGCAAAATACTCGCACTGCAGAGGAACAATCAAAGAGTCGGCAGCGACAAGGGCATTGACAGTCATAAAGCCAAGTGACGGTGGACAGTCAATTATTATAAAATCATACTGCCTATCCAAAGATTTTAACAAACGGCGCAAACGTTTTTCCCGATCTTCAATATCGATATACTCAACTTCTATACCAATTAAATCCTGGTTAGAGGGAATTATATCCAGATTAGGCAACGCCGTAGGCTGGATAACTTTCTCCAGAGGGACTTGTCCGATCATGGCACGATATAAGTTTCCCTCTTTAATGGAGCTTCTATCAGTGCCCATTCCACTGGTTGCATTGCCCTGAGAATCGCCATCAATAAGCAGAATTTTCTTTTCTGCCGCGGCCAGAGAAGCAGATAAATTAATAGCCGTAGTGGTTTTACCTACACCGCCCTTTTGATTTGCTATGGATATAATATTATTCATTATTTTAATGTGCGTCTTCCGGAAATTTCTTTTGGAAAAACTACCGTTAGCACTAGCATAATAAAATTCATTTTAGAAGAGTTTTTTACTTTATTATTTCTTTTCCCCGATAATAATTTTACGGTGGACATCTAAAAAAGGAACGTTTATATCATGTTGAATAAATTGAGATATTTTGTGTGGATCTGTACCTGATGTGCACTGCGTAATTTCCTCATCAACATTGGGGCCTTTCAAGGCAATAAGTTTGCCTCCCCGGACGAGAAAATATTCGCCTTGAGGCAGGAGTTCGGATAATTTAAAGGCGGCGCGGGAAATTAAAACATCAAATTTTTCCTTCCATGTATCTGTCTTAATGATGTTTTCGGTGCGATCATGAAGAACAACCGCTTCGGAAAGATTCAGCAGGCGGATCACATGTTTTAAAAAAGACACCTTTTTGCGATTGGTTTCCAGAAGATAAAGCTGTAAAGAAGGCAGCGCTATTTTTAAAGGAAGGCCGGGGAAACCGGCGCCGCAGCCAACATCAACCATCCGGGCGTTGGGCTTATGAATAAATTGCAGTGCCGTCAGCGAATCCAGAAAATGACGAGTGATAATTTCCTGAGAAGAGTTCTCGGAAATTAAATTAGTTTTGGCATTCCATTGTAAAAGCTCATTTTTATAAACATCAAATTGAGCCAGTTGTTGCTCGTTTAGTTCAATGCCTAAATGACGCGCGTTTTTACGGAGTGAAAGTATTTCCTGATCCATGATGAAGGAATAACAAAAAACATCTGCCGCCGCAAACGATAAATTGGGTCCGCCTCGATAAAAATACACTCAAGTTCGAAGGTCATATCAACGGAGGGACTTACGCAAGATACCTGGAAGCAATCGATGATGAAGTCCAAACCCTGATTATCAATTCATCAGGCGGTGACAGTTATGATGGTGTGCGCATTGGCCTGGATATGGCCAAACGCAATATAGATGTTGTTGTGGATGGTGTGGCAGGAGGTGGTCAAAATTCTCTTGACACACAAAATCCTTCTTCATATACTCGCACCGTGAAAAAGGAAGTTTGATCAATCAGAGCGTACTGCTTTACCCCCTTTTTTAATGATTTAAAGGAGAATGTATGATTTCAAAAATTCTTGTGCCATCAGACGGGTCCAAATCAGCTCAAAGAGCAGCCGGGTATGCGGTTGACCTCGCAAAACAGTTGAAAGCCTCAATTATTGCCCTGAGCGTTATTGATATGCGCTCACTAATAGCACAGACAGTTCCCGCATTGGAGACAGCAAGGCACACAATAGAGCCTATTGAGGATTATCTGAGAGAGGCTGCCGAAGGGTATGCCGGAGAAATAAAGAAACTGTGCGATAAAAGCGGTGTCGCATCGAAGATTTCTATAAAGATGGGGCATCCTGTGGAGGAGATTGCGAAAGAGGCTAAGAGGTCAAAGGCAGATCTTATTGTTATGGGCTCCCATGGAAGGAGCGCCTTATCAGCCACAGTCCTTGGTAGTGTTTCCTATGGTGTTATCCACAATGATGCAAGTATCCCCATACTCATTGTGAAGGGTTGATTGCAATAGTTTTTTTGCCATTTTGTTTTTGATATGCGTGAGCTGTTTTGCGAGGGGTCGGGGCCAACGGATATCAGTTGAAATATTCTTGTACCGCCGGGAAATCAGGCGGCTAACGGAACAACACAATAACCATTGGCTGGTGTTGGATATTATAGCAATTGCATTTATTTCTTGCTACGGGCAACCTTTGTTGCTAAGAAACTAGAGAGTCAAATAACAGGAAAGGAGAAAAAATATGGTTACGATATTGATCGTTATTTTAATTCTCATCTTCGTCGGCGCACTGCCCACCTGGCCTCACAGTAAGAGCTGGGGATACTATCCCAGTGGTGGCCTTGGATTGATTCTTCTGATTTTGATCATCCTGCTGCTGATGGGGCGGATCTGAAGTGAGTTTAGTGCACGAGAAATCATTATGAATTCGTCTGACAAAAGGGCACTGTCAATTTTACACAAAAAAATTGACAGTGCCCTAAATCATGACTTATTTAATAATAGCATCAACTACATTGATTGTAGTCCATAGACCATCCTTTTTTGCATTGATACAAGATTTCGATGCGTAATCCTCAGGTTATATGAATCCCCACTACTGAAACTTTACAGGAGGTGTTATCACACTGTGCGTATCCCTTAATCAAAACCGTAATTTCCTGTTCAATTGCCCCCGCTGGTCCATTCTGCTGCTTCAATTAAGTGCATTGACTTTTCTGGTGTCATAAACTACTTCTTAAAAGAAAGAGTTATATTTTCTACAAAATCGTTATCTGCAAAGCATTCTTTTTTAGTTAAGTATAAACAGGGAGTAATTTTAATCATGAAAAAAGAATTGACCATCATAGGTATTATTCCGCAATACCCGAAGCATTCACAGCACAATATATACGCCAAGATAAAAATGCCTCCGGTGGGGATTTTGTCCGTCATCAGCCAGATCAATCATCATCCCCATTGCAAAGAAGTTTATGCTATTGATGAAAACAATTACAACGGGCCGCAAGATTTTATGGGCCTGCCTGACCATTCCTTCTTACAGGCCAGGCAACCCGCGCAACTGGCGCTGTTTTATGGCGGCATGAGTAACTCGATACCTCGTATGTTTACGGTAGCCCGACAATACAAGGGCTTTGGCGCCATAACCATTGCCGGCGGCAGCCATGTCGATGCCCTGCCGCAGGAGGCTCTCCAATCCGGCATTGATATTGTTGTCCATGGCGAAGGGGAAGAGACCATCTCGGAATTACTGGAGGTATTGGTGCCCGATAGCGGTGTTTTGTTGAACCGGATCGGGTTGGCTACCATAAAGGGGATCAGCTTTCTTGACGAAACCGGTGCATATGTCTTTACCGGAAAGCGGGAGCCGATCGGCGATTTGAATACATTAGTCGATACTGACTTGACGCTGGTTAAATTCCTGAAAAAAAGATGGAGTGCCATCCCCATCAACAGAGGCCGCGGCTGCAATTGGAATTGCGAATTCTGCGTAGTCAATAAGCAGTATGGGAGCTATAAATCCGCTTCGGTTGAGACGGCCTTGCGGCAGTTGATCAAATATTCTGATCTGGGATACAAGAATTTCTTTTTCACCGACGATAATTTTGCCCAAAATCCAGCCGAGGCGATTGCGCTATGCAAGGGGATTGGCGATTATAAAAGGAAATTCCGGAAAAAAATTGATATTATTGTCCAGGTGCGCAGTGAAGCGGCGGAAAACGACGAATTGCTCGAGGCCATGCGCTGGGCCGGTATTACCACCCTGGCCATTGGTTACGAAAGTCCGATCAATGAAGAATTGCGGGCTATGCGCAAAGGCGTGACCGTGGAAAAGTTGATTGCCCGTTCCAAAAAACTATCCAACTATTTTTATTTGCACGGTATGTTTATTTTTGGCTATCCCGCCCGCAGCGACGGGCAGGATAGCGCTTTTTTCACTATAAAGCAGCGGGCTAAATATTTTAATAAGTTTTTCAAAAGATCGGGGATAGACACTATCCAACTGCTCAATGCCGTTCCGCTGCCTGGTTCCGAGCTTAGAGCGAGGCTGGAGAGCGAAGGCCGTATCTTGCCTCTTTCGATGGTAGGCTGGGATAAATATGACGGCCTGTTCCTTTGTTACGATCCCCGGCCGGACGGATTGGATGCCTATGACCTGCAAAACATGCCCAAAATACTGATGAAAAAAAGGTACCTTGGAGGATTCATCAGCACGAAATTAAATTACGGCAACTGGCTGAACTGGGTGTACATTGCCACCATTGGTTTTCCCATCCAGTTTATCGTGTTTTATTTCCGGCGGTTTATACGTAATTTGTTGGAAAAACAGAGGTCGAGAAACGTGCTGCGCAATGATCTGCCGCTGCATACCATTTTCACCGTTCCGCTGGCTAATGCTTGGGGAGATATAAAAAGAAGATGGAGAAATCTGTTTGTTAAAACATACGCGGGGGTAACCACGAAGCGGTGGTTAAAAGCATACCATCACAGCGATTACAACAGCAAACTCCGGCGGTTCTTTATTGGCAATAAGAACGCCAAATAAAAAGGATGGTTCATCAGTTGGATTATGAGGCAAAGGTGAAAGAAATAGGGTCAGGTCGTCAATAGTGGACACCAAACCCTAATTATGACGGTAATAATGTGGCGCTGCGGGAAGTCTCATGTCAGTTGGACAAATTTCCCATATTTTACGAAGTTCGGTTTTTATCTTTATTGCCACGATATACGAAACACTGTAAGTATTTATTCACTCATAATTATGGAATATTTTCCTTTCAAGGAAAAAGATGTTGTGTTATCTTGATGCTCACAATACGCGTGAGCTCGCGTCGCCTTCAGGTGATCAGGTTATCCGAAAAAGCGAAGTTCGTATATTAATTGATAGGCGCAATTTAACGAGGAAAGCATGAAAAACATATTGGTCACAGCATTTGTAATCCTGGCGATATTTTCCGGGGCGGTCAGCGCCCAGGATAATATAGAAAAAAAGAAAATTGAATTTTTAATATCCTCTGTAGAAAATTTAAAAGGAGCAAAATTTATCAGAAACGGCACAGAGCATGATGATGGGAAGGCAGCCGCGGAGCATTTACGAATGAAACTTAAAACCGCTGGTGGTTATGTCAAAACCGCCGATGATTTTATAAGGCTATGCGCTTCCCAATCTTATATTTCGGGCAAACCTTATATGATCAGATTATCTGATGGGAAGACCATAAAATCAGAAGAATATTTTCGAGAAAAACTAAAGGAATATAATTCAACCGTAAAATAAATTCGCCGTACAACAGGCTGAAGTGAATATTTATTGTAAATGAGATTTTTTTAATAAAATAAACCTATGAAAATCGCCAAGCCGATCTTTTTGTTCTTTCTGTTCGCAACCATTTTGAGCCTCAGCAATGGATGTGCGACCTTGCCGAATGTCACTAAGAAGATGGATGAGGCGCCGGCCGGACAGAAACCCCGTCAGATCGTTTCGTCCAAAGGACTGTTATCTCCCCAAAAAAGCAAGGCCATCATGGAACGGCTGAAGCGACAGGTCAACCCGACGGACATGCTGGAACGTTACACTGCCGTGGTAGAATCGGTCACCGAAAGCCCGCTGACCAAGGGGAACAAAGTTTCCATGCTTATTGACGGCCCGGCTACCTATGCTGCGATGTTCGAAGCCATACGAAATGCCAAAGACCATATCAACCTGGAAACCTTTATCATCGAGGATGATGAGATTGGCGTTAAATTTACTGACCTGCTGTTGAAAAAACAGGCGGAAGGTGTTCCGGTCAATATCATTTACGACAGTGTGGGAAGCATAACAACGCCCGAATCTTTTTTCAAGCGATTGAGGGACGGGGGAATTCGGGTAGTCGAATTCAATCCCAAAAATCCGTTCAAGGCTCCCGGAAGCTGGTTTTTGGTGCGCCAGGATCACCGCAAGATTTTGATTGCTGACGGTAAAGTTGCCATTATCGGAGGCATCAATATCAGCAATGTTTATTCAAGCAGCTTTTCCAGAAAGAAAAAAGTGAAAGGAAATCCTTTAACCTGGCGGGATACAGATATTCAAATTGAAGGACCTGCTGTAATGGAAGTCCAAAAGCTCTTTTTAGAAACCTGGTCCAAGCAGAAAGGACCGACACTTGCCGGACACAACTATTTACCCGATCAGAAAGAAAACGGGAAAGCCCTTGTGAGTATCGTTGGCAGTACACCAGGCACTGACAACCGAATTACGTTTATCGCGTATGCGGCCGCGATCACATATGCGGAGAATTCAATTCATCTGACGAATGCGTATTTTATCCCGGACGACCAGATATTAGATGCCTTCAAGGATGCTGCCAGGCGCGGTGTTGATGTAAAGATTATTCTCCCCTCAACCACCGATTCTTCGCTGGTCTTAAGCGCAGCGCGGTATAGTTATTCCGAGCTTCTGAAAGCGGGGGTGAAAATATATGAACGCCGCACCGTCCTGCTGCATGCGAAAACCGCGGTAATTGACGGTGTCTGGTCAACGGTCGGCTCCACCAACCTGGACTACTGGAGCCTCTTAAGTAATGACGAGATGAACGCGGTTGTCCTGAATCGTGAGTTTGCGGTAGAAATGGAGCGCATGTTTGCCAATGACCTTGCACAGTCCGACCAGATTCAAAAGGATAAGTGGGGGAAAAGGCCTTCATCGCAAAAAATCAAGGAGGCGTTTGCGCATTTATTTGCCCTTTGGTTGTAAAATATCGCCGAAGATCGTTTTACTACAGTAAAAAAGTTCAAATGCAGACATGGTTCCCAATGAGAAAAATTAAACAGTTTAGTATTTTTATCATATTTCTTGCGGCATTTTTAGTTGGCGGCGGTTCTATGACCGTCAACGCTGTTGTTGAGCAGGGAACGCCGCAGGGGAAACAGCCGCCGGCGCATCACACGATAAATGGTTTTCAAAATATTTATCATAATCCGGAACACGGATTCGCGGATTTTCTGCGTTGGAAGTGGGGGCATGTACCTGATGAAGAACCGGCCATTACTCATGCTCAGATGATACCCTATGTGCCGGATATTGTCGCACCGGATTATCAGCGCATCAATCATCCCGATCCCGCTAAAATACAGATTACCTGGATAGGTCAATCGACGTTTTTAATCCAGGTTGAGGGGATCAATATCTTAACAGATCCCGTTTTTAGCGGAAGATTAACGCCTATTCTCGGCATTGGTTTCAAGAGGCGCAGTCCTCCGGGGATACCCTTTGATCGCTTGCCGCCGATACATGCCGTTCTCATAAGTCACAATCACTACGATCATCTCGATTTATACACGGTTAAAAAGTTAGGCAACAAGCCAAAATATTTTGTTCCGCTGAAGCTGGGACAGTGGTTCCGCGCTCAGAAGATTACGAACTATACGGAGATGGATTGGTGGGATACAGCGATGTTCAAAGGCATCAGCATTGTGTCTGTACCGGCCCAGCATTTCTCCAGGCGAACCCTTTTTGACGGCAATAAAACGCTCTGGGCAGGATGGGTATTGGAAACGAAGCGCGGGAAGATACTTTTTGCCGGTGATACGGGATACGCTTCTCATTTTAAGGAAATCAGAGAAAAGCTGGGGCCTATGCGCCTGGCGCTATTGCCCATCGGGTCGTATCGGCCCCGTTGGTATATGAAGACCATACATATGGATCCCGCGGATGCCGTATTAGCCCATAAGGATCTGCAGGCGGAGCAATCCATTGCCATGCATTGGGGGACTTTTTATATAGCCGATGAACAGCTGGGTGAACCGCCCCTTTATTTGAAAATAGTCATGAAAGATGCGTCCATGGCTGATGATTCCTTCATCGTGATGAAATTTGGTGAAACGCGGATTTTTGAATAAAAACTGGATGAAAAGTCTGCAAAAGTGGATCATGTGAATCAGATGCCTGGCATTTCGTGTTCAATATCCCGAAGATCCTTCGTCGTTACTTCCTGTATGATATAAAGCTAATAACCAGAGCGGTGCCCCCGGAATATGTCCTATTTATGCGATTCACCTTTTTTATCATCCCCCAGTGGGTCTTTTTCCTCAAGAACATAACGCACGTTCAGCGCCAGATCCGGGCGTAGGGAGTTGTAAACAGAACAATACTTGTCCTGGGACAAGGCAATGGCGCGCTCCACTTTCCTGGGATCCAGGTTTTTTCCGGCAATGTACAAAACAATCTCCACCGCTTTGTAATACTGTGGCGGTGTCGGATTCCTCTCCCCTTCAATCTCCATCCGGAAACTCGCCAGCGTGATCCGCATCTTAGTCAGGATTGTCACCATATCGATTCCCATGCAGCTGGCCAGGCTCAGAAGAAGGGCCTCCGTCGGTTTGCATCCCCACTGGGCCTGGGCATCGAATTCAATCTCGTATCCCTGCGGTGTGGCGCCGGTGAACACGAGATCCCGTTCCCAGGCAAGGGTCGTCTTCACTATCGGAGTGATGTTGTGCTTATACCCCGCGAGCGACTCGTTCAGTTCGTCATTGTTATTATCTGCCATCTTGCTTCTTCTCCTTCCTTTTATTCACAGGGCTCATAAATCCGATTTCCCGGGCGTAGGAAAACTGACGCTGCCAGGGGATCCCGGGATGGACTTTCTCAAAGATATCCGGCCCTGTCATCTTCAGGGATTCTGCATCCACTTCCCCAGGGTGATAGCCGCCAATAAAGCCGTAATCCGGACCGATGACGGGATTCTTCCCCGGCAGGCAATCACATTCTCCGGTGATATTAAGCAGAGCGTTGATGACGATGGTCTTTTTCTGAATCTTCTTCCAGACGGCGGCCGCTGTCTCAATAAGCTTTTCCTGAAAAACCGTCATATCCGAATTCCAGAAGATCTGGAGGGCCAATTCCGGACACATGGCAATACACTGGGCGCAACTGATGCACTTTTGCAGATCATAGTCGGGATAATCGGGTTCAGAGATCGTGGCTGCCTTTGTCGGACAGATATTGACGCAAATGCCGCAACGGGTACATTTCTCCCTGTCCAGAACAGGATGATAATCGGAATGTATTCGCTGTTTCTGCGCACGGGATGCAAATCCCATGGAGATATTCTTGATGGATCCGCCAAACAGAGAAACCATGTGTCCCTTGAAATGGGAAAAGATAACAAAACCTTTCGCCTTATCAAAGACAGATCCTACCTGAACTGTTTCAAAGTGCTTGTAATCTGCGGGAATGGAAACGACATCTCTCCCATCCATGCCGTCGGCGATAATGATCGGACATCCGAGAAAATCGGCCGTGTAACCGTGATTGGCGGCGGTTTTCAGGGAATTCCCGGCGGTGCGTCGGCCACCGGAATAGAGCACCGTTGTATCAAAAACAAAGGGGTTTGCCCCTTTTGCGATCAGCCAGCCAGCGATTTCTTTTGCATAGTCAGGAGGTAGAAAGCCCTTATTACCCCGCTCCCCCCAATGGAGCTTGATCCCGACGCTGTCGCCGGAAGCGAACGGAGGATAGAATTGTCCCAAAAGTTTTCGCAGAGATTCAACATAGGGTTTTTCCTTACCCGCCACCGTTTCAAAGAAAAAATCAGCCATTATAAAACCTCCTCCTATCTGTCAGATAAACATCTTCTTCTTTTTTCCTTTGATACCCGATTCATCAAGGCCATTCAAACGCGTCTATTATAAATCTTTTTTCCACCGATTGCACCAAAGAAAAAGCCCCCCAATCAATTTTTGATTTAGGCGGCTTTTGGAAATAAAGGGGATAGGTACATTTATTTTATAGGTCAGAACACATTATCGAATACCGCAAGCAGACATATTTACCGTTACATCTGCCGGTAACATCACAAATTCTCCGTGTATTTCTTTAATAGCTGATTTATAAAAGCATTGTTAAATGAGCGCTTAAACTGGTCAATATGAATGTGCTATAATAACAGAGTATGAAAGGAGGAATTATCATGGATACGAAGCAGGTTGTGACAAATTATCATAATGCCTGGATAAGCGGTGATATGAAAAAAGCACGTGCTTACCTCGCGGATGATTTGGATTTTCAAGGAAGCATTGAAACTTTCCGCAGAAAGGGGGAAGGCCAAAGAAAACCTGATAATAACTAGTCTGGTGCCCCCCGGAATATGCAAATAAAATACAAAAGGAATACTATGCTTCAATTACGATATGAAAAAATAGCTCAAGAACTCAACATTACAGACAGGCAGGTGACGGATACCGCCGTGATGATTGCTGAAGGGGCGACGGTTCCCTTCATTGCCCGTTATCGAAAAGAAGTCACCGGATCGCTTGATGAAGTGGCCATTACGGCTATTCGTGACCGTTTGCAGCAGCTCGAAGAACTGGAGAACCGCCGCACTGCTATTTTAAAATCTCTGTCGGAGAGAAATCTCCTGACGCCTGAATTGGAAGGAAAGATTGCCGCAGCCGAAACCTTATCCGTTCTGGAAGATATCTATCTGCCGTTTCGGCCCAAACGTCGCACGCGGGCAACCATTGCCAGAGAAAAAGGCCTGGAGCCGCTCGCCCAGCAATTATTTGCCCAAGAAGATTTCGATCTGGCAGCAGTTGCCGCAGCTTTTATCAGTGAAGAAAAAGGCGTGGCCACGGTTGATGAAGCGCTGGCCGGGGCCAGAGACATTATTGCCGAATGGGTGAATGAAGATGCAACCGCGCGGGCGAAGATGCGCGAGCTGTTCTGGGATAAAGGCATTATCTGGTCGAAAGTCTTACCGGACAAGCTTGCAGCCGGAATTAAATATAAGGACTACTATGATCGGGAAGAGGCCGTTTCTTCTACTCCATCCCACCGTATTTTAGCAATGCGCCGTGGCGAACGAGAAGAGTTCCTGACATTACGCATGACGCCGCCGGAAGAAGAGGCGATAAATATTCTGCTAGAGCTGTTTGTTAAAGGGGAAAACGATGCCGCCGCCCAGGTTGCGCTTGCCTGCAATGATAGTTACAAACGGCTGCTATCGATGTCCATGGAAACGGAGATCCGTCTGGCAACAAAGAAAAAGGCTGATGAGACGGCGATCAAAGTGTTTGCCGATAATCTGCGACAGCTTTTGCTTGCGCCACCATTAGGGCAAAAATCAATACTCGCCATCGATCCCGGTTTTCGCACCGGCTGTAAAACCGTCTGCCTGGATCAGCAAGGCAAGCTGCTCCATCATGAAACCATCTTCCCGCTTCTTTCCGAAAAAGCACGTGACGATGCAGCCCAAACAATCATAAATCTTTGTAATCAATTTCACATGGAGGCCATCGCTGTGGGCAATGGCACGGCGGGCCGCGAGACAGAGACATTTTTGCGCGCACTTCACCTTCCTCAAGAAATTCAGATAGTCATGGTCAATGAAAGCGGGGCTTCGATTTATTCCGCATCCAAACTGGCACGGGATGAATTTCCCGATCAGGACATTACCGTACGCGGGGGAATTTCTATCGGCAGGCGGTTGATGGACCCTCTGGCGGAACTGGTCAAGATTGAGCCGAAAGCCATCGGTGTTGGCCAGTATCAGCATGATGTGGATCAGGACGAATTGCAGCGGTGCCTTGATGATATGGTGGTCAGTTGTGTCAATGCGGTAGGTGTGGAAGTCAATACGGCAAGCGCCCAGCTTCTTTCTTACGTTTCCGGCCTGGGGCCAGCGCTTGCGGAAAACATCGTCAAACATCGTGACGAAAACGGGCCGTTTCCAACACGCGACGCGCTCAAAGGGGTGAAACGTCTCGGGGCTAAGGCCTTCGAGCAGGCTGCTGGTTTTCTGCGAGTGCGCGATAGCGTCAATCCCCTCGATGCCAGCGCCGTCCATCCGGAGAGCTATCCGATTGTAGAGAAGATGGCTCAGGATCAGGGCTGCTTAGTTATGGACTTGATGTCGGATGAAGCAATGCGGCAGAAGATCATCTTGACCAGTTATGTAACCGATAAAGTCGGTCTGCCGACCTTGAAGGATATTATGGCCGAGCTAACCAAACCCGGGCGTGACCCCCGGCAGCAATTTGAAAATGTAGTGTTTGCCGAAGGAATCGAAAAAATAGCCGACCTGATTCCCGGAATGAAACTTACCGGTGTAGTCACTAACATCACTGCATTTGGCGCTTTTGTCGATATTGGCGTTCATCAGGATGGTCTGGTTCATTTAAGTGAGATGGCCGACAGGTTTGTGAAAACCCCATCCGATGTGGTCAAGGTCAACCAGAAAGTCGAGGTGACGGTTGTGGCGGTGGACGGTGTGCGCAAAAGGATTTCTCTATCCATGAAAAAGACACCGGGCGAGAAGGCAGCGGATCAGAAAGCTGCAGCTGCGTCTTCCAGCCTGGGTCAGGTTGAACGAAAAATAGAGCCGGGCAGGCCGCCGCAAAGGTATGAGAAAAAGAAAGTCAGAGAAGCACCCAAACCCTTCAATAATCCCTTTGCCGAGGCGCTGAAGAGAAAGTGAAAAAAGTAAATGTTACTCCGGCGACTATATATAAACAGCGTCATTCCGGTATAGAGACTGTTTCGCAATTCTCAATTGTCATTGCGAGTTCACGGCAGTGAACGTGGCAATCTAAATATATTCTAACCGGCTGGTTTTTGATGCTACAGAGCTTCGAAAACTTATGGGTTGAATATTGCAATTATCCCGATAACGCAGCTCGTCGGGATTCATAGGCTATTAAGATTATTTTTACCGACTACTTCCTGTAATGTTGTTTTTCTTATTTTCCCAATTCACACAACATTTCAATCCGCAATAAACACAATTCACGCCCGACAACAAACATCGATACCGCACCCCATATTTTGTGGCCAAAATTCAATTGACAAACAAGACCGTTCTTCATATACTCCCACCGTGAAAAAGCAATACCTTATCAAAAAAAAAGATGAAATTCATCGAGGTTCGAACAGTGAACATCCATCCATTGCCGTACCTGACGTGAAAACATTTCATCTAACCAACCCGGATGGCCATTAGTCAAATATGAAAGTCATTTTTTTTTGCATTCTTTCGCTTCCTCTATTAACCCTTTCCTGGCGGAGCCTGTTAAGTCTGAAAAACCATGGCTTGTATCGATTGGTTGTGTGGGAGTGTATTTTATGGCTTTCGATTCAAAATTACCGGTATTTGATAGTAGAAAAATTTGATCTTCAGCAATTGATTTCCTCGGCGCTTATGCTCGCTTCCTTAGCGTTTGTCCTTTCAACTGTATTTATTATGCGGAAAAAGGGCATAGTGAGCAAGCAGCGACGTGATCATACTCTGTTCGATTTTGAGAAAACTACTGTATTGATAGAGTCCGGGCTTTTCAAGCATGTCCGGCACCCCATGTACAGCTCGCTTTTATTTCTGGCTTGGGGAATTTTATTAAGAAATATCGAGGTCACTTTGCTCATCGTTGCTTTGATTGCAACCTGTTCATGCATTTTCGCCGCATTGGTGGAAGAAAAAGAAAACATAGAGTATTTCGGTGAAAGATACAGGCATTACACGCTGAAAACCAAAATGTTTATTCCTTACGTTATTTGAAAAATATTGTTACTCGTTTTTTCTTTCAACCCATGGCGTCTGCACCTCGCTGTTGCTCAAGATCGTATTGACCACCTGGGAGATCGCGGGGCAGGAGAGGATGCCGCCGTGGTCTTCATTAAAACCGTTCATCTTGGCTAATCTGGGGACACCATACTAGTTATTTCTTGACAAGAGATGTTGGAAGCTATTAAAAGATCACCATGGCCCGTATAGCAAGAGTAGTTGCCGCACATTATCCGCATCACATCAC
>Ga0209429_10001399_pt1 | contig 14961 bp, 14 predicted proteins | sample BarGraNGADG00212_3_FD_184493 | JGI IMG/M metagenome (GOLD analysis project Ga0209429, IMG submission 184493) | Arctic peat soil microbial communities from Barrow, Alaska - Barrow Graham LP Ref core NGADG0004-212 (SPAdes) (version 2) | ecosystem: Environmental > Terrestrial > Soil > Wetlands >... | reverse complement strand
GATCGGTTGGTCGCAGCGGCTTTGAATGAGTAAGGTCGGGATTTCGCTTTTCTTTAAAGAATTAATGCTGGAGTAATTCGCATATTTTCCAAATTCAAGAAAGTTAACAATATGAAAAAATGGCTTAAATAACTGTAATCCATGGCCGACATCACAGATGACATCGGGAACGTTATTGAATCCGGCGATGCTGATGAGTTTATCCGCTTTAAATCCAAGATCAAAGATGTTGTTAGCGACATAACCGCCCCAAGAATGGCCAAAGATGATGCGCTTGAGATTAGCCAAGTCCGGACGTCGTTCGACATAACCGAGCGCTGATTCGAAATCGATGAGCGCCTGCGTCAGCCCACGAATCGATTTTCCGCCGCTGAGCGCGCATCCCGTATAGTCAAAAGCTAACACCTGGTAGCCAGCGCTCGCTAAAGTATTGATTTCAGTCGTATAAGCATAGTGACCCGCGCCGATGCCATGACAAAAAATAATCAGGCCTTTAGTTTTGGCCCTTTCGCCACGGTAATAAATGAAACCCCTGAGCGGTTGTTTATGATTGCCTTGAAATTCAATTGCTTCAGTCATAAGACCAGGAAAATCTTCGGCTTTAAAATATTTTAGGTGACGTTTGCCCTCATAGCGACGATGAAAAATCTTGGCCATCGCGAGATAGACAAGTAACAGGATGAGCAGGAATAAGCCGACAAGGACGGCTAAAACGATAAAATACCAATCCATCCAATCACCTTCTCGTTTTTATTATACGATGCTATCAAAAAGATAGCATTACTTAGTGGGGTCTTTTTGCGTGGAACAGATTTTATTACGTCCAGTGGTTTTGGCTTCATAGAGGGCTTTATCCGCTTTGACATAGAAGTCGAGCCATTTGCAGCTCGTGATTGGTCCGGGTAAAGAAACGCCGATACTGATCGTCACCGTGGGACTCACGGTTTTGTTGCCGGCTTCGATGCCAAGTTCTTTAATCTTGTTTTGCAGTTCCGAAAGCAGTTTTATGAACCGGATATTGTTCAAAGTGGTCGAGACGATAACGAATTCTTCGCCACCGATACGGGCGAGCGAATCACATTTGCTTTCGAGGACGGCACGCATGCATCGGGCGATTTTTGTGAGAACTTCATCGCCTTTAGCGTGGCCATAAGTGTCGTTATAAGCTTTGAAAAAATCGATATCAAGAATGGCAACGCCCATGGTTACTTGTGTTTTGGCATCCATCTCCCAAAGACGGTTGGTGACCTTTTCAAGGCCCATTCGGTTTGATAACCCCGTGAGCGGATCGGTCTCCGACATCATCTGGAGTTTATTCGCGGTTTTCTGAATCCGTCTTTTGGAATAAATAAGCGAGAGCGAAGTCGTGAACATGATACGGGTGATTAGTAATCCCAATGAAAAATATAATGTCCCATTGAGTAAAGCGGTCCAAGGATTAATCAGTTCGACTCCGAAATAGGATCCATACGCGACCGCAGCGCCCATGCCGAGGGCCGGTATCAATAAAAAGAACGCGCCCTCCGCTAAAGTAAAAATCGGAAAAATCGCGGTGAGCACAAATAAAACAATTGGGACCGCAAATTCTCCGCGCACAATACCAGTCATAACGAATAAACTAGTTAACGCAATGAGAAGGAAGAACCAAAAACTTTGATAAACAAAGCGGTATCCGCTGGTCTTTGCCTTATTTCTTTTTAACATGCCTCGAGAAATAAATACGTAAATAAAACAAACGAGAAATGCGAAACCATCCACCACATAAAACCACCAATTGGGAATGACCGTTTCGGAGTTTGCGATGATGCCAAAATACTGGAGAGCGAATAAGACTAAGTCGATGAGTAAAAGACTTAACGTCAACGGGATCATCCGATACAAGTTCAATTGGGCCGTTTCATGGATAATATCGCGTCGGTCATAAGGATCAAAAGAGACGAACTGGTTGTCGACCACGCTATAATCGTTTTCGAGCAAAAAGAAATGTTTGAAACCGGCAATAAATTTTTTCATGATTTCGCCCCTTTCTTCCGCTGTTTACAAATATTTGCTTCTTAATTATATATTAAAACATTTTCAGTAGGCGATTTTCCAAAAGAAAAAACGATAAAAAAAAATTGCGCCGCTAAGCGCAAATGTTTTTACTTGGTGGGGACAACAGGAATCGAACCTGCACGAGTTGCCTCTCTAGATCCTAAGTCTAGCGCGTCTGCCAGTTCCGCCATGTCCCCAAAAATGGTGCCGACGAGAGGAATCGAACCTCCAACCTATTGATTACAAATCAATTGCTCTGCCAATTGAGCTACGACGGCATGGTGGACACTGCAGGGATCGAACCTGCGACCTCTTCCGTGTGAAGGAAGCACTCTCCCAACTGAGCTAAGTATCCATTTTAAGGCTTATTAATAATAACAAAGAGGAACTACGATTTCAATAACGGGAAAATGGTAATTTTATTCTAAAATGGTTTGTTTTTTGTCGCTGATGCCGGTTGTGAGATTCACTGCCCATGAGCCACGGGAAACAAGGATAAGGCCAATCGCAGCCTTAATGAGGTCAAAAGCCTGAACGATAATATAGATGAGGACAATATCTAAATGCGTGTTATAGGCAAGTAACCAGGTTGTCGGAACCACAAGTAACCACATAAAGCAGGAATCAAATAGAAACGTTAAGATGACCTTTCCGCCCACACGTAATGTCATATAAGAACAAATGGCGATGCAAAACGAAGGAATGAACGTGGCATAAACGAGCATGAGTTTGGTCGCCAGAATCTTCTGCTCAGGCATCACTTCAACAAACATGTAAGGTGCAAAGAAAGCGACGGCCGCTAAAATGAGCGCCGCTATAATGGAAATCCATAGACCCAAATAATAGAGTTTGCGATTATTGATCTTCGCTTGCTCGATTTGTCCGGCTCCTAGGAGATTTCCCACCATAACGCCGATACCGACGGAAAGGCCTTGGAAGACAATACCGAAAATATCCGTCATCGTCGAAACAATCGCAAGTGCGGAAAGGACATTGCCTGTTTGTGAATATGCCAGCGATAACATGACCATCCCGCTCGCCCAAAGAATTTCATTGAGGAATAAGGGCATTGCTTTTTTACTGATGACCGCTCGGGTTTGCTTGTCGATTTTCCAGTTGCGGAATAGATCGTTCGCAAAAGGTACTTTTTTAACTTTTCCATAAGTAAAGAGGGCTGCGAATTCAACGACACGTGCCATCACGGTCGCCACCCCTGCGCCAATCACGCCCATATTGAAGACGTAGATGAATAAATAATTGAAAACAACGTTAGTCAGTAACGCTAAAGCGCCAGCGAGCATCGGGATTTTGGTCTTGCCGATTTCCCTGAAGGTGGTCGCATAAGCGGTTGTCAACATCGCCGGGATGTAGCTAAGAAGGATAATCGGTAAATACTGCATGCCTAAACGCATGATTTCGGCCGCGTTATCGTCGTTTCTCGTATAGAAACCAATGAAATATTTTCCGCCAAAATAGTAAAGTGGGATTACCACCGCGAGTAACACTGCAGAGGCTAAGAGTTTATAACGGAACGCCTGCTTTAAATGGTCATGATCTTTCGCCCCAAAGAACTGTTGGACAAAGATACCGGCACCACTGAGAATCCCATACCCAGCAACCACGAAAAAGAACGTGCCTTGATTGACTGCATAGACAGCGGAAACAGCAGCGTCACTGACGCCGCCGACCATGATGTTGTCGGCAAAATTAACCACTAAGCCGATCAGGGTTTGAATCATGACCGGGATGGCAATCATAAAGAACGATTTGACGAACGCTTTGTCTTTCAAGACTTTGAACATAATTGACTCCTAAACTGTCGATATAAAAAGCCCTTCGAGAAGGGCTTTAGTGAGCTGACTGGTGGGCCTTAATAGAATTGAACTATCCACCTCGCCCTTATCAGGGGCGCGCTCTAACCAACTGAGCTAAAGGCCCGCGTACAGTAACGCTTATTCAATATACAATATGAGCACCTAAATTGCAAGAACGAGAACCCTATTTTCTTTTTTATATGTAAAAAAGAACAGAAAAAAACCATGCCTCGCGACATGGTTTTGATTTTGACGATAAACTCGATTAACGCTTGCTGAATTGCGGAGCGCGACGAGCGGCTTTGAGACCGTATTTCTTACGTTCTTTGGAACGTGAGTTACGGGTCAATAAACCAGCGATTTTCAGGGTCTTGCGTTCACCGCCGGCGAGCAATAATGCACGGGCGATACCGAGACGGATGGCGCCGGCTTGGCCGGTGAATCCGCCACCTTCGACCATCGCGACGACGTCGAACTTGTCGGCGTTGTTGGTCAGGACTAACGGTTGCTTAAGATCCATGACGAGCGTGTCATACGGCATGTATTCGTTCACATCACGTTCGTTAACGGTGATGGTTCCCTTGCCTGGGAAAAGGTAGACGCGGGCAATCGAAGATTTCCGACGGCCGGTGCCGTAATACGAGACTGCTGCAGCTTTCTTTTTGGTTGCCATTTATTTACCCTCCACGAATTTGAGTTCAAGAACTTCCGGCTTTTGCGCGGCGTGTTCATGTTCTGGGCCCTTGTAAACGAAAAGTTTCTTGATGATTTGACGACCTAACGGACCTTTCGGGAGCATGCCCCAGACGGCGCGTTCAATCATCTCGACGGGGAATTCATTGACCATGACTTGAGCGCTACGCGTTCTTAAGCCACCGGTCGTCTTCGCCGTGTTGTTAAAATAGTTCTTCGTGTGTAGTTTATCACCTGAGAGACCGACTTTTTCGGCGTTCACGATAATGATAAAATCTCCGCAGTCAACGTTAGGCGTGAAAATGGGTTTATTCTTACCTAAAAGGATGACGGCGACTTCTGAGGCCATACGGCCCAATGGTTTGTCGGTTGCATCTAGGACATACCATTTACGTTTAATTTCACTTGGTTTTGCGATCGTTGTTTGACGTTGCATAATTTTTTACCCTCCTTACCAAATTTGTATTCTTACCGGGACTACATTTTTGGCAAAATAGTGCCATCTAGAATAATATAGATATTATTGCCAAATGTCAATCGAAAACTGAAACTTGGCGAAACCTATTTAAAAACCCCGAATGTCGGGGTTTTCGTATTAGAAATCTCTTGGGTGGAAAGATTTATAAATCGACGTTATGGAAGTAGTTTTGGACATCCTGTAATTCATCAAGCTTGTCAATGAGGCCCTGGAAACGTTCGAGGTCTTCGCCCACCAGCGTGATCTGCTCGTTTGGGAGCATGGTCAGTTCGGCGACGTCGAATTCAGTGAGGCCCATTTCGAGGAGCACCGTTTTCGCTTTACCTAAGAAAATGGGTTCAACGAGACATTCCACCACGCCGTCTTCAGCGGTCACTTCGCGGACATCGATGTCGTTGAGGATGAGAGCTTCTTCGGTCTGATCGCGGTTCGTGCCTTTAAAGACGATGACGCCGGTCTCGGTAAAGTTGAAAGCGACTGAGCCCATATGCCCGCCAGCGCGTGTTAACACAGTGCGGATATCGACAAAGGCGCGGTTCACGTTATCAGTTAAGGAGTCAACGATGATATAAGAGCCAGCGGGACCAAAGAATTCATAACGGCCCGAGGAATAAGCTTCGCCCGATCCGCCGGCGGCTTTCTTGATGGCCCGTTCGATGACGTCTTTTGTCACGTTCTTATGGTATTTCTCAATCGCGCTCCGTAAGGCTAAGTTAGACTCTGGATCCGGTAGCCCGGATTTTGCCGCCATGTAAATTTCTTTGCTGGCGCGCATATAAAGTGCCGATTTTTTTGCGGCGGTTCCGGCCATCGCGGCGGCCCGAACTTCAAAGTGTCTTCCCATTGGTTTTGTCCTCGCTTTTTAAGTCTTTGTCATTATACCACTCCAAAACGAATAGAGGAATAAAGGCGCGCCATATTTCGGCGATTAATAGCCAAGATTCGGTTTGAAGCGAATTTTAGTCGATTAATTATTTAGAATTTGAATGTTTTTAGGAGTTTAAGTTTGTATTTTTTGATGATCTCGAGGGCAATTTTGTATTCCTCGCCGCATAATTCCAAAGGATGATGGGCATCGATGCCGATATAAACAGGGATGTGATAAGACGCTGCAATCTCCCAGAAAGGTTCATAGGGATAAGCGTAACGGGTTTCCCCGAGCAAAGTGTAAAGCCCACGGAAACGGATAGCGCCGAGATTGATTTCTAGCGGCATGCCAAGTTCACTGGCCGTTCGGCAGATGTCGTGCGCGATTTTTCTCGCGGTCTCGTCAAACCCAAACGGGTAGTTCGCCATATATAAATCAGGGTGAGCGACATAGCGGTAGTATCCGGTTTTCATGCCAAGGATAAGCGCACGAGCGTATTCGGAAATGATTTCTGGAGTCCTGGAATCACCAAAGTAATATTTGATGTGATGACCATCTAAAATGAAGTGCTGACCAAGTATCAGATACTCCACGATATGATCATCTAATAGGTGTTTATAATAGCTGTCGAACTCAGGGTAGTATTCCGACTCAAAACCCAAATGAATTGCGATTTGCTTGGCATATTTCGCTTTTAAGGTATTGATTGAACTCACGTAACCTTCCAGTTCAGAGTATTCACCACGCATCGTCGGGCTGCTCAGTCCCGGATAAAAGATATGGTCGCTAAAACCAAGACGTTTGATGCCACCTTGGATGGCAGCCAGCACATATTCTTCGTCGGTCCCGGAGGCATGTCCGCAGCGGGCCGTATGAGTATGATAACAATAAGGAAACATTAGTCTTCCTCCCGATAGCTGACACTGACTAAATAGAGACCTTGACCAGGCGCTTTGTAATGGACGGTTTGCCGTGGTGTCGCTAGTAAACGTTCACGGGCAAACGAGATTTCCTCTTGGCCGATGCCGATGGCGAGTAACGTCCCGACAATCATTCTGACCATATAACGCATAAAACCTGAACCGGTTAAGTCAAAGGTAACGATATCATCATTCACCGAAATATCCAGCGTATAGATTTCACGAATGAAACCGTTATCGTCAATTTCCTTAGCGGTAAAGTTTCGAAAATCGTGTTTCCCGACAAAGTCTTTGGCAGCTTCGATGACTCTCGCCAACTCGACCTTCCGTCTGAGTTCATAACGATAATTATTGAAAAAAGGACTGGCTTCTCCGATGTTGACAAGATATTGATAATGTTTGGTTTTCGCGCCAAAACGAGCGTGAAATTCAAGCGGGACATTTTTTACTTCAAGAATATGGATGTCATGAGGGATCACGCAGTTCAAAGAATAGCGGAACTTTTCACAGTCCAATTCTTTATCAGTGTCGAAATGAAACACTTGGCCACGCGCATGGACTTGGGCGTCAGTCCGTCCGCTGGACTGGATGGTTGTTTCCGTATTGAGAATCTGGCTAATCACTTTTTCGATTTCGGCTTGAACCGTTCTTAAATCATTCTGGCGTTGCCACCCAAAAAAGTTCGTTCCGTCATAACTGAGCGTGACTTTGTAACGAAACATTAGAACCACCCCAGGATGATATGAACAACGGGAGTAAGCAAAACAATAAAGTCGAGACGCATGACGCTCGTGACGATGACGCCGGCAAGGAAGACAAGGACCAAAACGAGCGCAACGGTATCACGAAATTTCCATTTCATGACACGGTAACGGGTACGTTTCGCCGAGGGGTCATAGCCACGGGCTTCCATGGCATTCGCCAGTTCTTCGCTTCTTTGGAAAGCGGATATAAATAAAGGAACGATTAATGAGACCACCGCTCTTATTTTTTCTTTGAGTTTACCATTTTTGAAATCGACGCCGCGGCTCTCTTGCGCTTTCATGATACGGTTCGTTTCATCCAGCAAAGTCGGGATGAACCGTAAAGCGATCGAGATGGTCATGGCAATTTCATGCGTCGGGAATTTGACAACTTTCAAAGGCGCTAAATACCATTCAATCGCATAGGTTAAATCGAGCGGTCTCGTGGTCGTGGTCAGCACCATGGTCAAACCCACCATGAGAATCAGTCTTATCACGATATAGAGGGTTTGCCAAATGGCGTTAAAGTAGACCGTGATAAACCATACCTTAAAGAAAGCGCCGGTATTCGGCATCAGGATGTTAATAATAAGTAGGAAGAGAATCATGAGCCATAAGGCCTTCAGTTGTTTGAATAAGGTGAATATACCGATATGTGACATCGCCATCAAGACGAGGATAATCACAAAGATGATGCCGTACATAATAAAGTTCATCGGGACATTAGCGAATTTAAAGAAAATCGCGACCATCAAAATGATAAGACTAAACATCTTAATTCTAGGATCAAGACGGTGAATCGGTGAGTTATAAGGGACGTAGCGGCCTAAGGTGAGGCTCTTCATTGTTTCACCCCCGCTTTATGAATAAGAATTGCGAGTTCATCGGCAGTTTTTGCACCGGTAAACTCAAAAGCAAGTCCTTTTTCTTGGAGCTTTTTCGCAAATTGATAGAGGAGGGGAATTTCCAAAGCAAACTCGTCATTGTCTTCTTTGAAGAGGGTAATCGGGTCCGTGACTTTGACGATTTGCCCGTCTTTCATGACGATGACTTGGTCACAATAACTGAGGACGATATTCATGTCATGGGTAACGATCACGACGGTCGTGCCCCGCTCATGGATTTTCTTAAAGAGATGCATCATCTCAACCGAACCACGAGGGTCAAGACCGGCGGTCGGTTCATCAAGAATGAGGACTTTTGGTTCTTCGGCGATAATACCGGCAATGGCGACGCGGCGACGTTCACCACCGCTCAGTTCAAACGGCGAGCGTTGATAATAACTGGCATCTAATCCGACGTCAATTAAAGCACGATGAGCTTTTTGCATGGCGACTTCATCGGTGTCCCCAAAGTTTTTGGGCCCGAAAGAAACATCTTTTTCGACTGTCTCTTCGAAGAGTTGGTATTCCGGGAATTGGAAAACGATGCCAGCGTGTCTTCGAATTTCCTTTAAGTTCTTTATTTTCTTGTTCGCGACGATATGAAAATCATCGACGCTCACTTCACCGCTGGTCGGTAATAGCAGGGCGTTGATGTGTTGGACTAAGGTTGATTTTCCGGAGCCGGTGTGACCGACAATCGCGGTAAAACTGCCGTCTTTGATGGTGACATTGATGTCTTTAATGGCCTCATACTCAAATGGAGTCTTCGGCGAATAGACATACGACACGTTCTTAAAGGTTATCGGCATAAATATGCCACCAACCCTTCGACAGTCGTCATATCTTTAACGTCATAGCCCTCTTTTACCAAAGCGTTACGCATCTTGTATACGAATGGGAGATCAAGTTCGACTTTGAGAAGTTCTTCTTTACGTGAAAACACATCCGCAGGCGTTCCCCGCATGACGATTTCGCCTTCGTTGAGTACAATCACTTCATCGCTATCAAAGGCTTCTTCGATGTCATGGGTAATCGAAACGATGGTTAATCCGGGATTCTCTGCCCGCATCTGCATGGCGATTTCATGAATCTCACGCTTGCCTTTTGGGTCCAGCATCGCCGTCGCTTCATCAAAGATGATGATATCAGGATGCATCGCCAAAACACCGGCGATGGCCACGCGCTGTTTTTGCCCGCCGGAAAGGTTCGACGGTTCTTTGTCGAGGAACTCTTCCATCTTGACTTTGATGGCGAATTCGTTAATAATCCGTTCCATTTCGTCATGAGGGACACAGCGGTTCTCGAGCCCGAAAGCGATGTCATCGCGGACGGTCGAACCGATGAACTGGTTATCGGGGTTTTGGAAAACAATGCCGATCCGTTGGCGGAGTTCACGGACCGTTTGGTCGTTAAGTTCTTTATCAAAAATAGTGATGGTTCCATGCGCCGCTTCAAGCAAACCCAAGATGAGTTTCGCCAGCGTCGACTTGCCGGAACCGTTATGACCGATGATCGAAACGTACTTACCGGCTTCAATGCTTAAAGAGACGTGATTAATCACGTTCCTTTTGCCATCGTAGCTGTAAGAGACATCGACCAGTTTTAGAATTTCCAAGTTATCTTTTCCTTCTTTTATTCCGTGACCGTTCAACGACGAACACGAAGATGACATATAAGAGAATGCTTCCGATACTATAGAAGGCAATCCACCAAGGATTGTCCATACCATTTGGGAAGAATTGATTAATCAAGGCGTAGACGCTCACCATAAACATCAGGAAGACTATCAGTATAATCAATAAACGGATTAAAAAGACTTTCAATGCTTTTTTCTTTTGAGCAGTCATAGTTATTCCAGCGTGATCTTTGGGAGACGGGCTTCATACCGCCGGTATTTGACCCCGGCCATATCGAACATCTTCCGTGAGGCTTGGCATTCAATCGAATTTTCGTATTTATTGTCGAGGAAGACGATTTCCTTGATACCGGTTTGAATCACGGCTTTAGCGCATTCGTTGCACGGAAAGAGCGTCACGTAGACACGACATCCTTTTAACTGTGCGCCGGAGCGGGCGTTGAGAATGGCATTGAATTCCGCATGGCAAACATACAGGTATTTGCTGTCGAGACCGGTACCGTGTCCCCACGGAAGCTCATCGTCGTTGCAGCCAATCGGCATGCCGTTATAACCAATGGAAACCACTTTGTTTTCATTATCGACGATACAAGCGCCGACTTGGGTACCCGGATCTTTGCTCCGCATCGATGAGTAAATAGCGATGCCCATGAAGTATTCATCCCAGGAAATATATCCGCTGCGTTTATGTTCCATAAGTTGGTCTCCTTGCAAATCTAAGTAATTATAACATACACGTTATTATACGCGACCTAGCCAAGGAAAAAAATGGAATAATACCGCTTACCTTTTCTTTTAGGCGGATGAAGATTAAAATAAAACCAGAAGGATTTGTTTGGCTCATGTTGCCAAGCGTGGTAAACACATGCCGATAGACCTCACCCAATGGATGATCATTGCTTCTGCAGTCTTACTTGCTGCAGGACTTTTCGTTTGGTGGATAACCGCGAGTAAAAACCTCACGATTTTCCGGCGATATAACCGTCGTTTAGAACGTTTGGAAAAGAAATACGATATCAATTTATCGCTTAAAAAAGTCCGTTTCAAACATGCAACCCCAATCGCCCTTTCGCACATCCACCGGAACATCGGTAATCTGGCTTTAGTGAATCATTCGATTTCTGCTTTTAATGTGGTCTACCGCGACCATCATACTAAAGATCATAAAGCCTTCATTCAATCCCTCAGCGCCCTGTCTGACTTAGCGCCTTTTTACGATACCCTTCACTTTAAAGACGAAAGCGGCTGGCTTGTTGCCGGTGATATCATGCGTTATTTCGTCAACCGCCGCCACTGGATCAATGACCGTATGCTGATTAGGATTTTTGGTACCAAAAAGTATGAAAAACGGGGAAATAGACTCTACCGCGCTTACAGTAGTTTCTTCGTGACCGTCAAAATCAAAAAAGGCTTGCCGGAAGCTCTCGTCGTGGAATACCCCGAACTTGAATATGTGATGAAACGTATCGGAAAGAGTAACGATGAAGGCCATCGTGTCGGATGGTGGAAGTACCGTTTTATCGTTAACCATGACCGGCTCGTTCTTTTCTATAAGCGCTTTGTCACCCGTAAACTTGAGGACGTCCGCACACTCGAAAACATCAATTACATCGTCGAGAACCGTTCCGTCTATGAAGAGTGCGCCTCCATCCGTGAAGCCATGCTGAAAATGGCCAAGATCCAAAACCTCAATGAAATCACGCTGACGGAAATTGATACGATGAGTGGGCCACAATTCCAAGATTGGTGCCAAGACGCCTTAGAGGCCATCTACGACGTCAAAACGACCAAGTTCCTGCGTGATCAGAAAGTCGACTTCATGCTCGAAGGTAACGCCCGCGTTCCCAAGACCGTCGTTCTCGTTTTTCGTCAGGAGCGCCCTATCGGGGCGATCAACATCGAAGAGGTCCAAAAGGCTTGTTTCCTACATGATGCCGATAAAGGTTTAATTATCACCAACGGCGAATTCACGAAAGACGCCCGCGACCTAGCTCAAGGGACTGTCGTCACGCTTATCTCCCGTAATGATTTGATTGACCTGATCGCTAAGAACAACAATACAGTGAACGCATAAAGGAATCTCCATGATTATCGATGCCCATGCCCATATTGGGAAAATCAATAAAGTCACTTACGAAAAAAGCAAAGACATGATTCTCAGGTCCATGGCCAAATATCATGTCTCTTTTTCACTAATCTCAAACGGGGACGCCAATGAATTTTCTTCCAAGGGTTATAAAATCCGCAATCAGAAGAGCCAAATTCAAGCGAGTCAGGAAACACTCGATTTCGTGAAAACCCATCCTGATAAATTAGGCGCGCTACTTTGGTGCAAACCCTACTTTGAAACCGCTGACAAAACCCTCGATGATTTCATCAAAGAAAACCGCGCTTTTATCTATGGCTTAAAGTTCCATCCGTTTGGCAGTAAAGTAGCCGCGGACGATCCGAGAATGGAATCCTACTACGCGCTAGCGCTCAAATATCAATTACCGATTCTTATTCACACCGCGACGGACCGCTGCTCTAGTATCCTTCTCTTTGAAAAGGCCGCTAAAAACCACCCCGAGTTGACTTTCATCGCCGCTCATATGGAACTCATCAGCGATAATCAAAAAGCCATCCGTGTCGTGCACGATAACCCGAATGTCTATGGTGATACCGCCTGGGTCCCCACGAAAATCGCCCGTCAAACGATTCGTGTCTGTGGTTCTAAAAAGCTTCTCTTCGGAACGGATAATCCTGTGGACGGTAATGAGACTTTGGATCATCCTTTTTATCGGAGTTACCGGAGCCGTTCATTTAAGAAGCTTGTCGGTAACGCTAAATACGAAAAACTGATGGGTAGAAACGCCATCAAGGTTTATAAACTGTCGATTAAGTTCAAGCCCTAAAAAAAAAGCAGATTCCTTATGGGAAACCGTTTTCTAATTGATTGGGTTAATGATTAGTTTTCTTTTCGTTTGCGCGAATGGATGAATTTGGCGCTCATAACCATCAAGGCGATCGCCGAGAGAATGAGGACGCCAGGCAGAACGCTATTTTCGATTAGGGCTTCGGCACTGCCGTCATTGGCGGCTCCTTGGAAATAGTTGGGATGGAGATAGAGGAGATAGTCATAACGGTCTTTGGCACCGGTACCGGTGGACCAGTCATTGCCAATACGGTTAGTTTTGACATTAAACAGTTCTTTGGCACCTCTTGTCATATAGGAATATTCATTCGTCATCTCGAGGACCATGGCATTGGTGCAACCACAAGCATTGATGGATAAAACGTAATCAGCCATACTGTTAGCAAATTGAGAATCGGTAGCGGCAGAAGAAACCGCGTTACTGATCCGTATTTGGTACGTGGCTGTTTTGGTCACACCGCCAGCTACAAGGGAAACCGTAATCTGCCTGGATCCGATGGCCGACATGTCGGGTGTGCTGAGAGAGAATCCGCTGGATTTAACGCGGTTAATGTTCGTTTTACCGCTATAGACATATGTGCCGGTAATCGCAAGGCCCGCCGAGGTGAAGGTTTCATTGAGACCAAAGTTAGTTCCGCCACTCACGCTCTTCGTTGGATAGGCCGTGATGGCAATCGAGGATAAAGCAAACACCCAAATCGTGTAGGCGGCTGTGAAGGGAATGCCGCTGACAGGGTCCAGATAAGATGCAGTGACTTCGAATGATCCGGCGGTCGATAAAGCGCTGGTGCCAGAAACATAGGTTGTTCCCCCGATACTAAACGTGACTGAACTGGTGAGGAGTGAGTCGCTGCCTGAAGACCAGACCGCATAAACCGGGACACTCGCAAATACGTCGTTAATTGCAAATTGGTCCACACCGACACCTGATGTATAGGATGTACGAATGGATTGAAGCGCCGGGTGACTGACTGTAATCGTATAGTTGGTTGTTACAGAAACACCAAATTCTAAGTAAGTCACAAGAACGGTCTTTGCTCCTGCGCCATCGGATGCAATGAAAGTATGCCCGTCATAACTGGTAATAAATCCCGTTTCAACTGCGGTGCTCGTATTATCGTAAGTTCCAGTGATGCCTAATCCATTTGAATTGAAAGGCTGCCCAAACTCAAAAGATGTTGTCGTCGCCGCAGTAGTGATACCAATGGAAGAAAGAATTGGCATGAACTTTACTACAATCTGTGTGACATTGACTGCCGCTCCAAGCGTAGGGCTACGGAAAAAGAAATATTTATAGTTCAGACCAACAGTCGGGGTAATCGTGAAACTCGTTGACGCAGTCGTCGTCAATTTAACGGTATTGGCAATCGTGGTTGGGTTGGCAACGTCAGTGATCGGTGTGGTTGTTGAAACCCATGCGTCCAAATTCGTCGAGGCACTCAAACTTAAGACGATGGAATTAATCCGTCCATAAGTCGTGGCCCCTGTGTTGGCAATCCAGCCATTAGCAGTCGTTGTTGTGCCTGAAGGGAAAGTCGCATTCGCGCTATTATTGGGCCAAGAGAGATTTCCCGATGAAAAAGTATAAGCACGACCACTTGTAAACGAATAAGATGTGGCATTCGCGGAAGTCCACATCATTTTTTTCCCCATCGTCATTGTCAGCGTGACTTCAGAGGCAGATGCTTGCGTTTGAATTGATTCATTGGGATGAGAGGTTAACCCAACACCCATGACGATGAAAACCGCAACTGCAAATAACGCTGTGTTCTTATATAGATGTGAGAGCAACATGATGCGGTCTCCTTTTGTTTGAAGTTTATTCAATGAATTGATTTTAAGCAAAAAAGTGCAGCAATAAATTATAAATCTTACCTTTTTTGATAGTTTCGCGCCTGCAACATAAGCGAACCTTCACGATTATATCAAAGTAAATTATAATAAACAACAATTAAATATTTATTTCATTACAAAAAT
>Ga0209429_10001394_pt1 | contig 14975 bp, 15 predicted proteins | sample BarGraNGADG00212_3_FD_184493 | JGI IMG/M metagenome (GOLD analysis project Ga0209429, IMG submission 184493) | Arctic peat soil microbial communities from Barrow, Alaska - Barrow Graham LP Ref core NGADG0004-212 (SPAdes) (version 2) | ecosystem: Environmental > Terrestrial > Soil > Wetlands >... | reverse complement strand
GGGGGGACTGATCTGGATAAAACTGTTTTAGCATTGGCCAAAAAACACGCTAAGGCTTTTAACGCCAGGCTTTATGTCGCTACATCAATGGAAACCGCATCTTCAAGGGAAATGGATGAATTAGACAGAATTAAAAGTCACCTGGAATATTTAAAGGAGGCAATTGAAAAGGAAGGTATTTCCTGTGAGACCCACCTGTTGATCCGCGGCATCGCCCCGGGAGAGGACATCGTTGAGTTCGCCAATGATCAAAAAATAGATGAGATTTTTATCGGAATTGTAAAAAAATCAAAGGTTGGAAAATTGCTTTTCGGCTCCAACGCCCAGTATATTATTCTGGAAGCTCCCTGTCCGGTAGTTTCCATAAAATAACAAGATGAAGCAACTCGTTCAACTTGGTATCAAAATTTTTTCTTGAGCTCCTGTTTTAATATCTTTCCGGTGGGGTTACGCGGAAAGTCCGTCATAAATTCCACAAATTCCGGCAGCTTGTATTTGGCGATTTTATCCTGGAGGTATTGCTTAACCTCATCTTCCGTCATGGTGCAGGATTCATTTAATATGATACAAGCCCGCACCCGCTCACCGAGGGCCTTGTCCGGCGCTCCGATAACGGCGACTTCGGCGATCTTCGGATGCTTCTCCAGTGGAATCTCTATTTCGCGGGGATAAATATTCTCGCCGCCGCGGTTGATCATCTCTTTTTTGCGGCCGGAAATATAAACGTATCCCTTTTCATCCATATGCCCCATATCGCCGGTGAGTAGCCAGCCCTCTCTGAGGCTCTCCGCCGTCGCTTCCGGTTTATTCAGATAACCGATCATGACCGCATCGCCTTTGACGCAGATTTCACCTTTCTCACCGTAAGGCAGAATGTTGTTTGTGTCATCCATAATCTCCACCTCCAGGCCGGGAAAGGCCATCCCGATGGAACCCAGATTTTCTGGAATGCCGGAGGACGATGTGGAAACTCCGGTGGCTTCGGTCAGACCGTAACCGTCAACAACTTCGACACCGTATTTTTCCTTGAAACCGCGAATCAGTTCCACCGGCATGGGCGCCGCACCGGTGAAAGCCATCCTCAGCTTGAGCTTGTCAAACTCAATGGTTTTGGGATCGGCGGCATTATAGATATAGGAATACATAGCCGGCACGCCCTGCACAGTGGTCACCCCGTAGCGGGTCAGTGACGGCCAGAAATCCGTAGGCGAGAAAGTCTTACGGATGCATAAAGCCAGACCCTGAAAGATGGTGGGATAAGTCCAGACGCACAGAGGATTGACATGGAACATGGGCAGGATAATCATAAACACATCGCCGGGCAGAGCGGTGCCGTAACCGGCTCCGCCTTTGCAGATGGCAAGTTCGTTGCGGTTGGAAAGAAGGATTCCTTTGGGCATGCCTGTCGTTCCGGAAGAATAGAGCAGTATGAAAGGATCGTCCAGTTTCTGGGGAACCAGACATTCAGTCGGCGGGTATTTAGCAAGAATTTCTTTTAGTGTCGTTTCGGAAATATGCGCTTGATGATCTATCCCTGTGACCACTTCCACGACAATCGGCTTGTGGGTGGCCAGCTGCCAGCCTTTGGCGAACTCCTCCATATATTCGCTGCCCACAAAAGCCACCTTGGGACGGGAGTCTTCCAGAACGTAAGCGATTTCCGGTCCTTTAAGCATATAATTAATCCCGCCGGCAATGGCTCCCAACTTTTGAGCGCCGAACATGGTATAATAAATGTCGGGAGAATTAAGAACCATGACCGACACAATGTCGCCCTTCTTCACACCTTTTTCCTGCAAATAATGGGCAACCGAATTGGCGCGGTCGTTGACCTGCCCGTAAGTGATGACATCATCATAGTAATAAACAAGGGTGGCATCGGGAATCTCCCGGGCGCGGACGACGACCATTTCGGCAATACTGTCAAATTCGATTTTTCTTCCCTGAAGCGTGGCTGATTTTTCCAACGGAACCCAAGTTCGGACATAACGTTTGCTCTTATCGATCATGGATCTCTCCTCATTTTAATGAATGTCTGGGTGCGCCCGCTTTGTCCTGCCCGATGATAAGGGAGCCTCCGGACCAAAAAATATCAATTTTCTTAACCGGAATTTTTCATCAATAAACTCCATCTGTCGATTTATTGCTCGCTCGCTGCCGGATTTAACAGGGCTATGGTATGGGATAATAACTCATTGCCGCCTCCAGCCGTCCCAGTTGGCCGCCGCCTTCCCAAAGCTGAATAATCTTGAAGTCGCGCAGGTATTTTTCGACATGGTATTCCTTGGTGTAGCCGTAGGCGCCCATCAGCTCCATGGCGCGGTTACAGACCATCTCCGCGATATCGCAGGCATAGACCTTGGCCCCGCTCGCCTTTCCCATCAGAAAGGGTTCGCCAGGATCGCCGAACTCCTTCCGGTCGAACATGGAGGCGACGCTCAGATAATAAGCCCGGGCGCTTTCGATTCCGATGGCCATGTCGGCGATCATGGCGGCCTGGAGAGAATGCTCGCGGACGGCTTTCCCTTTGCAGAATCGGTTTGCCGTGTAATCGATCACGATTTCAAGAACGGCCTGCGCGTTTCCGACCGCGAACCCGGCGCTGCTGAGGCGGCCCCACGACAAGGCGGCCCTGAACAGTTTCCAGTCCTCGCCGGGCCCCGCCAGACGGTATTCCTTAGGCACGCGGACATTGTCCAGGTAGATATCGGCATTCACGTCGCTGTAGCGCATTCCCATCTTGTTCTCCGGTTTCCCGAAGGTCAGACCGGGAAGTCCGTTCGGGACGTAAATCAGCGCAACCCCTTCCTCCCCGAGGGACGGATCGGTTGTGCAGAGAACGCCGTAAACTTCGGCGATTCCCGCACCGCCAGGCCAGCGCTTCGACCCGTTGATCACCCATTCGTTGCCGTCGAGCTTCGCGGTCGTCCGGAGGGACACTCCGTGCTGCGTAGGGTCCTCGCCGTTACACCCGCCGGCCGGTTCGGACAACGCGAAGCAGGCCGTATGGCGTTCGTCGGAGCAGAAGGGGGCCATCAGTTTTTCGAGCACCGCCTTGTTGCGCGCCCGCATCGCCGGACCGAAGAGCCATTCCGGGCAGGTCATCTCGGTGGCAAGCCCGCTGTCCCCACGCGCAAGTTCCTCGCAAACCGCCACGTACTCGACGGCCGAACCGATCTGCACGCCTCCGTATTTCGGCGCCAGTCCGTAGCGCTGCATCCCCATCTTGACCAGCTTATCAATCGCCTCCTCGCAGGCTTCGCGGCTCTCGTCAAGCTGGACTCTGACCGGCATGATTTCCTTGTCCACAAAGGTCCGTATATTGTTCAGGAGCGCCTTGCTCTCCTCACTGATGAAAGTCCCGTATCTTTTCATAAATTCCTCCTTTTGCTGATCAATCGTTTCCTGTTATTTTCAATCTTTTTACAGTCAAATCATCCACGACCAGAGAGTCGATTTTTACTTTTTTTGCGTGGAATTTGCCGATAACCAGCCGTCCGACGGCCATAGTGCCGACGGTCAGTACACCGATAGCCAGCGCTCCCATGGCCAGAACGCCGAGGCTTGCGGCACCCATGGCGATGGCGCCTGTCGACGCCGCGCCGACGCTCGCCGTACCGGAGCGGACTTTCCTGACATTGATGATTTTATCTTTCTTTGCCGTTGTATTTACTTGAGATTCAGGGTTATTTTCACTCAACATGGTTTTAACTCCTCATATCGTTGCATGTACAGAAGTTTTTTTGTTTGATAAGAACTTGCTTGTTCATGGTTGAACTATAGGAATTTCGGTATTGTATGTCAAGGAAATCTTGGCCACAAAATGTGGGGTGCGGCACCGATGTTTGTCGTCTGGCGTGAATTGTGTTTATTATGACAGGAAGACCCCGGCTATGGTTTATTTCGACTCTCAATCGCAGAAACAGGCTACGGCATGAACCTTAACCCAGGGCAGTTTCCCGCTTATGAATCCCTGTTTCCTGTCCTAATAAACCAGACCACCTGTCTATTTCTTCTTCTTGCTAACCTCGTAATTAGCTATCCTGATTGCCTTCGCCTCATCACCAGTGTCACGCAATATCGCATTCGCTATCCTCGCAGCCTCCTGCGCCTGTCCTGCACTCAACTTCTTATTGTGCTTGCTCCTGAAACTTTCACCCGTCCACGGCATAAATCCACCTACTCTTTCTTCCACTTCTTTGCGTTCTTAGCAAATACCTTCCTCTCCTTAGTCAACTTGTCAGAAAAAGGTACTGTCCCTCTATTTGTGTCTCTTTCATTCTTCTTGTCGCGGTTCTTCTCTACCGCCGCTTGTTTCGCCTCGATCATGTGTTTATCAGGCTGTCTTTTTGTCGTCTGGTTAGGAATGGCGGGTGCAGCGGCGGGCACCGGCTGCTCTTTGCGCGATCCGAATGTAAGCGCATAAGCCCAGGTAAATTCCGCGCCTATCAGAAATATCTGGGCGGAGTAGTATACCCACACCAGCACGACGACCAGCGAACCGGCTGCACCGAATCCTGAAGTCACACCGCTCTTGCCGATGTAGAGCCCGATCAAAAATTTGCCGATCGTAAAGAGCAGAGCGGTCACGGCAGCGCCGATCCACACGTCCGCCCAGTCAACTGTCACCCGCGGCATAATCTTGTAGATCATTGCAAACACGGTCGAGGTGAATACGAAGCTGACCAGAAAATCAATCACGGTCGCAAGGATTTCCCAGTCTGCGAACAGTGGTCCCCACAATTTCCCCAGTGCGGCCAGCGCCGCACTGACCACCAGTGACACCATCAATAAAAAGCCGATGCCCATGATCATGCCGAAAGACAGCAGGCGTGCGCGCAGCAAGCTCCAGATTCCACCATTGTTTCTTTTGGGTGCGCGCCATATACGATCCAGCGCATCCTGCAATTCGCCGAACACCGTTGTCGCACCGATCAACAGCAGAATTCCCCCGACCAGCGTGGCGGTGACGCTTTCGGCCGGCTTGTTCACGCTTTCGAGCAAACTTTGTATGGCCTCGGCGCCTTGCTGCCCCATCAGGCCCTGCAACTGTCCGACAATTTCGCCGCGTGCGGCTTCGACGCCGAAGATAAGTCCGGCAATCGAAATTACAATCAGCAATAACGGTGCGATCGAGAACATGGTGTAGTAAGCCAATGCCGCTCCCATGCTTTGCGCATAGTCGTCGACCCAGGATGATGCCGCGGCTTTAATCAGAATCCAGATATTTTGTAAGGTCATGACTACTTTCTACGGCGATCGATGAGCACTGATTTTACCTGCATTCGCCACTCTCGTTTTACGCCGCGTCTGAGGCGGGCATTGTTAACGGCTCTGGTGCAAATAGGTGCATTTTGACGGACCAAGCTTTTTAATAAGACATTGCTTGTTCATGGTTGAACTATAAGAAACGCGGTCTTGTATGTCAAGGAAATCTTGGCCACAAAAATGTGGGGTGCGGCACCAATGACCGCGCCGGGGGCGGGGGTACATTGCGACATCCGTCCTTATGAGAAATCTGCTCACCTGCCAAAATGAAAGCCGGGATGTTTCCAGGCAGAGAGCATCCGTATCATGTCAAGAACTAAATTGATTGATCGGCTCTGAAAATCAACCAGTCGTTGGGGAAATTTACTTGCAGCTAGAGTCGCCTAAGTATATCGGCGGGTTTCTTTAATCGCGGAGAATGAACCAATCATTAAATTGTTTTTTCTCTTGCTACTTTTTTTATTGGGTCCTGTTGTCCTTTATTATTTAATGTTTGGTTCATTCAAGATGACTAAAGCAGCGTGGAAAAATCATTAACCTCAGGAATATCAGGAATGGTGCTGGTTAGCGAAGTTGTCAATTAAATAGAACCGTCACAAATATTTTTATAGACGTTTCGTCCGAGTGAATCAGGGTCATTCGTTGCTGGGTGTATCCGTTTTCGTTGGCAGACTGCTTTCTTCATTATGACGATCGGCGGAGATCTCGACGGCGATGGCGGCGGCCTGCTCGGCGGGCATGCCTTCGGCCCGGCGCTCATACTCCTCTTCACCGCGGTCGTCGCGTTCCTTAGTCTCCACGTCTTCTGCCTGCTCCTTCTGCCCCGGCAGCTCGACGCGCAGTTCCTCGATGAGCATCAGCACCGCCGCTGCCACCGGGAGGGCGAGAAGGGCCCCGGCGATGCCGTATAAAACGCCTCCCGCCAAAAGCGACAAAAGAATCACGGACGACGGGAGGCGCAACGCGCGTCCATAGATCCTGGGTACGAGCACACGGCTCTCGAATGTCTCGTAGGCGAGCATCAGCACGAGCACGACTATAATGACGGTGGGACCGCGGGAGAGGGCTGCCGTCACTGCGGCGCCCACTGAAAGCAGGGCACCTATGTAAGGAAGGACGTCGGCAGCACCCGCAAACACTGCGATGGCCAGGGCGTTAGAAACACCACAGGCAGTCAGGAGAACGAACACGAAAACGCCGATGAAAACGGAGGTGACTACTTGCCCGCGCATGTATGCACCGACGATGGTTTCCAAGTTCAGCATGACCCGGGAAAGTCGGATGTGGTGGGACCTGGGAACCACCAAGAAGAAGCCTCCGCGCAGCCGATCCCGATCGATCATGATGTACAGTGCGAGGAATACGGAACTCAGGATATACGCGAGGATCGTGACGACGCGGGTGGATATCTCGATGGCATTCGAGGTGACCATCCTTACAAAATCGCCGGAATGCACTTTGCGAAGCAGTTCTGCCAAGGGGCTGGTCAGGTGAGAGCCCGCCAACCAATTCACCAAGCGTGCCCGCAGGGCGGGTTCCTGGTCCAGAAGGCTCGTTGCCTGCGCCACAAGTGACGGAATCGTCATTGTGATCAAGAGAACGGCGATTACCAGGAGCGTGGTGAAAACAATCGCGATGCCCAGACCCCGGCGCATACGCCGCTCTTCGAACCACTGGACCGCGGGACTTATGGTGCCGACGATGATGAGGGCGGCTACGAGTACCAGAACCACCGGCAGAAGCCGGTTCAGCACCCACAGGCCGGCGATGAGGAGTAGCAAAGCGATAATGGTGCCGGGAGAGGGCTCGATGCGAATCACGCGGGGGCGCTTCTCCTTTGGGGGGGATCCAGCGGGTCCCTGATTCTTCATCATATCGCCTCCGTTCCGGCGTTAGCCCCAGCCGACCCGATTCCACCCTGGAACCCCGGCCTCTGTGGTCTCACAGCTTCCTCCATGGTTCTCAACCCTGCCCCTTACTCGTGAACCTATTTTTTTGATAAGAACTTCCTTTTTGTGGGAGGAAGTATAGGAATTTCGGTCTTGTATGTCAAGGTAATCTTGGCCACAAAATGTGGGGTGCGGCACCGCTGACCGCGCCGGGGGTCACAGCCCCTTCCTGGATATGTTTCCGCGCGCGATCGCGAAGCCGCTTGATGTCGAAGTGGCTCTCCGGTTCCCGTGCGTCGAACCTGCGGCATCGTTCACTTCCGGTCGATTTCGATATTTTCTTTGCTGCCGCTACTGGAGACTGCGAGCATGATGCCAATACCGATCGCGATCACGACTCCGATCAAGGTCCATGTCGTACCGATGCTGTCCAGAACACCCAATTTCCAGAGCGCGGCGAGAAGGCCACCAATCAAGATAACATAACCAAGAAGATAAATACCTGTCCATTTCATAACAAACCTCCTGATGAGATTAGACCCTTATCATGCACAAAACTAGTCCGAACCCCGTCATTCCGCAACCGTTGATCTGAAACTATCGGCAAATTCGAGACAAGTGCTGTTTGATAAGAACTTCCTTTTTGTGGGAGGAAGTATAGAAATTTCGGTCTTGTATGTCAAGGAAATCTTGGCCACAAAACGTGGGGTGCGGCACCGATGACCGCGCCGGTGGTACATTGCGACATCCGTCCTTATGAGAAATCTGTTCACCTTCCAAAAGGGTATTTTTTACAGAATTTAGATAGACCTCTCCTTCACGCCTTTAGAGTCGCCTGAGTATATCGGCCGGCTTCATTTTAGACATTCGTCTTCCCATGAAATAACTTGCCAGTCCTCCCGCAAAGACAGACAAAGCCAGCGCTGCCGCCGTTAAGCCCGCGGAGAAACTTACCGGCAGTCGAATCGTTTTGACTGCTGCTGCCGCATCCTTGGCAAAAGCCGGTGTAAGATTAAGTTCCCACGGCGTTGATACAGGAATGGAAAGATAACCAAGGAGATAAGAAATCAGGTATCCGGCCGCAATACCGGCAATACCTCCCATGACGGATTGCAGAACGACTTCTCCCAGAAGTTGCTTTTGTATATAACTACTCGTCCAGCCGATAGCCTTCAAAATACCGATTTCACGAGAGCGTTCCACCAGATTTCCGATCATGGTTTTGATAATCAGAAAAAAAGCTCCAGCTAAGGCGACGAGAGATACGACCAGAGAAAACTGGCTGGAAATTTGTGACATGCCGCCCATTAGCTCAAGAAAGGAGTCCGAGCTGGTTACAGTTACACCAGGGAGTGTTTTAGAGATTTGTGTTTTAATTTCGTCAATCTGTGCCGGATTTTTCATATGGAGATAGGCAATGTTTATATCTCCGGCGCTCCCCGCCAACAGTGATTGCGCGTCCGCCAGAGGCAAATAGATATTGGCTGAAGCAACCTGGGATCCTTCCTTAATCTCCAGAAGGCCAACCACGTAAAAAGAGTGTCCGCCGATTCTATATGTGTCTCCCAATTTGATTTGATGAAATTTGGCAAAATGCTTTTCGAGAACAGCTTCCCCCGCTTTGCTGAAAAAATGTCCTTGTGCAAGCCAATCTTTAACTTTAATCGGCCCCAAGCTGGGCGCAGTCAGATCCACACCCATTATCGTTTTAAAGCCGCCTTGATCAAATTCCCAGAGTAGCAGCGAGGCGGCCATAGCGTCTATGCCGGAAATGGTTCGGAGCTTCTCCATATCTTGCGCAGAAAGAATTTGATTGGAAAAAGGCAGCCGGATGCCGCGCATGGATGCCGGAGGTTGCCCCGAGTCCAGAGAGCGTTTCTCGGCCCGCTGCACAACAATATCCGCTCCGATATTTTTGAAGGGCAAACTTATTGCCCGCTGATAGGCCGCAGACACCGCATTAATGGAAACGAACAGAGCAATTCCCACGGCAATACCTAAAACATTTACAATTGTCCGGTGGCGATGATGACGAATTTCCTTCCAGATATAACGATAGTTCATAAATTATTCCATTTCTAAATCAAAGATGATATCGCGGCGGCGAGAAAGAGGCTCCGTAGGGAACGGTTTTAAACCGTTCCCTACAAATACGTTGAGGAGCCGATGACGAAGCCAACAAAGATAGCGCTTTGATTTAGACATGGAATTCCTTATTTTTCTGTGTTGCCTTGTTCAGCGCATTACGTAAATCGTCTATCGTCCATTTTCCCTGAAAAAAAGCGGGGCCCGATCCAGTGGGAAAACCGCTAAACTTAATTTCTTTTCCTTTTATCGAAACATCACTTTTTCCGGCGATCCAGATCATCAGCGGAACATGCTGACTTATTCCTTTCTTGCGCATGAACCGTTCTCCTTCCGGGCTGTCAAAATCGTACCGGGAAACGGTGATCTTGTCTTTGTATTGGGCACAGGCATTGTCAATATCCTTCAGAGTGGACAGAAGCGGTCCGTGATTCATATAGAGGATTTCCACAGAAACCTTTTGCTCACCAGCTGCGGCAAGACCAACAGTAACAAGTACAAAAACGATAATACAAAAAATAATTTTTTTCATGCGAGCACCTCCCCATCCTGCATCCGGATAACTCGGTCGGCTGTTTTGGCCAGTTCCGGTTCATGTGTGACCATCAGCATGGTCATTCCTTGTTTTTTATGCAACTCACTTAATATAATCATAATGGCATCTCCTGTTGCGGAATCTAAATTGCCGGTAGGTTCATCGGCAAAAACTATTTTCGGATGATTGGCCAGGGCTCTGGCAATTGCCACCCGCTGTTTTTCCCCGCCGGAAAGGGCCGCAGGTAAATGCTCTGTGCGGTGTCCCATTTCCATCTGGTTTAAGAGTTCCAGCGCCCGATCCTGACGTTGCTCATGAGTCATTTTCATGGGAAAGAGAGGCAGCGCCACATTTTCCCATGCCGAAAGTGTCGGTATCAGATTAAAAGACTGAAATATAAAACCGACATGATTCCGGCGGAATAAAGCCAATTCTTCTTCCGAGGCGCCGGTAATCTCTTTGCCATTGAGGATCACCTGCCCTTTAGTTGGCCTTTCCAGCCCCGATAACAAAGAGAGCAGCGTCGTTTTTCCGCAGCCGGATTTACCGACAAGGGAAACAAATTCACCTTCCTTAACTGTCAGAGATACGTCTTTAACGACCTCCAAACTGCCATATTTTTTGGACAGGTTAGCGCCCATCAAAATATCCGCATTACTCATGTCTTAGAACCTCCGAAGGTTTGATTTTGGAAATATGTCTGCCCAGTAGTGCCCCGGTCATGCCGCCGATTAAGACAGAAAGCAGAAGGGCAAAGGCAGCGAGCTTCAAGGGAATGTCAACTGGAAGCCGCAGCGTTTTGTATAGTTGTTCTCCACCGCCGGGCAGAAAATGGGGCGTAGGGCTCATCTCCCACGGAATGGGTATATTGACGGTCATAAAACTCAGGCCGAAAGCAACAACAATAGCAATGAGGATTCCCAGAAGTCCCGCGGCAAAACATTGAATGACTGACTCCATCAGAAGTTGCATTGTTACATTTTGTTGAGTCCAGCCGACAGCTTTCATCACACCTATTTCCCTCGCCCGTTCGGAAATATTTCCGGCCATTGTTTTAAAGGCAATCAGGATAGCAATAAGCATAGCAATCAATGAGGCGGCCAATGTAAATTTGTCGGATAGAGCAAAGAGACTTCCCAGAAGCTTCAGAAATGATTCCGGTGTGGCGATGACAGCCTTTGCCCCTAGAATGCCTTTCATCGCTGCAGCTGCGGAAATGATTTGCTGTTGATCTGCCTTAATAAAAAGCAGGTTTACATCACCCGGGGCGAAGGGAGAAACTGACTGTAAAGGTTTAGATGATACGGCAATAGCCTGCGCTTCTTTCAACGGCAAATAAAGATTAGCCACGGCAATTTTAGGGGCACGTGAGGCATCCACCATGCCCACAATCGGAAATGATCTTCCGGCCACAGATATATTACTGCCCACTTTGATTCCAAATTGTTGCGCATAGCCTGCCTCTATCAACGCTTCGGACTTTCCGTCTTCCAGAAACCGGCCTTCGGTTACAAAGGCACGAAGGATTGCCGGGCCGATGGGGTTATCTCTTTCAATTCCCAGAACAATCCATGCCCGGTGAGGATCAAACACCCAGACTAAAACTGCTTTACCTGTTCCGAGTATTCCGGGAATCTTTTCGATTTTGGTTATCTCTTCCTGGCGAATAGTCACAGCGGAGCAGGGAAAAACTGCGCCGGTCAGTTCCTGCGGAACATTCCCGGGCCGTTGCACAGTAATATCTGCGCCGATTTCCGTAAGCGGCGCACTGGCAGCTTCACGGTAAGCCAGCGAAAGAGCATTGAGGATGATAAAAAGTGCAATACCGATAGAGAGGCCAAGCACAGAAATGATTGTTCTTCGCCTCTGATAATAAAGTTCTTTCACAACGTAATGTAAGTTCATTTGATTACCAGATATTGGTTACATAAAACTTAGTTTATCTCATCAGAAAAAATTTAAATACCACGGGTAGGAACCTCAAAGCAAGCTGTGGGGTTCCTACTCTCCGCTTTGCGGGATAAGTTAAACTAACCATTCCCGCTGCGCTTGCTTGCGGAATTGGAGTTTAACTAAAAAAAGGGGAGCAGATGCTCCCCTTCTCAAAGGAGGGATGGGATATTTTAGTTATTTGCACATACCCATTCCTGTTCCATGTTCTTCGTGCCCTCTCATCCCGCCGCGGGGTCCGAATCCGGGACCTCTATCCCAGCTGGAATTTGCCAGTTTTTCGTTCTGTTCCGGGGTGAGTACTTTGCGAATTTCAAAACGCAATGTCGTAGCTTTGTCTTCCTTCTTATCACGCAATGTTCTTAGCTCTTTTTGGGCCGCAGTAATCTTATCCTTATCAGGATTGGCCTGCAGCCACAGTCTGCGCAATTCCACCGATTTATCAAACATCTTTTCCCTCAGCGGCCTTATTGCTTTTTGATTCCCAGACATCAGTGCCTCAATTTTCGTCTTTTGCTCATCGGTAAGATTCAACTTTTTAAATATTTTGTCCCGATGATAACCAGTGTCGCCTCCCGGACCATTTCCCGGGCAACCGCCGGGGCCGGCAGCAAACGCAGGCATTGTTAAAAGCACTCCCAGGGTAACAGCCATTAATACTAATGTTAACTTCTTCATAATCGATCTCCTTTCCAGAGTTGTATCGTTTGTTGAAACTATTTTTTTACAGTGATTAAATTACCATCATTATTATTTACAAATCTGACGGATAGATACGCAGCCAGTATATATTCCAGCAGCAACTTCCTCGGGACAAGTGAATAATAACGGCCCAATAACAATCCCATGATTATACTTAATAATATCAATGTCATCTTTTTCATAATCAATCTCCTGTGAAACGGTTATCCTAATCACTGTTGCCTTCTTACTAAGCAAGGCTTATGCCAACAAAAGCTAAGCTCAATAACTGCCTGTTATTAAATAATAAATTATGAATAAGCCAAAATACCATTTGTTTTTTATCGCGATTGAGTGGATAATATATATCCAGTTGAGGGTATCCACGTGGGTACAAAAGAGCCATCGAGCAGTGGAGATTTAATACCAATTCGCTTTCTTTGGCTAACTTTGTTGGCAGCGTCGTCGGCTTCCTCAGCGTATGTACAATACGCCTGCGGAGCCTCCTCCTCGCCGCCGCGTTATCCTTTGAAAGCGAAATGGCATAAGTACGATGCTAAAAGTTAAGAAAAGAATCTGGTTTAATATCTCCGTTTGGGTAGTTGTCGGCGCAATTGCTGTTATGGCTGTTGTCTCCGCGGTAATGACGTTCGCGCATTTTCAACGGCAAAAGGAACAGGCGGTCGAGCTCCTGGTGGAGAAAGGCGCGACATTAATCCGGTCGTTTGAAGCTGGTTTGCGCAGTCCGCTGGGCATGAAGACCGAAACGTTCGGGCTGCAAAAGTTATTGATGGAAATGGCCCAGCAGCCGGATATTGATTACATCATTGTTGCCGATAACAAAGGCAATATCATTGCCGATAGTGATCCGGCGCAAGTCGGTGATAAATACGGTCTGGATTTGGACATCGGACCACTCGCTTTATCCCACGACATCCGGTGGCGGCAAGTTGCCAATCCTCAGGGCGCGGGCACTTTTGAAGTTTACCGCGGTTTCTTCCCGCAGGAAAGATTTGCCGAGGAAACAAAACCCGCACAAAACAAGTCTAAAAACAAGAAAACCGACAATATGATTATTTTTGCCGGTTTGAATATGGCGGCAATTGAAAAGGCCGATAAGGAAGACACCAGAAACACGATCATCATCGCGCTGATTCTTTTATTAATCGGTTCCTCGGCCATCATTTCCCTTTTTCTGGCTCAAGCCTATCACCTTGCCCGCACATCACTATCACGCATCACGATCTTTTCAGAGGCGGTGGTAAAAAATATGCCCATTGGCCTGATCGCGCTGGATGATCAAGGCAAAATTGTTACCTGCAATGAAAAGGCACAAGCGGTATTGGAAGTTGCTTGCAGTGATGCTTTGGGTAAGCAAGCCATGACCCTACTGCCTGCGCCACTGAAAAAAATACTTGCCGAGCTTCCTGAAAGCGGCGGCTTTTTGGAGCGGGATATTCAATTGATTTTTGCTGAAGGCAAAGAGCATACTTGGGAAGCCATTGCGGCGGGGCTTATGGATGAAGGAATTCCCGCAGGCCGAATCTTGCTGATACGCGATGTTACAGCGATCCGTCAAATGGAAAATGAAGTGACCAGAAGCCGTCATTTGAACTCCATCGGTTCCCTGGCGGCAGGCGTTGCCCATGAAATCCGCAATCCGCTTAGTTCCATCAAAGGATTTGCCGTTTATTTTAAGGAAAGACTATCCGGTAATAAAGAAGATGAACAGATGGCGGATGTCATGATTCAGGAAACAGAAAGGCTCAATCGCGTAATCAGCCAGCTCATTGAATTTGCAAGACCGCTGGAGTTGAAAAAAGAAAAAGTTCAATTTGTGGAATTGGTACAGCATACAATAAAATTAATTGCTGCCGATGCGCAGAAAAATAAAATCAGCGTTGAAATTGACGCTGTTGCCGATTTACCGGAGGTCGAAGTTGATCCCGATAAAATCAAGCAGGTACTTCTCAATATTTTTCTTAACTCTCTTGCGGCGCTGAAAGACGGCGGCAAGCTGATAATTGCGCTTGAGCTAAAAGCGGATAATCTGACTGTAGTAATTTCCGATAACGGCGCAGGAATTAAGAAATTGGATTTACTCCGGATTTACGATCCCTATTTTACCTCGAAACCGGCGGGAACCGGGCTGGGGTTGGCGGTAGTCCAGAAAATAATGGAGGCGCACGGCGGCAAGATTAATGTGGAGAGCACAGCAGGACAGGGGACAAAGGTGTTTCTTTTTTTCCCGCTTACTAAAATGATGGTCTCGTAAAAAGTCGTCAACCTTGTCATTAGGCGCACCTAAACCAAAAGCATCTGTCTTTTGGTTATAACAGGCAAAAATTACTTAAAGATATTGCCAATAATGGCTAATCGATGTGAAAGATGTATCTCAAATATTTGTCATTTCGGGTGTAATGGCAAAAAATGTGTGCTACTTTTTATGGTTTTAGATAAAAAAACCAGTCAAAAAATGCCTTGCGTTTTAGTGGCGAAAGTCCTCGATGATCACGATATCGAGTTTTCATGAAACTGAAATATCCTTCCGCAAGGTTTGTTGTTTT
>Ga0209429_10001393_pt1 | contig 14979 bp, 16 predicted proteins | sample BarGraNGADG00212_3_FD_184493 | JGI IMG/M metagenome (GOLD analysis project Ga0209429, IMG submission 184493) | Arctic peat soil microbial communities from Barrow, Alaska - Barrow Graham LP Ref core NGADG0004-212 (SPAdes) (version 2) | ecosystem: Environmental > Terrestrial > Soil > Wetlands >... | reverse complement strand
ATTTTGGGCAAACCTTTTTCGATCATTTTCAGAACTGAATGAGTGAAAACAGCCTCTGTCAAATACAAAACCAAAAGGAGCACCTTCAATTTTGTTCTTAAGAAAATCAACAAGCATGAAATTGCATGCAACGTTGGCTTTAGAAACTTTTTCTTTTGCCTTCTCTAGAGCAATCTCCGAAGAGTCAGTACCAATAACCTGAAAGCGGTTCTGGGCAAGCCATATGGAATTGTCTCCGGTTCCACAGCCAATATCTAAGACTTTGCAGTTTAGAATAGGTTTTTTGGTCACAACTTCGATAAGATTGAAATCTGGCTGGCCGACGTCCCAAGGAGTGTCCCCTGATTTGTATCTTTTTCTGTAACGCTCTTCGACTGTCATCGATTACACCTTATAGAAATGTCATATAACGATTGAGCTCACGGGGAGGCTCTGAAGCATACAAAAGTGTTACCTATGTACCCAGAACAATCTGTTACCTATCTCTCCGTTCGCTCACCTTCATTGTCGAGCTTTACCGCTGATTTCGAGTATTTGTACACGAAGAACCAAGGTCTTGTTTAGCATTTTTTCTGTAAAATCCCAAGTACCACTTCTGTGCTGACGCATGATCCATTCAAGTGCATCGTTCTTGGCTTCTAAGGTATCTAATATCTCCGCTGTACCTGATCCAATGACACTTTCGTATTTTGCTCCCCAGCTGCAAGCTTGTTCCGACGTGATAATATCATGAAGGATATCAAACTCGAAACATACACGATTATTCCTCTTGATAATGTCAATTTTTCTTCCTTCACGTGCGGCATGAAAGTAGAGAAAACAGCCATCATAACCGAAACTGAGAGGAACAACATAAGGCTGACTCTCGTCACACATTGCAAGATGACAAACTCGGCAACGTCTAATGATGCCGTCAATAGCTTTCCTGTCTGTTATTTCTCTGTCGTTACGACGCATTCTTCATTTTCTCCAGCCAACGAGTCTGTAGAATAACTCCAAAACAAAATATTTGTGCTATTTTCAGGGGTCTTTTTACCCCTCCTTATCACCCGATCGTCGCTTGTGGGTCATTCTCCACAGTCATTTTTTTTGCATTTTCCATAAAATGTTTTTCGCCGACTTATTCTACAGGCTCAACGAAAAAATCAGCCGGAGCGTAGCGATCGGCTGTATTGCCTTTGTTGGGTTTTATTTACTTATGTCTAAGTATTTTTTAAACTTCTCTTTCGCTGGTTCAAATTGATCAGTAAGCCATGTAAGTTCTTTATTCATTTCAGCAACAACCTTATTGTGATCGTATCCCTCTTGCTTTACTTGCAGATAGTCATGGTATTGTTGATTGCAACACCTAAGATTCAAGCCGCGTTTATAAATTTCATCTATATATGACGGAATTTCTTGTCCAAATAAAAAGTCAGCTTCAGAAACGGATGTACGAAATTTAAGAAGATCTTCTATGCTTGCATTCGCATCTCTGAGAATGATGCTTAAAATTTTTATAACTTCTTCATAGACACGTAATCTTCTGTCATATCGTTCAAGATTTAGTTTTTGTTTGTTAGTTTTCCACTGTTGCCAAGCAATATATGTTGCAACAATTGCAATGAGAGGCGTAAGCAATGACTTGGATATTTCAAATATCTGTTCTATACACATTAAAATTTCCTCTCAACCCAACGCCTAAATCAGCCGCGCGTTTTTCAGCGTCGGCTGGATACTTGTGTTAGGCTTTTTCTCTTATCACAATCACTTGATTATCCACTGCGGCCTGATAGACATATTGGTCTGCAAGAGACGCATCTAACACCCCTTTTGCCGCGGCTTTTTGGGCATTAGGAAACATGAATAAACCAAAAAACAAAACTATTAATGCAAGCCACCAAGGAGAGAAAAAAAATAAAACAATACCCAACAATACACCACCAAACCCGCACGTTCTGATTAACGTCTGTTTTTTTCTCAGGTTTTGCGGCAGTAACCCAGGACTCTCATACATAAAGCCTGCTTTGTTTTTGTCTACGCTTACTTCAATTTCATTAGCTCGGTATTTTTTGACAAACGTTGAGTGTTCCATATCTTCTTCCCTTGCTGCTCAGCCTGAATCTTATTTTGTAGTTTTTACCCGAGTACTTTGCTGACGGTTGCCCAGAATTTCATTTGCACTCCTCAATTTTTAGCCTAACAGATATTAGGCGCCAACTGAGTTAATTAATTTATTTTCGTCCTTTGACGTGGGCACATTCGGTTGTTCTTGGTTTTCTGTTTTCTGGTTCTGCGGAAGTGTTGGATTCTTAAGACCTTCAGCCTGTAAGCGATTGTTCAACTCTGATTGTTTTATGGTCTTTTCGAGCATCCCAGTGACAGCGGACGAGTCAGTATCAATAACACTCTCAAGTGCTGTTATTGCACTTCCTATTTCCATCCAATTGTCTCGTGCCCGCGCATGTACCCTGAATATTTCCAAATCCTTGTCATTCTGTATCCGAGGTAGCAAGCTCATCTGATTGTTCCATTCCAACTGCTTTGAGAGAGCAAGCTGGTGAATTCCAGCCAATAGAAACTGCAATTCAGAGCGTCTCTTTTTGGATTCATTTAGGACAGCAAATTCATAGATCGCTACTGCGGTACCAATGACACCAACTAATGACATTATTAACTGGGGTATATCCACTTTCATGCCCTCCTCTGATCCAATGACATTGTATTTTGTTAATTACGCCTAACGAAAAAATCAGCGGGAGGCGGGCGTAGCCTGCCGATCCGCTGTATTGACGGGTTATAACTATGAAATTATCTACCCATCCATTCATTACCTGTTCTTGGTTTTGTTGGAAACATAAAACCGCAAAAAGAACAAACGCGGCTTCTGTCTCGTATTATCTTTTTATTACATTCTGGACATTTCGCGAGATATTTAGTTCCACAACTACAATAATTTTCAGTACTTTTTGCATCAATACCAGAATCACACTCTGGGCAATATTTGTAATGCTTTGGTCTTCTATATTGTCTTTTAGAAAGGATGAAATAATATGTTGCTAAGATTGGTAATGTCACTATCACCATTAATAGTAGCGGCAGCAATTGGAATGGTTTTTGTATATACGATTGGAGAAAAGGAAGGAGATGATTTAATAATTCCGTATAGTAAATTAGGTAGAGTAGCCATAGTGACAGGATCAGTGGGAATGGCATTGGGATTTTTTTTAACCATGTTAGTATTAAATTAAATGGTATTTTGCCCATATAGTATCCTTGTTATAACAAAAAACTAAGCCGCCCGGCCACAGACCTTTGCCAAAATCAAACCAGCGTTATTCCGGATCGGCTTGAGTGCATGGTTCGGCGAGGTGTCCCAATAAAATCATCCTTTCTGAAGATATTTATTCTGAAGAGTGCTGGCAAGCTGCCTTATCATGGTCGGATTTGCTTCATCAGGTGTTAGATTCCAGATGCTTGCCATCCACTGAATAGTATCCCATACAAACGATTTCTCCTCGGTATTTCTTTCTGCTTCAAACAATAGTATTGCTCGACAAGACATCAGAGCGGCATATCTAACTTCAGAATCTGTCCTTAAAATGTCTGCTGCGAGTTGTTCGGCCAAGTGTAAGTCTTCCTCGCTATGCATGGGAGATATTTTAGCGAACAGTTTATTAGATACTGCAGCAGCAATCGTAAGCCCACGATCTTTCCCATATCTTGTTTTATAGGATGGTGAGAGTTTCACATAAACCGCATACTGTATGACATTTGTATCAGAAACCATCTGCGCAAGAGTCTTACGCACTGTGCCGTTGAAAAGTCCGCTAAATATACTCATAAAGTTTCCTCCTTAGTATAATTCGTCGTCGAACGTAGAGATAACCCGCCGGGCCACGGAAATGGCCCCAACCACCGAAAGGAGTTCCCGGTCGGGTTGATTGATTGGTTAGGGATTTTTTGCCTTGGCAGTAAACACCCGAACCACCTGTGCAAGTACAAAATCGATAGATTGCCTCTCATCCACCTGAGTGCGTGTCGGCAACGACTCGCTCTTGCGAATTTGCGCGTGGAGAAGGGCGTCGGCGATCTTACGGGAGGATTTATCAAGATGCAGCACTATTTCCTTGAAGGAGCGTCCGCCTGAATAGCTGTTCGCTACTTCCGCAAAGATCTTTGAGCCGAATATAGGTGGTATGTGGTCAAGAATTGAACGGGTAAGCATCGCCACGGCATGGTAGCATCCTTGCGCAAACGCGACGTCTAGCTCCTCGCAGAGACGAACAAGCCTTGAGAGATCGTAATCAATTGATTTGGCTGACCTCAGTTGGCTCAGCCGGTCTGGGTCGATAAAGGCCTCTCCACTCTCCGGTCTGCGACCCAGACTCCCAAGAGCGAGCTGTAGTTCGGCTTCGAGATGGGCAACTACCCGATCAGAGCCAAGATTCTGTGCGTTAGGCACATGAACGCCAAGACGGGTCGCAAGCGCATTAAGGTCTTTTTCGAGGGCGGTGATGTGCTCGCCAAGCCACCGTCGAGCCAGGTCGTTGATCCCTGGTGAGAGTTCTCGTCGTTGCTCAGCATTTAAGTCCGGCATGATCTGCTTTATGATTGAAAGAAAAGTATCTCGTCGATGTTCAATGTCTTTTTCATACTCTTTACTCCTAAGTGCCACTGGCTGTGTACCCGAAAATCCATTTGTGTCTCGTAACGTTACGTTTATCCGACCTATGGCCTCTCCAAGTTCCCTATCAGCTTCATGTCCTTTTTGCCCGAGAATTGCTTCAATATGGTTAATGACATTCGTCGTAGAATTCATTCTGTTCTCTGCTCCCTAACCTTAATCAGCGGCACGTGTAATAAACGAAAGCTAAAACCAAACCGTATTTATCCCGCGTCCGCTGGATTTTTTTGTTAGAGCCTTAAAAAAGTATTTTATACTCAAGACCGTTGCTGTGTTTGCAGGTGCCATGTCCGTGAACACTGAGACCCATCTGTAATACACACTCCATTGTTGATCCTTTGCCTCCGCTTCCATACCAGAAACCTGAAGCGTCAACATTGCCTGACGATGCGCTTCCCACTGATCCAACCGCAGGAAACAGGCTCCCCTGGGGAACTATTGCGCGCCCTTGCGTCCGGCTATATGCCGTTCGGTCTACAATGACAAAAGGCCCTGTGAATTTTTCTCCGTTCGGTCCGACCTCGACGCTCAATATACCGTCTTCACCGTTGTAATCCAGTCGGCCGATGTACAGCTCTTTGTCGTTTCCCACCAAAGTTACGGTTCTCAAAGTATTAATATTAACAGCGCCGACGCATCCAGTTATCAACAGAGATAAAACCAAAAGTGAAATTATTTTTATTTTCATCTGTTGCCTCCTTATTGTCCTAACAATTAATATACGTGACCCTTTATATACCGGTTTGAAGTAACATCTGTTCTTTGAATGACCTATTTTCTACACGAATATTTATTTGAAATCAAATAATTATTATTGAAGTCTACGTAAAAAGTGTTTATTATCAGAAAAAGCGTAATACATATAATCAGTGATTAGTGGCAAATGATGGTCGGGTTGAATTATTTACCTCACCAGGAGCGAAAAGATGAATTATATTTTGCCTGAGTTTCAAAAGTTTGTTACCCAACGCAAACTGGCCCCGGAAAGCCAAATTCCTTTTTACGCCCACTGGGCAAGCAAGTTCCTGCGGTTTTCCAATACACGGCAAGACAAACCATTGGATTTAAGAATCCAAATGTTTCTCGAGGTTCTGAAGCAAGACAAGAAACTTCAAAATTGGCAATTCACGAATTAAACCTGGCGCTATTCTTTGGCGTTTTTAGCGGTAGTATCCGCTACCGACAACCCATCCGAATGGTTTAAACAGGAGCACGTATGATCTTTTGGGTTGAATTGTGGTCTTTCCCTTCTTCGAAAACAAGTAGTCGACATACCCGCCACCGGCTTTCCCTTTTGCCAGAAAGTCTTTTATATAGTACGTGCCCTTGGGGTCCTTGTCTTCAAGCCGATTTCTTCCCTCCACATCCTTTCGTCCGTACAACACCACATTGACGCCCTCCGTCGTATCGGCCCAAAAATATCCTTCGGTACCGTACCTAAGTTCCCGCAGGAGGTCGGCTCCAAGCTGTTTTGCCTTCTCAAGGGTCATTTCCCCCCTCTGCTGTTTTGCATGGATTGCCTGAAGCATACTGACCGCAGTCTCTACCTGACTTTTTATTAGCATGTCCTGAGCCGCAGAATTATCCGGCCTTTCAGCCTGCGCAAAAGTAGAAACACACAACACTGCCACACTTAGAAGACCCGTCAACACTGCCATCAATGCTCTTTTCATATTCCATCCTCCTCTTGAGTTAAGTTGTTTTCCACCCAACGTGTGCCTTCACCGTTTTTCGACCTGCATCCGCGCGGGTTGAAAATTTGAAAATAGCAAACTCGCTGCCTATTTCCTCGAGTATTTTCTCAGTATAACAACGTGCAAGATATATAGCAACATTCCGGGCGAGAGCTTTGCATAACTGCATAAAACCAACAATATTGTCATTCCCGCGAAGGCGGGAATCCAGTATTATCAATGGTTTCCTGGATACCGGCCTTCGCCGGTATGACGATTAGAGGCGTTTTGCAAAGGTCTCCGGGCTTCATTGGATCCTGTCCCTATGCGGTGAACGAGTCGCCTTCGAGATTCGGGCGAACGGTCGTGGCGTAGTACTGTCGTCCGAGTGGGTTCAAGGACTTCCATGCCTTAGTTGCGCCTAACGGTAGCGCGCCGGTCCAGAAGTCATCGGGAATGGGCGCTGAGACTCCGGCCACTTGACCGGGCGTGATGTCGGCGGTTATCACGCCTTCGCCGTCTTCGTACGTCATGCGGGCCAGTACTTGGCCGTTACCGTCCGTGATTTGACTCTCCCCCAGATAGCGAGAAACATAGGGCACGGACTCGTGGCCCGGCGTCAATCCCTCGAACTCACCGGCGTGGGAGGCGTGTATTACGGGCACGCGAAGCATCCGCGCCAGATGAGCTGGGGCGTTTCTTAGCAAGTCCCTCAACCGCGCTTGATCCTGAGCGTATTTAGGAGGCACGGGGAGGCGCAGATCCCACCAACATGAACCGCCCACGACTAAGTCCACTTTGCCCAGCAATCTGTGTGCCGTCTGGGAACGAATCAATTCCCAGCACATAGCGACGCCGACCGAACCATTAGGAGTGCCGAGGACGCCGTCATCCGAACCGCCAATGTAGTAACTGTTCTCCCACATGGTGGGTAAATCCTTGTCGTGACGGAAGTACTGACCATTCGGAAAGACGAGCAGAAAGCTGTTGAAACAGTCCTTTCCTGACTTCGCGATGAAGGAACCGCCCACGACGCCATCATGTTCACGCGCAAGCCTGCGCATAAGTTGCAGAGGAGGACCCTCCAGCGGTTGACATGCTGAAAGCATTATCGGCGTGAAGGCTACTGCGGACGGGAAGAACTCGGGAAGGATTACCCATTGGGCGCCACGCCGAAAGGCTTCGCGGACCAGCGCCTCGGCGGATGAGAGGTTTCGTGCAATTGCGCCCACCTGCGCCCGCATCTGCACTGCAGCAACTCTGATTGGAACCATTCGAATCCTCCACCTGTTTCTGACTGCGCAACCACGCTTACCGATTCTTAGTCGGTCGAGACGCCCAACAAGTTATTCTATAGTTTCCGGATAACTCCACGCCGCACGAGAATCTTCAGGGCTTTATGCAATGACCATTTATCTGTTGTCTTTGCACTATTGGACTACCGGCATCCCCTATCCCTTTGTAAGTATTCTAAAATAAAATATAATCTTTTGACAATTTTTTCACAACCATTTAATTTTGTCTTTCCGTATATCATATCAATAATAAAGATTATGCAGAAGATGGAGGATTACACATGCTGGCAATTCCGTCTGTATTACGAAATTCAAAATACAGCGATCCTCCCCGACAAAGTGACGCCACCCCAACCTGCCAGTCATCCGGCCAGCATCACTTTCAACGACAAGACACACCTTTCTCTCCGCGAGGCGCCTGCTGCGCCGATTCACTCATACGATTACCCAATGTCATTGACTTAAGCACGACAGCCCCTCTCTTTTCTAAAGAGGGGTTGGGGAGATTTTACATAATGCCATAAAAATCCCCCTTGTATCCCCCTTTATACCCTGAAGGGCACAAGACAAAGGTGGACTTGAAAGGTAAAAATCATTAAATCAATGACATTGTACGATTACCCGTATAAGCGCAAAACCTTGTCCCCGCGAAAGCTGGGATCGGTTCTGACGGTCGGCTAACTTTGTCCGGCTGGCTTCTCCACCTGCGGCTATTTTTTCTTAGCCGTTTTCGGTATGCTTTCATAGGATTCATCAACGGCGGGCATTCTTACGAAATCCTTCTGCAGCGGAAGCTTTCCATAAATTGAATCGTCCTGCCACCCGTCGACATGGGCGGCCCGTTGCGCTGCCGATTGCAGTTTTTTCCAGTTAGCGCTGGTATAGAGAAACATCTCCTGCGCGGCCATGGATCCTTCGCCATGAATGGTGTCGACCTGATAGTGATTCCCGGTTAGGTCCTTGATGAGCCGCAATATGCGAATCCGGTCCTCCGTTGATACACCGTCTTTCGCCGCAAGATATTTTTCGATGTAAGGTTGTATGGCGGGATTTTTCCAATCCCGGAAGGCCGGCACCGTGGTGGTCAATCCCCCGCCGATATCCTGCATGTGCTGGCACATCTGATGGAAATTGCTCGCATAGGTGAACTTCGACGCATTAATGGCCATCTTGTTGGGCATCAGCACATCCATTCCGAATTCGGTAGCCGGATCGAGACAGGCCTGTTTCCCCAACATTTGCACCGTTTCAGTAATATATGCCATCCAGGCGAGCTTTTTCCGGATATGCGGGGCATTCTGGACACCGTTGTATTCAGCGATCAGGCTCGCTGCCCCGGTCATGATTTCGAGGGTTCCCGTCATCTTGCAGGTGCCGAAGAGGCGGTGATAACTGGCGAAGGCATAGGCCAGGACTTGGGAAAACTGCCACTCACCGCACATAAAGACCCGTTCCCACGGCACAAAGACGTCATCGAAGACGATCAGAGATTCTGACGGCTGCATATGGTTCGACATGGGATAGTCGAATTCACATTCCTCACCGTAGAGCCGCACATTCGGCTCAACACCCAAAAGCTTGACGCCGGGCGTATTGACGGGAACGGCAAAGGCAAGGGCATAGTCCTTGTCCGCTTCGCCATGAGTTCGGCAGGGCAGACAGAGCAACTCATTGGCGCAGGGAGAGGCACTGATATGCACTTTGGCGCCCCGAACCACTATACCGTCCTTCCGCCGATCCACTATCTTCAGGTAAAAGTCCTGATGCTGTTTTTGCTTTGATGGGTGGAGGCTTCTGTCACCCTTCACATCCGTAATGGCGCCTGTGATGGCAAGGTCGTTCTTTTGCAGATGCTTGCGGTACTGCTCGACGCGCTCCATATATCCGGTCCCCAGTTTTTTGTCCATGACCTGGGCGGCGACGGTAAAGGCGGCCAGGGCATCAGCGCCCATGCAATGCACAATCACGCCACCGCCGGATCTGATTCCGACCGTATAGCATTCCCGCCTTCGAAGAAGGTTTTCCGGTGTTCTTGGCGAGGTAAGCAAAAAATTAATATCCTCGCCGTCCTTGTCCTGCGTCACAAAGAGGTCCCGATAATCGGGATGATTGGGCAGGACATAGTCCATGCTCGCCATTCTGATGATGGTGCTCACCGTCGGGTGGGTCCGGACATCGGTTACCTTTTCTCCCAGGCACCATACTTCCCGTCCGTCATTCAAACTTTCCAGATACTGTTCAACTGTTTTTATCATCGTCTTGCCTCCTTTTCAAATAATTGGATATAATTGGAACGGTTATACTTAATTCAATGTCATTGACTTATGGATTATTCTCTTTCAAGTCCCCCTTTATCTTGTGCCCTTCAGGGTATAAAGGGGGATACAGGGGGATTTTATTGGCATTACGTAAAATCTCCCCCAACCCCTCTTTAGAAAAGAGGGGAGCTGTCGTGCTTAAGTCAATAACATTGATGCTTAATTAATACAATTTTCTTTAGTCCACGTCATTCATTACTTTCCGGCCGTTGATTATTTTTTTCGAACCGAAGGCATTCCCGGCCAAGCTCTTTGTTGACTACACCTTGTGGCAGAAAAGTGTGGGTGTGGGCATAGAGTCGATTTTTACTCTTTTTCATTGTGACAATAGATGCCTTTTCCTTCGCGTCCGGCAAGAATACAACGATTGTCGGATATGCATCGCGCTTTCCCACGATCTCCCGTCTTCCAGCGATTGATGAGCCCAGGCTCCCGGATGAACGGGCGGGCCATGGAGATATAATCCGCTGTTCCTTCCTCCACAAGCCGTTCGGCTAATTCAAAGGACCGAATCCCGCCGAGAAGGATCAATGGAATATGAATCTGCTTTCGGAAGGCGCGGGCCTCTTCCTGGAAATAGGCCTCTTTTTCCACGGAGTCAATCCCCGCCCGGACCGGTGAAAGCCTCCTTTCCGTTAGCATGCCGCCGCTCACTTCAACGGCGTCCAGTCCCGCTTCGGCCAGCAGGCTTGTCGTCTTGATGGAATCCTCCAGGGTTAGTCCGTTCTCTATGAAATCCTGACAGTTTATCTTGACCAGGACGGGGTAATCCTTGCCTGTGGCATCTCTCACGGCCTTGTAGACTTCCAGAATAAACCGCGCCCGATTTTCGATAGGGCCGCCGTAGGCATCATGACGCCGGTTATAGGCAGGAGAGAGGAACTCGCTGAGGAGAAAACCATGGGCTCCATGTATCTGGACACCGTCAAAACCTGCCGATTTTGCCCTCCAGGCGGCCTTCGCAAAAGCGGAAACGGTTTCCTGAATGTCTTGCAGCGTCATTTCCCGGCGCGGTGTTCGGGCAAGGCCTTCAAAATTGGATGCCACCATGGGGGGCCTTCCCGATAACTTTTCATCGGCAAAGTTGCCGGCATGGGACAGCTGTGCCACGATCTTTCCGCCTGCGCCATGAACCGACACCGTCATGTTCCGTAGACTTTCGATCATTTCATCTTTATGCATGCAGATCTGTGCAATCGAGGCCTGCCCATCAGGGCTCACATAACAGTGACTGGTGATGATCAAGCCCACGCCGCCTTCTGCCAGTGCCGTCATGGCCTTGATCAGCTTCTGGGTGGGAGCGCCTGCATCATCGGCCATTCCCTCCCACGTTGCCGCCCTTACAAAGCGATTTGACAATGCCATCCCATTGATGGCGCCGCTTTCAAATAATTTGCTCATTTTATCTCCCTCCCGACAAGATAGTATGCACGTCGAGACCTTTGCACAACTCCGCTATTCGTCATTTTTGAAAGGTCTCACGTCATTATTTATGATATTTTTCGCTCCGATCTTTGATAAGACATTGCTTATCACGGGTGAACTATAAGAATTTCGATCTTGTATGTCAATGAAAAATTGGACAGTCTAAACAAATGAGTAATAATTCTACTATGTGTGATAAAAGTTTGCAAAAGGTATTAGATGTAGGATCATTTTTCTACTAACAATGGGAAAGAGCAGAAAGGTTGTAGAGCGCCTTTTTGCAAATGTCTTATCTGCTGAATATACACGTTTAAGGAAAAAAGGTTAGCCGGTATTTCGGCTAACCTTTCTGGGCTGAAATGAGAGTAAAGGAATGAGACCCTATAACAGAAATTGGTGCGTCGCTGCTGTATAAATTTTTGCAGCTTGAACGAGTTTTTCAATCTCGACATATTCGTTGGGTTGATGAGCGAGCCCTGGGTGACCAGGCCCGCAAATGATCATGGGAGCCTTGAAAGCCGGTGCCAGTGTTGCTGCATCCGTATAATAATTTACACCTTTGGGAATGGGTATTTCGCCTGTAATATCCGCAACGATATTAACCATCATTTTGACCACCGGCTCTTTCGGCGATGTTTCAATGGGAGGCCGGTCGTTGGTTATCTCAATAGAGGCTTTAAAATCGGGATCATGTTTACCCAAATCCTTTATCAAACCCTGAAATCGGGCCATGATGTCATGATGGTCCTGACCGGGCACAGTCCGCATGTCGATAGACACAACACATCTGTCGGGCACAACATTGGTTTTTATCCCGCCGGAAATGGTATTGATGCTCATACTGAAACCTCCCAACATGGCATGGCTTTCAAAGGGAATGAAAAAATTTTCCAGCCCTTTGATTAATTCCACCATCATCATGACTGCGTTCTTACCCAATGCCGGCATTGAACCATGGGCTGTTTTACCGTAAGTGCTGATTTCCAGCCACAAAGCCCCTTTTTCGGCAATATAAATATCGTTGTAACTGGGCTCAGGTACTATAATGGCCTGAACAGGCCCCAAATCTGGATATGAGGCGACACTCTTTGCCCCGAGTGAATCGACTTCCTCGCCGGCTGTGATGGCGAAAATAAGGTCTCCTTTAATGGATAAACCTGAATTTGCCATGATCTTGGCCATCACGAGCAATGCCGCTAATCCGCCTTTCATATCGGCGCTTCCACGACCCCATATCTTTCCATCTAAGGTTTCTGCAGCAAATGGTTCATGAATCCATTGCTCCGCACCCAGAGGCACCGTATCCAGGTGCGCACTGTAGAGCAGGGCGGGTGCCTGCCCAGAACCTCGCAAAATGGCCAAAACACTGGCCCTTGATGAACTATGTTTTAATAACTTCACTTCCAGGCCTATCGATTTCAGCACATTGGCGACGTATTCCGCCATTGCCATCTCATCACCCGGAGGGTTAACGCTCTTGATCCTCACCATCTCCCGGCAATATTCGACGAGCTCCGCTTCTTGAACAGCGCCGACCAATTCTTTCAGGTTCAGGATACCTTCACCTCATTTTCCATAAAAAGTTACATTCTTATATATTGATTACTTTGCTGTAAAAAGCCCTAACTATTAAAAAAGGGGATTTACGATTTAAACACGATCAATAAATTTTGCCAAACCGTAAATCCCCTCCAGACGGGCATCTCGCCAATTCTCAACCATTCAAGAACTTGAAGTAATGTCTAACTTGAACTTTTCTGTGTTTCAAATTTGGCATGATCAACTATCGATTTTTCCTTAAGACAACCGGCGGCGATTGCTCCGATAAGGGCCATGATCGACCAGAATATGAACACATTCGTAAAATCATAGGTTTTATCCGGATTGGCAATAACGAGATAACCGGCAATCATGGGGGAAATGAATGCCCCAAATTGACCGACACCATTGGACACACCAACCGCACGCCCAACCACTTCTTTGGGATATCGCCATGAAGGGAAAGCGTACATCATCCCCCATGCCAAATTGATAAAGAATCCGCCTACGGCCAGACCCAGAATGAGCAATCCCGTACTCCCCTTGGGGACATAACCGAGAAAAATAAGGGCAGGGATGCAACCTAACAGGGATATGACGGTAACGATTTTGGGTTTTCCGCCGAACCATTTATCGGCCATCCAGCCACCCAGAAACATGGAAAAGAAGGCCACGATGTAAGGCAGCGACGCATAAAACCCCATGGTCTTCAGGTTCATGCCGTGCTGCCTGACCAGGAATGTGCTGATCCATGTAGTCATTCCCCAGTAGATCATTAACATGACGAACAATCCTGTCGTATATAAGTAAAACTGTATATCCGTTGTAAACACCTTGCTACTGTACGTTTTACCGTGTTCAATAGCTTCAACCTCAATGGAAGATGTGATCAAGTCGTACTCTTCTTTTTTCACCTTTCCTTTTTCGAGCATCGCTTTAGGCGAATCGGAAGCATACTTCCAGAGGATCCAGATACACAAAAAGCCGGGGATGGCGAGCAGAAAGAACACCGGACGCCAAGCGCCGCCAAAGAAGCCGGCGGCCAACTGCGTAACCAGAATGGGGACAATGGCAGGCGCCACAGCCCAGGTAGTTGAAAAAAATCCCGTCGCACGTCCCTTTTCTTCTCTTGGAAACCAATTGGCGATCATCCGCAGGGCTGGCGCAAAATGCTGGCCTTCACCGATGGACAGCCCAAGGCGAAGAACGATGAACTGCCAAAAATTCTGGACAAAACCTGTAAGGGCCGTGATGAGGGTAAAAACCCATACGGCAATATTCATCGTCTTTTTTGGGCCGATTTTGTCGGCGAGATACCCCGCCAACGGCTGAGCCAACGCGTACCCGAAGAAAAAAATAGATCCCAGCCACCCTACCTGGATGGCTGACAAACCGAGGTCGTTCTGAATAAATGGAAGAAATGTCAATACTGCGATACGATCAAAATAATTTATGAGGTAAATAAACCAAATAGCGATCAAAATCACATAACGGTATCCCCAAATCTTTTTTGCTGTTCCTGACATGATTATGTTCCTCCTTTTTGAATGTTTTTATTCGTCTTTTCTTCTGCTTCCCCTATTTCATAGGCATTCCCTTTCCTAATATCTCTGCAATTTTCATATCTTTTTGTACTCGATCTATGAAAATGTCTAGTCTTTGATTTTCGCTATTTTTTTAGCCATTTTCATCTTATCGCTTAGTTTGCCGAGCCGCTGATACATGACACGCTGGCTTTGTGGAGAACCGGCGCCGTGCATGCTTTCAATGAGTGCCGTTCCGCCCGTCATGTTCTCCAGTAGCCGTAAAACCTTCATCCGGTTTTCCGTAGAAACACCCTCGATGCCTTTCATGTACTTTTCTACATATTTCCCAATTTTAGGACTGCGCAGATCCTTGTCGAATGGGAGCGTCGCCATGATGCCCCCACCGATATCATGGGCCAGTCTTGATATTTCATAGATGTTTCGGGTGATATTATGCTTTGTGCAATTCGCGAGAAGCGGATCCGGATAGTAGGCGCCGCTTTTGGTTTTTGATCCCATGGCCGAGCAGGCTACCGA
>Ga0209429_10001390_pt1 | contig 14996 bp, 12 predicted proteins | sample BarGraNGADG00212_3_FD_184493 | JGI IMG/M metagenome (GOLD analysis project Ga0209429, IMG submission 184493) | Arctic peat soil microbial communities from Barrow, Alaska - Barrow Graham LP Ref core NGADG0004-212 (SPAdes) (version 2) | ecosystem: Environmental > Terrestrial > Soil > Wetlands >... | reverse complement strand
CCGCGTCGGCGGCCGGATCCTCGGCGGCCGGTGCAGCGGACGGGTCCGGTGCGGCCGGTGCGGCAGCCGGATCCTCGGCGGCCGGTGCGGCGGACGGGTCGCCGGCAGCATCGGCAGGGGGGTTCGCGGCCTCGGGGGCGCTCGCGGCCACCTTCTCCGTCGCGAGGACGTGCCAGCCGGCCAGACCGGTCACGCGGGTGTGCGCGTCGTCGCCAACCCACGCGTCGACGTCCGCGGAGCGACCGAGCGCGATGACGACCGTCCCGCTGGTCGCGCTCGCCCTCACGGTCACCTCGTCCGCGGCAAGGTCCAGCACCCCTGGATCGGTGACGAGCAGGCTCGTCCCGGGTGCACCCTGCGCCTGCGCGACCAGCGTGTCCGACGGTCGCCAGACCGTTGCGGAGGCGATCCCCAGCCCGAGAGCTGCGGCGCCCAGCGCACAGAGCAGCGACGCGAGAGCACGGTGGAGCAAGGATCGTCCCTTTCGTCGGTGTCGGCTCACAATAGGCGAGACCGGGCCATCCAGGCGGCCGAAGGCTGTCCGGGGACCCGACCATCGATCATGAACCACGTTTCCGGACTCCGCAGGTCGAGTCGGGCGACCGGTCGGCAGAACCTCTCCCGCGACCCAACTCCGCACGGTCTCGAGGTGGGGTGCCGGGCTGCGGACCGATACGCTGAAGGTCGGGTCCGCCGGAGACCCTGGGACATCCCATCCGGCCACGCCGAGCGACGGTGCTGCACCCCGTCTTCCTCAGGAGGTTGTTGTGCCCGACGACCGATCGTTCTTCCCGGTGGTCATGCGCGGCTATGACCGCGAACAGGTCGACCAGCAGCTGGAGGCCCTCCAGCTACAGCTGGAGGAGGCCCGGTCGCAGGTCGAGCAGCTCGACGGGCGAGCCATGCAGGTCTCGGGCGAGCTGTCCGAGGCGCACCGTCAGCTGCGGGAGGCCGAGCGGCCGACGTACTCCGGTCTCGGCTCACGGATCGAGCACCTGCTGCGGTCGGCGGAGGAGCAGTCCTCGGACGTCGTCGCGCAGGCGAACGCCCAGGCCGCCGACGCCATGGCGCGGGCCAAGCTATCCGCGGGCCAGATGCGCGCGCGGGCGGAGAACGAGGTCGCCGAGATGCTCGCGACCGCCCGCCGGGAGGCTGACGAGGTGCGGTCCAGCGCCGGGTCAGAGGCCGAGAGCACACTCACGGCGGCCCAGCGACGCGCCGAGGAGCTCGTGGGGTCCGCCGAGCGCGAGGCCGCCCGGATCTCCAGCGCGATCACCACCGAAGAGAGCGAGCGTCGCGCCGGCCTGGAGCGCGAGCTCGGCACGCTGCGCGCCACCATCGAGCGGGAGACCACCGAGCTGCGGGTGTCGACGGAGCGGTACGCGGCCGAGCTGCGCAACACCTCCGAGGTCGAGACCAGCCGGCAACGTGAGGAGGCCGACCGGTACGCCCAGGACCTGCGTGCGACGGCCGACGCCGAGACCACCGAGCTGCGCCGGCGCACCGAGGGGGACGCCGCGGGCCTGCGCACCGACGTGGAGCAGTACGCCGCCAACCTGCGCACGACGGCCGAGACGGAGTCCGCCGACCTGCGCCGTCGGACCGAGGAAGACGTCGCCGCCCTGCGGGCCGACGCCAACGAGTATGCGGACACCGTCCGCGCAGCCGGTGACCGCGACGCCCGCGCGGCCCTGCAGCGTGCGGAGACCCAAGCCGCTGCCGTGCGGGCGGAGGCCGACCAGTACGCAGCCTTCGCCAAGGCCACCGCCGACCGCGAGACCGCCGAGCTGCGGTCGGCCGTCGCGGACGAGATCGCCGCGCTCCGCTCCGGGGCTGCCCAGGAGGTCGCCGAACAGCGCGCCGAGGCCGAGCAGTACGCGACCGGGCTGCGCGCGGCGGCCGACCGCGAGACCGCCGAGCTGCGCGAGGGGACCGACCGCGACACGGTCCACCTGCGCCAGACCACCGAGCGCGAGACCGTCGAGGTGCGCGAGCGCACCGATCGCGAGGTCGCCGAGCTGCGGTCCACGACGGAGCGGGAGACCAACGAGCAGCGCGACCGGGTGCGCCTGGACCTCGAACGCCTGATCACCGAGGCGCAGCGCAGGGCCGCCGAGATGACCACCGAGGCCAAGACCGAGGTCGACCGGACGGTCGACGAGGCACGCCGCACGCTCGCCGACGCGCAGGTGGAGATCGCCCAGCGGCACGAGGCCGCCGAGCGGGCCGACGCCGAGCGCCACGAGCAGGCCCGGCAGGAGACCGAGCGTCTGGTGGGCGACGCCGAGGCGCACGCCACCGAGGCCGAGCAGCGGGTGGCCAGCGCACTCGAGCAGGCCGAGAAGGTGCGGCAGGACGCCGAGGCACATGCCAAGGACCTCCTGGCCAACGCTCGGCGCAACGCCGACCGGGTGGTCGCCGAGGCCCGCGAGCACGCTGAGAAGACCCTGTCCGAGTCCATGATCGAGGCCGAGCGCGAGCGCACGACGGCGCAGCGGCAGGTCGAGGACCTCAACCGTCAGCGCGAGGCCATCACCACCTACCTCGACGAGCTGCGCAGCCTGCTCAGCCATGAGCCGATGCCGTCGCGGGCCACCCTCGACCGGGTACAGGACGCCGAGGCGCGTTTCGTCGCGGCGGTCGACACACCGGCCGAGGACGACGAGGCGTGGGACGGCGCGGAGTCGGAAGCGGCCGCCGAGGGTGACCTCGAGGCTGACCAGGACGACGCGGGAGACCCGGGCGAGGCCATGCTCGTCGCGCACGTCGAGGAGATCGACACCTCCGAGACCGAGACCGAGGCCACAGACGAGGTCACCGACGTCGACGTCCGCCAGGAGATCGCGGAGGTCGACGCCCCCGAGCAGGTCACGGACGTGGATGGGGCAGCCGTCGAGGACGGAGCTGTCGACGAGGCCGAGGCCGAGGCCGGGGCCCACCGGAGGTCCCGCGGCCGCCGGCGTGGCTGAGAGCTGGCGCGACGGGCGAGCCGAGGCCTCCGAACAACACGCCAAGGCCGTGCGCCGTCGTCAGGCGGCCGAGAGCCGGAAGGCACGTGCGCTGATCGCCGACTTCGTCGAGCAGGCACATACGCGCGGCGTCCTGCCCGTGCGGCTTCGCGCCTGGTCCTACGACGGGCGCGCGCGGTACCTGACCCCGACCCAGGGCTGGTACCTGCGCCGCAACCAGTCGGTCGCGGTGGGCACGGACGGCGAGTTCTACCTGCTGACGGTCCCGCGCAGCGTGCGGTCCCGGTTCACGGGTGCGCACCTCGTGCCGAGCGAACCTCCCCTGATCCTTGGCAAAGGAGCGCGCGACGGGGAGTCGATCGACCTGGTCGACGCGCTGCGAATCGCGCTGGGCGACGCGCCGCGCCGCGCCTGAGCCGTCCCGCCTGCCCCTGCCTCACACCAGCCGCTCACACCAGCCGCTCAGACCACCAGCAGCCTCACGCCACCGGCGGAGCGGCATCCGCTCGCCGCAGCAGCCGGCTCAGGCCGGAGGCGACCGGTTGAGGACTCTCGTTGCTCGTCATGTGCCCGGACCTGGGGACGATGATCAGGTCGCTGTCAGGGAGCAGGTAGGCCATCTGTCGGGCCACCCGGACGGGTGACAGCTCGTCCTCCTCGCCCACCACCACCAGTGCCGGCCCGGTGTAGGCGGCGAGCAGGTCCCTGCGGTCGGGACGGGTCGCCATGGCCCGTTGAGCCCATGCCACCGCGTTCGGCCCCTGGTCGCCGATCCAGCCCTCGATGCGTTCCACCAGGTCTGGTCGGGAGATCCGGTTGGTGGCGCCGAGCACCGAGGTACGCATGCCGAAGACGGCGTCCACCCGCTGATCGGCCAGGACGGTGCGCGCCATCTCCAACCGGGCGGCGCGGGCGTCGTCGTCGTCGGCCGTCGCCTTGGTGTCGAGCAGGCCGAGGCCGGCCACCAGGTCCGGATGGCGCTCCAGGATCGACATGGCGACGTAGCCGCCCATGGACAGGCCCGCGACGACCGCCCGGGTGACCCCGGCCTGGTCGAGGGCGGCCGCGACGCCGTCCCCCATCACATCGACCGACGGGAAGTCCCGGTCGGCGCCCACCATCTCCGCGACGTCCGGCCCCGACGGCGACGTGCCGAAGCCCGGCAGGTCGGGGGCCAGGACGGTGCGATCCCCGGGGAGCAGGTCGGTGACGTCCCACCACATGCGGTGGTCGACGGGGAACGCGTGCAGCAGCACCAGGGGTGTCGTGCCGGGGATGCCCCGGCGCAGGGTGTGCAGCACCGGCAAGCCGTCGGTGGTCATGGGTCCTCCCCCTCGTTGGTCCCGTCCGCGCCCCGCGGCGGGGCCGTCGTGTGGTCCTGCTCGTCGTCGTCGGCCACCTCGTCCTGGCCCGCCGTGACCATCGTGCCGTCCCAGACGGTCGGCAGTGGCCCGATTTCCGGGGCGACGTGGGCGACGATCTCGTCCAGCACCTGCCGGACGGCGGCCTCCCCCACCCAGAGGTGCTTGGCCCCGTCCACCCCGATCACCTCGGCCTGCCGGACGAGGGAGAAGCGCCGCCGCGCCTCGTCCGGACGCAGGTAGTCGTCCAGCTCGGGGACGATCACCACCAACGGCTTGTCGAGCTCGTCCCACGCGGCAAGGTCGGCGTCGGTCGCCCGCTGCAGCGGCGGCGAGAGCAGGATGGCGCCCTCGATCGACGGGTCGGCGCCGTGCATCAGGGCCAGCTCGGTCCCGAACGACCAGCCCACCAGCCAGCGGTGCGGCAGGTCGTGGCACTCCGCGTACTCGATCGCCGCCACGACGTCGAAGCGCTCACCCACGCCACCGGAGAAATGGCCCTCGCTGCGTCCCCGCGCACTGACCGTGCCGCGGGTGTTGAACCTCAGGACCGCGAGGCCGGCCAGGGCAGGCAGCCGCCACGCGGCCTTGCGCAGCACGTGCGAGTCCATGAAGCCGCCGTGCGTCGGCAGCGGGTGCAGCGTGATCAGGGTGGCTCGTGGCGGCCGACCGACCGGAAGGGCCAGCTCTCCGACCAAGGTGAGTCCGTCGGCCGTGTGGAGCTCGATGTCCTCCCGCCGGGCGGGGAGCACACTGAGCGCCCGGAGCTCCGGGAGTGCGGCGTCCGACGCCGGGTCGCTGGTCATCGGACCGAGCCTATCGGCGTCCGCCGTGCACCGGCCCGGTCAGGGCCTCGAGCGCAACCGCCACCCCGTCGTCCTCGTTGGACGGACACCTGTCGGTGGCCTCGGCCAGCACCGCCGGGTGGGCGTTGGCCACCGCGAAGGACCGCCCGGCCCAGCGCAGCATGGGCAGGTCGTTCGGCATGTCGCCGAAGGCCCACACGTCCGCGGGCAGGCACCCCCGGGCTGCAGCCCACCGGGCAAGAGTGGCGCCCTTGGTCACGCCCGGCGCGCTGATCTCGCCGAGACCGGTGGCACCGGAGTCCGCCACGACCGCCCGCCCGGCAAGGACCTCGCTGAGCAGCGGGAGGAAGTCGGCGTCGGGCACGGCGCCGCACTGGGCGAGCAGCTTGCCGGTCGCCCCGTCGAGCAGCTCCTCGATCCTCGGCGCCAGTGGCGCACCGTCCGGCAACGGGTGACGGCTGACGAAGGCGGCCTCAGCGGCGAACCCGCCCGTGCGTTCTGCGGCGAAGGCGATCGTGGGCAGGGCCGCCCGCAGGTCGCGAGCCAGGATCCGGACCGCCTCGTCGGGAATCGGCCAGCACTCCAGTACCCGCGCACCCGCCACGTCGTAGACGAAGGCCCCGTTCGAGCAGATCACGACCCCGTGCCCGGCCACGATGTGCGCCAGCTCGTCGACCCAGCGGGGCGGACGCGCCGTGACGAACACCACCTCGACGCCCGCCCGATGCACCGCGCGGAGCGTGGCAGCCGTGCGCGCCGAGACCATCCCGTCGTCGCGCAGGAGCGTGCCGTCCAGGTCGGTGGCGACCAGCCGGGGCGGCCTCACCGACGTCGGTCCCGGTGGCTCCAGCACCCGCCGTGCCAGTGCCGGCGGTCCGCCACCCCGGCCGCCTCACCGAGCACGTTGTCGCTGCGCCAGGCGACCACGTGCTCCGTTCCCGTTGCGATCTCCTGCCGGCAGCCCGGGCAGACATAGGTCTTGACTGCGGACGACGCCGCTATCCGCCGCACTGTCCAGCTCCCGTCCGGTCCCGACTCCGAGCGGGTGCCGGCCCGCGCCCGCTCGAGGTCCAGCTCGGGGTGCTCACCACCCCACGGACGCTTGCTCGACTTCCGGCTCGACGGCATGACCCCATTGTCCGCCCGTGCAGGGATCAGACCGGGGCGACCCAGCGGGCGTCCGGCAAGGTGCCCGCACGCACAAGGTCCCGGTACCAGTACCCCGAGTCCTTCCAGCTGCGCTCGAGCGTGTCGTAGTCCACCCGGAGCACCCCGAACCGGCGGCTGAAGCCGTAGGCCCACTCGAAGTTGTCCATCAGCGACCACACGAAGTACCCGCGCACGTCAACGCCGGCGTCCATCGCCTGGCCGACGGCGTCGATGTGGCCGTGCAGGTAGGCGACCCGGTCGGCGTCGTGCACCCGGCCGTCCGGGGCGACCTCGTCGTCGAACGCGGCACCGTTCTCGGTGATCATCATCGGCAGGCCCGGGTAGCGCTGGTGGATGCCCACCAGCAGCTCGGTCATCCCGCTGGGGTCGATGTTCCAGCCCATGGCCGTCTGCGGCCCCGGCTGCGGCAGGAACTCCACGGCATCGGCGCCGACCCACGGGGAGTGCAGGGAGGCCCCGTGACCGTCGGCCTGGATCTTGGCGTGGTCGGCCACGTACCGGCGCACCCGCTGCGTGGAGTAGTAGTTCACGCCAAGGACGTCCAGACCGGTGTGGATGGTCTCGAGGTCCCCGTCGGCGACGAACGACCAGTCCGTGACGCGTGCGGTGTCCGTCAGCAGGTCGGCCGGGTAGGAGCCGTCGAGCACCGGCTCGAGGAACACCCGGTTGGCCACGGCGTCGATCTGGCGCACCGCGTCCAGGTCCTCCGGGGACTCCGGGTTGTCGGGGCGCGCGAGGTGCAGGTTGAGGGTCAGCGAGAGCGTCGCGGCATCCCCCAGCACCTCGCGCACCGCGCGACCACCCAGGCCATGGGCAAGGTTGAGGTGGTGCACGGCGGCAAGGGCCGCTGCGGGCTCCGTGCGGCCAGGTGCGTGCGCGCCGGCGCTGTAGCCAAGATACGACGTGCACCACGGCTCGTTGAGGGTCGTCCAGACCCGCACCCGGTCGCGGTACGCGTCGACGACCTTCGCGGCGTAGTCACCGAACCGCAGGGCTGTGTCGCGCACCGGCCAGCCGCCGGCGTCCTCCAGGGCCTGTGGCAGGTCCCAGTGGTACATGGTCACCACCGGCGCGATACCGGCTTCGAGCAGGTCGTCGATCAGCCGGGAGTAGAAGTCGATTCCCTTGGCGTTGAACGTGCCCGCGCCGGTCGGCTGGATGCGCGGCCAGGCCAGGGAGAACCGGTAGGCGTTCAGGCCAAGGTCCTGCATCAGGGCGATGTCCTCGGCGGTCCGGTGGTAGTGGTCGTCCGCGACGTCGCCGGTGTTCCCGTCCTGGATCTTGCCCGGGGTGGCCGCGAAGGTGTCCCAGATGGACGGACCGCGGCCGTCCTCGCGCACCGCACCCTCGATCTGGTACGACGCCGTGGCGGCGCCCCAGAGGAAGTCGGCGGGGAACCTCCGGCTGCTCGGTGTTGTCGTCATGTCGGCATCCTAGATCGAAGCGATTCGATGTCCTGCCTGGTGTCCACGGATTCACCCCCGGCGACGACGCACCGGACCGGGTCACCGGTCGAGGTCCAGCACGACCTCGCGCTGCCCGACGGTTGCGCGAACCACGGCGCCACCGGGTTCACCGGCGCCGTCGTGGCCGTTCACCTGGACCGCCCACGGTCCGGGAGCACCGTGCGCCGTCACCCGCAGCGTCGCCCCGGAGCGCTCGACGACGAACCGGGCCGGCGGCGCGTCGCGGTGCGCCCCACCCCGGGGCACGAGCACCTCGGTCCGCCCGCCGTCAGCCGGCTCGAAGACTCTCAGCAGGACGCCGTCGGCATAGTCGTAGTCGGGGCGGTCGTCGCATGACCCGACTGCGATCACCGCCCCGGGGCGCACCATGAGCGGCAGCGAGTCGACGTCGTGCCGCTCGCGCAACCACCGCGGACCGCTCACCTGTTCACCCGTGAGCAGGTGGGTCCAGGTGCCCTCCGGCAGGTAGTACTCCACGACGCCGTCGGCCGAGAACACCGGCGCCACCAGGAGGGACTCCCCGAGCATGTACTGCGTGTCGACGGCGGCCGCGCTGCGGTCCTGCGGGAACTCGAGCAGCATCGGCCGCATCACCGGAATGCCGTCGGTGTGCGCCTCATCGGCCGTGCGCATGAGGTACGGCATGAGCGAGAGTCTGAGGTGCGTGAAGTGCCGCATGATGTCGACGGCCTCCTCGTCGAACGCCCACGGCACCCGGTACGAGTCCGAGCCGTGCAACCTCGAGTGCGACGAGAGCAGGCCGAAGGCGGTCCACCGCTTGAACAGGGTCGAGTCGGGGGTGCCCTCGAAGCCGCCGATGTCGTGGCTCCAGTAGCCGAAGCCCGACAGTGCGAGCGACAGTCCGCCGCGCAGCGACTCGGCCATCGCCTCGTACGTCGACCAGCAGTCGCCGCCCCAGTGCACCGGGAACTGCTGGCCGCCGGCCGTCGCCGACCGGGCGAAGACGACCGCCTCGCCCTCGCCGCGGCGCTCGACCAGGAGGTCGAAGACCGCCTTGTTGTACAGGTGGGCATAGTAGTTGTGCATGCGCTGAGGGTCGGAGCCGTCGTGCCACACCACATCCGTTGGGATTCGCTCGCCGAAGTCGGTCTTGAAGGCGTCGACCCCCATGGCCAGCAGCCGGTCGAGGTGGCCGGTGAACCAGGCCGCAGCGTCCGGGTTGGTGAAGTCGACAAGGCCCATCCCGGCCTGCCACCGGTCCCACTGCCACACCGAGCCGTCCGGACGCCTGACCAGGTAGCCCCGCTGCGCCGCCTCGCGGAACAGCGGTGAGCGCTGGGCGATGTACGGGTTGATCCAGACACACACCCTCAAGCCACGCTCCTTGAGGCGGGCGAGCATGCCCTCGGGGTCGGGGAAGGTCCGCGGGTCCCACTCGAAGTCGCACCAGTTCAGCTCGCGCATCCAGAAGCAGTCGAAGTGGACGACGCTGAGCGGCAGGTCCCGCTCCGCCATCTGCTCGATGAACCCCGTCACGGTCTGCTCGTCGTAGTCGGTGGTGAACGACGTCGACATCCACAGGCCGTAGGACCAGTCCGGTACCTGCGCAGGGCGGCCGGTCAATGCCGTGTAGCGGCGCAGGACCTCCTTCGGCGTCGGTCCATGGATGACGAAGTACTCGAGCGACTGGCCCGGAACGCTGAACTGCGTCCGCGAGACGTTCTCCGAGCCGACCTCGAAGGAGACCCGCTCGGGCTGGTTGACGAAGACCCCGTACCCGCCGCTGGTCAGGTAGAACGGGACGTTCTTGTAGGCCTGTTCGCTCGAGGTCCCGCCGTCCGCGTTCCAGATGTCCACGGCCTGGCCGTTCTTCACGAAGGCACCGAACCGTTCGCCAAGGCCGTACACCTGCTCGCCGACACCCAGGGTGAGCTGCTCGTGGACGTAGTGCGCGCCATCGTCGGACGAGATCACCCCGATGCCCTTGTGCGGGCTGGACGTCAGCACCCGACCATCGGCGACGAAGTCCACCCGCCACGGGTCGCCGCGGTACACCCGCACCGACAACCCACCGCTGGTCAGCACGCCGACCGTCCCGTCCACCTCGATCTGGACCGGAACCCGCTCGGGGCCGTGCAGCTCGAACGAGGGCCCGGCGTCCGTTGCGCCAACGTGGTGCTCGATGCGGACCCGGATGACATCCGGCATCGGCGAGCTGTAGATCACCGTCACGACCGGTCGGTTGAGCGTGTCCTGACGCGTCCTGATGCGCGAGGTCGGCGCGTAGACGGTCATCGTGTCGTCGTCGACCCAGATGTCGTAGGCCTGCGCCGGGTGCATCGGGTGCATCCCCGGCCGGACCAGCCAGCAGCCATCGGTGAACTTCATGCTCGTCGCTCTCTGCTGTCGAACCGGGTGCAGCGGTCGGGGTGGTTCATTTCACGGCGCCGGCGGTGATCCCCCGGGTCAGCGTGCGCTGGAAGATCAGGAAGAAGACAACGGCGGGCAACAGGCTGATCAGCGACCCGGCGTTGAGCGTCGGGGCGTCCATCAGGCGGTCCCCCTGCAGGGAGGCGATGGCCACCGGGATCGTCTGCGTCGAGTTGTCGATGAGCATCACCAGCGGGATGAAGAACTCGTTCCAGGTCCAGATGAAGAAGAAGATCACCAGGACGGAGAGGGTCGGACGCGAGATGGGGAAGACCACCCGCCAGAGCACCTGCCACTTGCTCGCACCGTCGAGCGCAGCGGCCTCGAGGATGGACGGCGGGAACGTGGAGAACACCGAGGCCAGCAGGTAGGTCCCGAACGCGCTCTGGATCACCGTGAAGATGATGATCACCGAGAGCTGGGTGTTGTACAGGCCGGTCTGCTTGGCCAGGTAGTAGAGCGGGTAGATCAACGCCTCCTGCGGCAGCATGTTCGCAAGCAGGAAGAGCATGACGATCCACAGCCGACCCTTGATCCGCCCGATGCCCAGCGCATACGCGTTGAACAGCGAGACGAACGTCGCGAGGACCGCGACGGACCCACTGATCACGATCGAGTTCATGAGCTTGCCCGGGTAGTCGACGCGGTTCCAGAAGTTCACCAGGCCGTCGGTGTACACGGTCGTGGGGAGGCTGAGCGGGCCGTTGGTCGAGTACTCGGTCGGTGACTTGAACGCGTTGAGCAGCATGATCGCGAAGGGCACCATCATCGCAACGGCGAGCAGCACGGCCGCGGCGAGCACGATCCAGCGTCCCGGACCGCGGCGCAGGCGCTCGTGCGGAGCATGGACCCTGCCTGCCGGTCCGGGCCGGGCCGGGTCCATGCGATCGACGACGGCGATGTCGGTGGTCATCTCAGATCCCCTCCCTGCGTTCGCTGGCCGCCTGGACGCGGATGAAGACGATCGAGACGATGACGACGATGACCGTGAGCACCATCGCGATGGCCGCCCCGTAGCCGACCTGCGACTTCGGGAAGAAGTTCTGGTAGGCGAAGTACGACGGGACGTTGGTGCTGTTCTCCGGCCCACCCTTGGTCAGCACGTAGATCGGACCGAACACCTTGAGGGCGGCAATCGTGCAGGTCAGCGCCACGACGAAGGTCTCCGGCTTGATCTGCGGGAGGGTGATCGCCCGGAACCGCCGGAACCAGCCTGCGCCGTCGAGCTCGGCAGCTTCGTAGAGCTCCGGGTCGACGCGCTGCAGGGCGGCCATGAAGATGACCACGGGATAGCCGACCTGCACCCAGATCATCACCAGCATCACGGTGGGCAACGCCGTGCTCGTGTCGCCGAGCCAGTTCAGCGCCCACGACTCCAGACCGAGGCTCCGAAGGATCACGTTGAGCGCACCGGTCTGCGGGTTGAGCACCCAGCCCCACAGGATGCCGGCGACAGCGACCGGCAGGATCTGCGGCAGGTAGTACGTCGCGCGCAGCACACTGGCCACCCGCCCGTCGAACCGCTTGCCCAGGTAGTCGAAGAGCACGGCGGCGAGGAGCAGGCCGATGAGCGTCGGCACGATCACCATCGCAACGATCATCGCCACGGAGTTCCGGAACGAGAGCCAGAACGTTTCGTCCGTGAAGAGTCGCGTGTAGTTGTCGAAGCCGATCCACTTGGGATCGCCGATCCCGGCCCAGCGGGTCATCGAGTAGTACAGGTTCATGAAGAACGGCACGACGATCACGCCGAGGAACAGCACAGCTCCAGGGATGAGGTAGAGCCAGTAGACCCTCCGCCCGGAGCGGACCCGCGCACGGCGCGGCGCAGGGACGATGGTCGCGCCCGCAGGCGGCTCGGTCACGGTTGCCATGGGTCTCCTTGTCGCGCGTCGACGCCCGGTCCTCCGGTGGGCCCGACCGCATGGTGCGGCCGGACCCACCAGCAGGGTCATCCCATGTTCGCGACGCCGTCGTCGTAGGCGGTGCCGATCTCCGTCAGCACCTCCTGCGGTGTCTTGCTCTGGTTGATCAGGGACTGGAACGCGGCGACGAGCACGTCGTAGTAGCCAGGAACCGGCCAGTCCGGGTAGAAGGCGAGGCCGTCGTTGTCGAGGACCTCGTTGAAGGCCGTGATGAGCTCCTGGCTCTTGGGGTCGGTGACGTCGGCCGGGTTGGCGGCGAGCGGGAGGCCACCGTTGTTGCCCAGCAGGGCCTGGATCTCCGGACGCATCGTGATGTCGATGAACTCGTAGGCGAGCTCCTTGTTCGCCGAGTTCTCCGGCACGACCCAGATGTTGCCGCTCGACCCGGCGTTGAGCGTGTTGCCCGGGAAGTTGAAGATCCCCCAGTCGAAGCCCGAGATCTCCGAGACGAACCGGCCGTACCACCAGGACCCGGAGACGATCATCGGCGTGGTGCCGTTGATGAAGGCGACGCCCATGTCCTCGGCCTTGATGCTCGCGGAGTCCTGCGCGACGTAGCCCGCCTTGACCCACGCGTCGAAGGTCTCGGCGCCGTACTTGAGCGGGTCGGCCTGGAAGTCAACGGTGTCGGTATAGGTCTGGTAGGCCGAGACGAAGTCGCGGTCCGCCTTGCTCAGCGCGAGCTCGTAGAAGAGCTGGCCCGCTGGGTACTCCGCACCGGCCATCCCGAGCGGGACGATGCCGGCCGCGACGAAGGTGTCCATGGCGGCCTCCATCTCCGCGAGGGTCGTCGGCACCTCGATGCCGTACTCGGCGAACATGTCCTTGTTGTAGTAGACGGTGACGAACTCGCCGTAGTTGGGCACGCCGTACCAGGGCCCGGAGCCCATCACGCCGTTCTCGTACCGGGCGGTGGTCTGGATGCTCTCCGGCAGCATGTCGGTCCACCCGCGCTCCTGCGCGACGTCGGTGAGATCGGTCAGCAGGCCCTGGGAGGACAGCAGACCCGCCGTCGCGTTGCCCTTGTTGTACTCCATGATGTCCGGGCCCTCGTCCGAGCTCAGCACCATCCCGGCGGTCTGCTGGATCTGCTCGAACGCCTTCTGCTCGAACTCGACGGTCGCGCCCGTCTCCTCCTCGAAGACCTTGATCGCCTCGGCCCAGGCGATGCCCATCGCGGAGTCCGCGCCCTCGTAGTGCCAGAGCTTGAGGGTGCCACCCTGCGTCGCGCCGGCGGTTGCACCACCGTCGGTCGCGCCTTTGTCGGTGCCGCCGCTGCACGCGGCCAGTACGAGCGGGACTACCAAGAGGCCGGCGACGAGCCGACCGTGCTTGCGTGTACCCATGTCCTTCTCCTCATTGAGTGGTCGTGCATCGGGGTTCTGCGTGATCGTTCTGGTTCTGCCGGGTCGTGCTCTGCCACCGGTTCGCACCGGAGCTCGTCGCCCGGACGTCATCCGGCGGGTGGGCCATCCGGTGGGTGTCGCGGGGCCGGTCCGGTGCTCCCGCCCGGCTCGAGCGGGCAGGTGAGCAGGACCGGGGCGATCAGCTCGGTGCGGCCTGCCTCGATCAGGCCGAGCAGCGCCTCGACCCCGAGCCGACCGAGCTCCGCGCCGGGCGCGTGCATCGTGGTCAGCGGAGGGTTGCACATCTGGCCAACTCCCGGTGAGGTCACGATGGACAGCACCGAGAAGTCGTCCGGGATCCGCAGCCCGCGGCTCTGGAGCTCGACGGTGGCACCGAAGGTTGCCATCTCGTTCATCGTCACCAAGGCCGTCATCGCCGGTTCACGGTCCAGGAGCTCGGCCATCGCCGAGCGGCCCGCCCCTGGGCTCTCGTGGGACAGCACCGTGTGCGGTGTCAGGCCACGGCGCTCCATCGCCGCCCGGAAGCCCTGCTCGGCGCGCAGGGTCGGCCCGTACATCGCCGCGTGACTCTGCGCGGAGTGGTTGAGGAATCCGATGCGCCGGTGTCCCAGCTCCACCAGGTACGCGACGGCGTCCTCGGTCGTGCGGTCGAAGTCGATGTCGACGTAGGTCAGTCCCGTCACGTCCTCGGTGCGACCGATCATGGTGAACGGCAGCCCGGCGGAGTGCAGCGCGTCGACCCGGGCGTCGGCGAGGCAGACCTCCATCAGCAGGACGCCGTCGGCCATCCCCTGGTGGACCAGGTCACGGATCTCCTCGGGCTGGTCCGCGCCGAACGGCCACAGCACCAGGTGGTAGCCGCGCTGGCGCGCGGTGGCCGCGGCGCTGCGGACGAACTCGGCCACCGTGCCGCCGATGCCGCTCTCCATCGCCGGGAAGATCAGCGCCAGCGTCCGGCTGCGGCGGCTCGCGAGCCCTCGTGCCATGGCGTTCGGACGGTAGCCGAGCTCGGCCATCGCCTCGCCGATGCGGTCCTTCGTCGCCTGCGACACCGGCCGCGTCCCGCTCAGGGCGTAGGAGACGGTGCTCAGCGAGACGCTCGCGAGCCTCGCGACGTCGTGCATCGTTGTCATCCCAGCCTCCGTCGACTGTCGGGCGTGCGGGCGGTCGTGCGAGCGATCGGTGCGGCGCCTCTTTCGTCGAAGCGCTTCGTCGAAGCGCTTCGACGTATTGCGAGTATCCAACGAACAAATCGATACGGTCAAGGTGCGCACATCACGAAGTGGTTTCGATCGGACATCGCCGGGCACGCCACAGAGACCCCGACCGCGCGATCGGACACGGCGGGACCAGTCACCGCACGGTGCGCGCGATCGTGATCATCCGCTGACGGGGGCCCCCAGGGTCACCCCGGGTCCCGCGGCAAGACCGGACGACCCGAGGGTCACCACCCGACCACGCAGCACTCGGTACCGCCGCGCTCCCGCGCCCCCGCGAAGCCCGTCAGAAGAGCCGGGCGCCGAGGTCGTCGACGCCGCGCA
>Ga0209429_10001387_pt1 | contig 15023 bp, 21 predicted proteins | sample BarGraNGADG00212_3_FD_184493 | JGI IMG/M metagenome (GOLD analysis project Ga0209429, IMG submission 184493) | Arctic peat soil microbial communities from Barrow, Alaska - Barrow Graham LP Ref core NGADG0004-212 (SPAdes) (version 2) | ecosystem: Environmental > Terrestrial > Soil > Wetlands >... | reverse complement strand
GGAGAATGGTTTTCAGATAGGGCGATCCTGCAAACATTTGATTTTTCTATAATGGATTCTATCTCCATTATATCCTTGATTTCTTTAGCTTTGCGTCTCATTATTAAACCTGTATGTATGCAACAAATCATCAGCTCTTATAATGCCTATTTTCTCTCCATTTTCGATCACGCCTAAGTATGATGCTTTACAGCGCTCAAACATGACGATCGCATCAAGTATCCATTTATCCGAGTCGATCGTAAGCTGGGGTGAGTGCATGACCTCCTCCACTGGAATGTCAAGTTTGGCTCTTTCTGCTACTGTACTCATAATATCTTCCACAGAAATAATGCCGGCGAGCCTGCCATTTTTACTGACAAGCACACTTGCAATCTTATTTGTTTTCATCAGCTTTGCCGCTTCTTTGAGTTTTGTCCCGGTGGGAATGACCACCGGGTTTGGTAGGAGGATGTGGCTTATTTTTGACATATTTATTTTTCCTCGTTTAATTTACAATCGTAATACTTAAATATTTGATATTACAATAGTAATACTATTGTATGATGACCGAAAAAGAACTTGCTAATGATCCCAATATCATAACACTTTCTAAGGTTAAGGACTCAATGCCTCCATTGCTGTCCCCTATGGTGCGCAAAATTGTATTGATCTCGCGAAGGCTCATCGCTGAAAACCCCGCTGACAGTTGAGTTTTCCAAACATTTTGGCAACTATTGACATTTGCATGGGTAATAGCATGGTTCGCATATCAAGAATAAGAACTCTTAAAAATAAAACGCTAACCTACCCAGCGTTAGGGCAATCCAGAAACGGATTTTGGGGGATGCTGCTCAAAAAAATAAATTTTGACGAGGAAGAACTGCACATGATGATCGGGCATAAAAAGCGGAGAGGATAAGGATATTGATCATTTGTTTACCATCTCCTTAAACATCGCCATTATTTTTGGGTTCTCCATCATCTTTAAAAATGCTTTCTGTGCAACGTCATCTTCTATGCCAAGCCGCTCTTTATCCAGACCTGCATTAAGTATAAGGGCGCATTGATGGCACGCCTTGGCGCCAGGCATAAGTGCTACATTGCAGCGTGGGCATTGTTTCAGTTCTATTCGACTATATTCATTAGGTATCTTCAGACCGGATCGTTCGAAAATAGATGCCACCATATCTTTGTCCGAGAAGTTGCCATAGGTTGAGCATCTGTTCACTGTTCTGCGTCCAGCCTGCCTGGAACTTAATCTGTTGCTCACTATATCCCTGTAAGATCATTTCAGTAATTTTTTGATGTCTGAATAAATGATAGAAAACCTTCTTTTTTACACCCCCTAGTTCAGAGATTTCTGCAAGAGTTAGTCTGATAGTTTTATATTGCATAGCGAGTCCTCTTGCCGGGCCGCCTAGGTTCACCCATAGTGGAGCATTTGGATCATCCTTCGATGGATGGACATCAAGCCATTAGTTAATATATCCTGTGCTCCAGGTTAGTGGAACAGGTTGTGGTTTGGTAGTCTTTATATTGCGACTGGTTGGATTGATGTATAGTACCGCTCCATAATTGCCGAATGTCACATTCTTTTACTCTCATTGTGCCAAGGGCACCTACCCGCAAAGAACTATCTAGAGCGACAGCGATCATTGCCTTATCGCGCGGGTGCTCACAGGCATCTAGGAGTCTTTCAATTTCATCTTTCGTAAGTAAGTCGCTCGGTTGTACTGGAGTCTTATTCCGTGGCATCTTGATATTTCGTACCCACTTTGGCACTTCATCCTGTGTGTACCATCGGAAGAACTTCTTTACGAGCTTTCTGTAATTATAATCATCCTTTTTATCACGTTCTAGTGAATCGATTAGATCATCAAAATCAAGGTCTGTCATCTTATCGAGATCCCCTTTATATCTCTTTAAGATCCAGCGCATAAGATTGCAATCTCTAGCCAGAGTGCTTTTTCGATCCCCTTTCTTTTTGGATGCGCGTATAAATTTGTGTATTAGTTCTTTATTGTTCGGTGATACTATTGGGTCGTCAAGTCTTTTAAGAGCCATTTCCAATGTCCTATCAAATCCATGGATATCATCTGGGTCGTTGTTCATAAGCGAACTCCAATTTCTTATTTGCAACCCCGCGGGCTATATAGTGGTGTATGGTAGCCCGGCAAGGATTCTGTACTAAATGTATATACCCCATGCCGAAATATAAGTGGATATGGCAAACGTGGATGATATACATGCGTTTCAAAAAGGGTTTGCAGCCGCACTGAAACGGATAGATGAGTCTGAAATTTCGGATCACAACAAAGAAATCTTCAAGAAATTCATTGTCTTTTGCACAGGACAGGAAATCTCTACAAGCACTTGTACGATATACCTGAACAGCCTCCACAGGATTGCAATAAATGTTAAGAAAAATCTTGATGAAATGGCCGAATCTGATTACGAGTTCCTGTTATTGCATTTAAAGAGCAAGGGCTATAAAGAGGGATATATTTACCAGTATAAAAAAACAATTAAGAAATTCTTTAAATGGCGGTTTGATCTTGATGTGCCTCGATGGGTTGCTCGAATACAACTAAAAGCAACCGACACTCCTGTGCAGCCCAGCGACCTTATAACTAAAGATGAAATAGATAAACTCTACCAAGCCTGTAACAATCCTAGAGAAAAAGCACTGATCGCTGTACTGCTCGATTCAGGAATGAGAATTGGCGCTTTGGGCAGCCTGCGGATCAAGAACATTGAATTTAATCAGTTTGGTGCAATATTATATCTGAGTAAAACAAGCCAGAGCAATAAATCAACGGTGGCAAAAGGTATTCCAATAACATGGAGCACAGGGCACCTTAACCAGTGGCTTGCTATGCATCCAAACAAGGATAATCCAGAGGCGCCACTGTGGGTGAACTTGAAAGGTAGGGATCGTGGAAAAGCGATGAGCTACAACACGATCCGCAAAGCTTTGAAGGATGTGGGGGAAAGGTCAGGAGTAAAAAAGCGGATCCATCCGCATCTATTCAGGCATACCGCTATTACAGGCTGGATCATGGAGAAGTTCACAGAGCAGGAAGTTAAACATCGCGCAGGTTGGTCAAAGAGCAACCGCAGGATGTTTGAAGTATATGGAAATTTCACAGACCAGGAAATCAATAAATCGATATACGCCCACTATGGACTTACTGCTGAAGAAAAATCAACAAAATTAGAGCGGTGTCCGCGTTGTCACACAGTCCTTGTTCAGGGGGCGCGAATGTGCCATCAATGCGCTCTCGTATTGGATGCGGGTCTCGAAAAAGAGCTAAAGGTCGGGCAAGATCAAGCCCAGAAAGCGCTACTAAAGATGATGGAGAGCCCGGAAGTGAGGGCGCTCCTCAAGGAGATGATGAACAAATGATTGGTGTTATATAGCAAAATATTTGGAAGTATACTGATGGTAGACAAAATCGATGCAATAATAAGTGGGAGCCTGAAACCAAAACCCAAGTATTATTTCAGCTCACTATTTTTAAAAATAGTAGTAATAATAGTATTGCTGGTAGTTGCATTGGAAATGTTCGAGTTGGTGTGATTATATGTTAATAATCGCTTTCATGAACATCAAATGCTTGCGGTAATGAGCCTATTTATTTGGCAGGATACTCGGCAACAAGCTTTCGTGAGATCTCAACCACACTTTGCAAAAGAGGGGACAATAGCCGGAATGTCACATCATTCATTGCAGAAAGTGCTATAATATCAGGGTCGTTTGCAAGTTCTTGTTTCGTTGTCATAATTACAATAGAATTACTATTGTAATATTTAGTATTTAAGTATTACTATTGTAAATTAAAAAATAGAAAAAACAGTCGTTATTCATCCCAGCAGAGCTGCTGCCGGGTTACGCCTAATCAGGAAGTCATGACAAGCCAACTCAATAAAATCGTCGCGGGATTTGAATTGTCCTGTCACCAAATAGTCAATTTTCCCGACCAGTTCCCTCTCCATCTCAACTAATAAGTTTCCTATATTTTTATTCTTACCCATATTAACCATTTCTCCTTTTACCCTTCCGTTTTTTAATGACCGAAGATTAGATTGACGCCTTAGATAATAATCGTTATCTTAGCGGGGTGAAAGTAATATTAAATCCTAATATATCTTCTACTGTGGATGTTCTGAAATAAATCGGAATAAAGGTGAACGATAAGACTGATATCAAAAAAATAAGGAAACTGGTATTCGCAAAAGCTAACAGATGGTCACTGCTCCCTGTGTCCATCCCATGCTCTATTTATTTCTTCTTTTCACTTTCACGTAGAAGCCGCTCATCTTGATCAGGGAAGTGCCTGATCAGGAACTCGTGACATGCCAGACTGACTATGTCACTCACAGATGAGAACTCTTTGCCATCAACCATTCTTTCTAGTCTGGTCTTCAGCCACGGACTCACTGTAGCGCATATGGTAGCCTTATTGCGTTGTTCCTTTACCTCTGCTGTTTGTGTGCTGCTTGTATTTGTCTTCATAGTTTACCCAATAGTATTACATTATCCATTATGCCTATATAAATATTGTGATACGATAGTATTATATATTGTTATGATAGTACAATAGTAATATAAAATATCTACAAAAAGGAGTACTAATGACAAAAAAGAATATAACAAAACCATCTGCTGGCAGTGTACCAATCTGTATACGGTTTACAAATGACCAGCTTTCAGCGATAGATGAAGCGGTCAAGAGAGGTAGTTTTCTTAATAGGAGCGAGGCTGCGCGGGCTGCTGTGAGACAGATGTTCGGCATTCCTCTAATAGAATCTTGTGCCTGATAGAAAACTGAACAGTACGGTGTAATCCCAGGGTACTATGCCAAGTGATGATGTACAGGTTAGCGCAAGGATATCGTCCAAGGAGAGGGATGCAATAAGAGCACACGGCGGACTGGTACATTTAATTCGTAAGTTCTTAGCGGATAATTCCACTGAAGCTCTGGCATCAAGAAAAAGCAGGAGGTCCGAATCAGGCAGCCAAAAGAAACGGGAAACTGAGTTGCGTTTGCTAAAGAAAAGGCGCGGATCGCACAAGCTCAAAACGCCAAAGGAATGGGAACGGGCAAATAAACTAAATTACCTGATGCAGTATGCATCAACAGGGAAGCTAAAGCAAGCCGATGAAGAGCGTATAATTCAGAAGATGAAAATAAAACCCGATATGATGATCGGATGGTTACACAGCCCGACGCCTGAGCATATATCACTTGATCTCTTGGAGAAGGCCAGGTGCCACAACTGGGGGAGCCTGTCGAATCTTCAGTCCTTGAAAGAGCAGGATAAGATCAGGGAGCCATTTTATGCCTTGCTAATGAAGTGGCTGAACCTTCCAACAAAGGAAGATGTGGATATATGGATAGTACGGGGTTTTTTATGATAATATCACCACACTGCGAAAAGCACAACATGGCAATCAGGTTACTGACAATAGGTCACTGCCCGGAACGAAACGACTTAAAATGCGAATTGGGAGAATGCGAGCATTCCGGGATGCGACTTTTCGTGCCCGTTTTGTGTATGATGATACCGATAGAATACAAGGATTATATGCAACTGGCAAGGCTCGCCAGGGATGAATCCACATGCAGCAAGAAGCAATTTGGCTGTGCGCTCGTTTTTACCAGGGGTGGGAAGTTCAGGGTGTATGATCCAGAGGAGACCCAAGATGGCAAATGATTATCCACTGGAATTGGGTGAAGGGGAAGGAATCGAGCTTCCGGGTAATGATGAAGACGTATCAGTCCACATGAAAGAACTGCAGGAATATGAAGAAAAGTTATCGAAACCTGCAGAAAAAGCCTGGGATCCTTCCACAGGCATAGAGACCCACCCGTTATTCTTTTTCATCTGGGAAGAGGTTCCGAGCACAGATAACAGCGCGTTCCTGGCGCGTCTCACCAGGCTTCTGGAACAGGACTGGATACTTGGTGCTGGGATTGAGAAGTCATCAGAAAATACATCGATGATCGTAACAAAGGGTGATCAACTGGTTTATTTCGAGATATACCCGGAATTCAGCGGCGTGGTCATCTCAGACAGGGAGGGTGAGCCTTTACTCGAATTAACTGCAAGGGAATCGAAAGGGAAGATGTATTGTTTTTCCACGCTGATCTGCAATCGGAAGATTAACGGTGATATTTGCTTCAACGAGGCGATGTCAGGCAATACGAAATGCCTCAAACATTCAAATCCCAACATAGGAAGAAAACCAGGGCAACAGAGACTGGCAGTAACCAGCGTGACCACAGGCATACAGTGCCTTCCAGCCGATGCGTATTACTTCTGGAAGCAGAAGAAGCCAGAGATCGCACATTTCATCGATGATCTTGCTGAATCGTTCATGTTGAAGCTGAATTGGGAACCGTCCCATATACTGATGAATGAACTTCGCTACATTGCGGTCCAGATGGTAACAAGGAACCTGATGCACAACAAAGCGATAGAAGCGGATTTCAAGAGCGCGATCCATGACCCGGAAACAGGAAAGATCGTGGCTTTCAAAGCCCACTTCCTGCTTGACAAGATCACCACTTTTGATGCAAGGATCCAGCAGAAACTCAAAGACTTCGGGCTGCTGGTACCCCCATCAAGGACAGAAGACCCCCACAGGATCCCAATCGAACTGGAACTTCTCTGGACTCCGGTAAAGAAAGTGAATGCGATAGATGTTACAGCAAGAGTTGTAGAGATCGGCAAAGAGCATGAGCAAAATGAAGGGGATAAAAATGACGATTGACCCGAATAACCTGACAAAGGAGCAGATCCATGAGTACGCCCGTATCCAGAAAGACTCTGCATATTTCTCGGAGAAATTCTTCACTGTAAATAATGAGCCGTATTCATTAGAGAAGTTCCCATATGCAAAGGCGATATACGAAGACGAGTCGGAGTTCATCATACTTTTCCTTGCTCGGTCTCTGACCAAGTCAACAATAGCCACAAATAAGATCACCCATAAACTGGCAACCCAGGCAGGAAAGAGCGCCATAGCGACCGCGCCCACAGACGGCCAGGCATGGCGATTGACCAAAGAGATATTCAGGTCCAATCTCACAGACAGCCAGCATCACGCCCTTGGCAAGTTGATTGAATCTTCCGAAGGCTCAGATCAGGTAGGGGAAATAGACCTGGCGAATGGCAGCAAGTGGACTGCCAAAGGCGCCTGGGCAACAGGTAAAGCGATACGCGGGCCGCATAGATATTACGGCATCGCTGACGAGATGCAGGATATGACGAGAACCGCATGGTATGTGCTGCTTGAAGTGGTCAACCTCCCGGGAAGACAGATCATAGCGATGGGTACAGGCGGTCCCCAGGGTACGCTCTGGCATGAACTCTGGGAGAAGTCAGATAAGAAGGAATGGGATGGCCAGAAATGGAAACCAACAAACAAAAACGCCACACTGGGTTACAGCGGTTACCATTTATCGCAGGCATGGAGTCCATTCGAGACCCCTGCATCAATAGCAGATAAGAAGAAGAGCTACCCAAAGACACTGTATCTTACAGAAGTAGAGTACGCATTTTTCAATGCCGCTGGCTTAAAGCCTGCACCGTATGAAGCGACGAAAGGGTTAGTTGTCACGGATATAAACGAGATAAGGCGACTGCTCAACATTATCACCACAAAGTCCATAGGCATCGACTGGGGAAACGTGTCACGGTGGACAGTATGCGGAATTACAGCAACAAGGGAACCTGTGCTTATCAGAACCGGGAGCTGGGATGACCCGAATGAAATGGTGGGATTTGGCAGGGACAGAAAAGCAAAATCATTCGCTACATCGGCGATAGAGCGCGAGCTGGAAGAGAACGAGAAGCGCATCAGGAAGCATCTGAGCGAGGCGATAAACCTGATCAATTTCGAGAAACCGGATTATGTGATGTGCGATGCCGGTTACTCAAAGAAAATGCCGCAGGAACTTATGGCAATGTTCCCGAAGAAGGTCTGGGCAGTTACGACAGGGGATAGAAAAGAATCCTTCCCGTCCTGGACAGTGAAGAACAAGGACTCTGATTCCAGGCAACTGCTGCCTAAAGAACAGTGGGAGTACTTCTGCGACGTGGATCACTCGGCAATGTGCGAGATCCTGGAAACACACATCACGAATAAAACGTACCATATTATCGATATCGACCAGAGCCAGTCGATAGATGAGTACCTGCTGGAACTCAACATGGCGGATATCGTGGAAGTGGAATCGAGAGAGACAGTAAAACGTCGTTACTCGATAACCAAAGCTCACAGTTATGCAGCATCATGCTATGCACTGCTGCCTTTCAGCAAACAAAGAAAAAAACAAACAATGTTCCCAGCGGGGCGTTAAATGATAAAAATAGATATAGAAACTCTGTTTAAGAACGAGTCATCGAATGAAACGTTAAAGAGAACCTATGAAGTGAATCAACAAGAAGTGTACATTTCCTTCAAGAAAGGAATGGTTCGATCAGGCGAATATTATCTGATTGAGAGAATCGGCAAGAATATCAGACTCATACCAACACAGCCTTATTTGATCAGGAGCCACCCCGAAGACCTGCGCCATCGAAAGGTCAGAACTTATACGGGCAGATCTCCATGTATTTCAATACCGCAAGACTTTGCAAAGCCAGACCAGCTTTTCAGGGTGATCAAATCCACATCAACTGGCATCATCTGGTTACTGAGGATAGACTCTTTTTCATATGCGGATGAGACCTCAATCCCATCAGAGGTCTTGAGGGTGGCATGATATACCGTTTATACCGGATTTCGCACCGGCGGGTGCTGAAATCCGGCGAGTTCAGGCAAACCAAACAGATTCATTAACTCTGGCATGAGCCAGAAGGAGAAAGCAAAATGAATCATGAGAGAGTTTGTCGCAAAGGCAATCGAAAGAAGGAAGGACATGGTGGACCAGATGTTTATTGATGCTGTCGAGGCTAAAAGAGGCGTACAAGTACCTGTGGGAAATATTGTTCACACCGCCGAGTTCGCATTCAGGGTAGCGGGAGTCGATGGGGAATGGGATGAAGCCCAGAGACGCGCTACTGGCCTGGCAGAACAGGCGGTTGAAGATTTCCTTGATACAATCGACACTGATGAGAGCATCACATTGCCAAGCATTATCAGGTCTGATGGACACCAGACGGCTCCATGCCAGAAACCTGAATCACGAATGGTTGAACTGACTTTTGATGCGACAAACAGTAAACAGCGCAGCGACAGGATCATGCGAGCCACATCCGAAGAAATGTCGTTCGAGCTGAGTCCAGATGGTGATGGCTGGATATGTAGAGCCCATAATGGACGAAAGTTCGAGGTAGATGTGGATAAAGGCGCTGGCCTGGGTAGATGCAATTGTGAAGATTTCATAAACCGCGGGATAAGCTCAAAGATGCCATGCAAACACGTCTATGCGCTGGTAATGAGCGGCGAGAGATTATGGGATAGCACGAAGGATAATACTCAAGATTTATAGTTCCCCGCGCTGGGTCAGAAGGTGCATATTTGCTGTGAACGTCAGGGTACAACCGCGTCCGTGCCATAGCACAAAAAGATTATGCAAAGTTAAAAGGCAAAAATTAATGGAATGCCATTAAAACATTTAGACAACTATATGGTGTCGTTGACTTTGGCGGGATATCCTGTGCTCTAAAATGCAATAAAAATCTTTAAAACTTCCTATAGATCCAAAATATCGCACATTCTCAGACTTCTCAGAAGATGGCAGTAGGCCAAGTTTTATACTCTTGAGGGTAACATTACATGAGCATTATAATTAATATTAATTATAATTCTGCGAAATGTATATATATTGGAATGACCTCAACCGAGTTATGTATATGATAGATGAGGTGGCAAAAAAAAACGTTTATTTATTAGGTAAAATTTTAATTTAAAACCACACTTAAAAGTCCGAGATGCAGGGGGATTTGCCCAAAAGGGTAGTTTGGTGAATGCATCAATAAAAGAGAAGGAGCGCTATATAAAACATCATTAGTGAGCCTTGCTTTCATGTAAATGCAAAAAAAGGAGGAAAAAAATGACACATAGGAAAAAAAGTTTCGAAAATCTAACTTTTATATTGCTGGCAGCAATACTTGTATTTTCACTGCTAGTAATATCAGTTAATAACTCCCTGGCATCTACTCAAGGGATGTCGAGGAGTATAACAGTCGCGGGAAGCGGTACGACCCTCATCAGTGCGAGTGCATCGGGTGAGGATTCTATTGAGCAGCCAGAAATGCGACCTGGCCCAGAAGACGGGGCAGGAAGTTTCAACCGGCCACGGCCAGGTTTCAAGAATGGCAAGTTCCCGAAGAGCCCACTCGATGCTCCGATTGTGCTGTCGAAATCAGTCGCAGCTTCAAACCCTGAGCTTGTTCTAAGCTTTGACGGCCTGAATCATCGAAATCAGCGGCTAGCCAACGGCGGCAACCAATGGTCCCTAGAGCCACCAGACCAGGGGCTATGCGTAGGGAACGGTTATGTAGTCGAGGCGGTCAACAGCGTCCTGCGGGTTTGGGACACGAGCGGTAAAACGCTGACGGGAGTGCAGGATTTAAATACGTTGTTTGGGTACCCTGCTGCAATCAACCGGAGTACTGGCGCTTATGGGCCGAATGTGATCGATCCAATCTGCTACTATGACCCTGACAACAACCGGTTCGTTGTCGCAATTACGACACTTCATTATGTTGGTACGACGGGCGATTTCAGCGGTAAGAACACCATCGATGTAGCGGTCTCTAATAGTGGCGATCCTACAGGAGTCTGGACTGTATACCACATCCCAGCCCAAAATGATGGGGCTGAGGGCACACCAAACCATGGGTGCACGCTTGATGGAACGACACCAGGCCCATGTTTCCAAGACTACCCGCATATAGGCGCCGACAAGTATGGTGTCTACATTACAACGAATGAGTACGACCTTTTCGGACCGAGCTACAATGCAGCGCAAATTTTCGCTATGTCGAAGAATCAACTCGCTACACACCCATCAGCGATCGACGTAATACTGATCGAGAACCTTAACGTAGACGGCTCGCCGGGCTTCACGGTCTGGCCTGCTACCTCTCCTGCCGGTCAGTACTCAAGTGAGAAGGGTGGAACCGAGTACTTCCTCAGCACGATCGCAGGCGACGGTTCCGAGACGGGAAACCCTACGGATACTGCTCGCCGCATTGGTCTTTGGGCACTGACGAACACCAAGTCGCTCGACTCGGCATTGCCATCACTCGGGATAACGAGCAGGTTGATCAATAGCCAGACTTACGTATACCCACCCAAGTCTGAACAAAAGCCCGGAGATTTCCCTCTCGGTCAATGCATCAACGACAATTCGACACCCACACCCTTCGGCCCAGGCTGCTGGCAGTACTTTTTAAATGATGAGCCGGCCCACAATGAAACCGAGTCGTCGTTGGACTCAGGTGACACCAGGATGCAGCAGACATGGTATGTGAATGGTATGCTCTGGGGAGCGGCCGGGACAGCAGTTCAGGTCGGCGGCGAACTCAAGACGGGCATTGCATGGTTCGCAGTCAGCCCCAAGATCAACGGCGCTGGGAAGGTTGAGGGCACGGTGAAGAAGCAAGGCTACCTCGCCCTCGCCAACAACCACCTCACCTACCCGGCAATTGCCTTAGCCCCGAACGGGAAGGGTGCTATGGCGTTCACGGTCGTCGGGGAGAACTACTATCCGAGTGCAGGTTACGCGCCGATCAGCTCAGACGGCTCAGTAGGACCGATCCACATCGCTGCCGAAGGGCTCGGTCCTTCCGACGGATTCACGAGCTACAAGGCAGAGGTCGGAAATCCGCCTCGAACGCGCTGGGGGGATTATGGTGCGGCAGTGACCGATGGCAACTCTATATGGCTTGCCTCAGAGTACATCGGACAGACCTGTACCCTAACGCAGTACCTTACGGGTGCGATCGGAAGCTGCGGCGGCACACGGACGTCCTTGGCAAACTGGGGGACGAGAATTAGCAAGTTGAATTCATGAAAACGAACTCAAGCGGACTGGACGAGGAGCAGGTCGAGTGCCTGCCCTTCGTTTCTTGCTAAACACTTAACGCTTCGGCACTCGATTCTTCGCCATACTATTTTGGCAGGGCATAGAGTAGGCTTTCGTTCATCGCAACTAATACTATGCTTAATCAAGAAACCTGTCCTATTACTATCACTTTCAATGAAGGCAGCGCCTGAAAAATCAACAAAGAAATCGGTAGATCGACAAACGAACCAAAGCCATGAGCTTTCTCTTGATATCTTTCGGTCTTCAGTTTGAGAACAATGATGAAATTCATACGCCCACATGCAAGAAATATAAAACCTGAAAACAAACTCACTTTTTAATCGAAGATAGAACTATGAATCGCCTCTTAAATTGTCTCCATGGTTACAATTCCAGCAACCATGGTTCGGTGATGCCATATTTCGCACTCCTGTGCTGAAATCTGGCGTGTTCAGGAAACAATTATAAGTAAAATTACGAAACTGAAATGAGATAATGTAGAACCCATTTACTCTAAAGCTATCAAATGAGAGCTGAGCAGATGAAAAAGAGAATAAAGGCATGGACGATTTTAGTACAGTTGAGTTGGGCGATTCGACATTAATATTACAATAGAAATACTTATTTTATTCCACAAAATTTTGGTTAGCATAATGGACATCATCGACTTTGCTAATATTCCCTGCACCTCCGGCGCCCTGGAATATTTGAGAAAGTCGGATATCGGTTCAAATGACCTGTGCACACAAGCAGCCTTTGAAAGCATCAGATCAACAGGAAAAGAGCGCGTACTTGAGGCTTTGAAGGACGGCGCCCTGAAGTACCGAAGATTCAATAAACTGGCCGCAGAGAAGGAACTGCTGGCCTATCCCATTGCCAGGATAATCGTTTCATGCATCAATAACAACTACCTTACAAAAAGATATGCGCTTGCCGTAGCCAGGTCATCATACGAACATATCAAAGACCTCAAGAGTGCTGTATTATTAAAGGAACTGGCGGCAGATTTTGGCATAATTATCAGATTCGATGACAAGATGAATGTCTCCATGCATTTCACAGATTACATCCGGTGCGCGCATGTCTTGCATGATCCAAAGTGGAAATTGCTAAACCGGACCGTCAAGGGTGGCACGTTGATGATATCGCGAGATGATTTGGCTCGCCTGATGGAAGAAGCTGTGAGAGAGAAGGTGGAATCCGGTTTGCCTCATGAAGTACCAAAGGATATTCAGGTGGCTCTGGAGCCGTATATAGCCGAAGTGCGGGAGATAATCAATACCCGTGCTAGCAAGCAGAGTTTCAGCCGAGAAAGTTTCAGCGAAGTGGTCCCTGACTGCTTCCCGCCGTGTATAAGCGCCGCAATAGCGGATGTCCAGGCAAATGTGAACTTATCCCATACAATGCGTTTCGCCATGGCTTCTTTCCTGCTCAACATCGGGATGACGACAGAAAAGGTGACAGAAATATTCAAAGCATCGCCAGATTTCAAGGAGCAGGCCACCAGCTATCAGATAAGTCATATCAACGGTGCATCCGGAACAACCTATACATGCCCGGCATGTGCAACCATGGCGACTAACGGCAACTGCCCGAGTAAGGCGCTGTGCAAGAAGATAGAGCACCCGCTGGTGTATTACCGGAGAAAAGTGTGGGTAGAGAACAAGAAGGAGGCTAAAGAGGTAGTATCTTGAGCAGCATAAGTGACTTTTATTGGCATGTACCGCTGTACGAGCCCCCGGACTTCACAAGCAGAGAGTTCGGGTTCAGGAAGAACGGTGAAAAGATGGTGAGGCACAGGGCATTCCCCTCAATAAACAAGCTCAGGGCTTTTCTCATCGAGACATCTCCGGACCACGTTTACTTTTCATCCTCAAAGTATGAAGATCCTGTAGCATATCCCATGGAAAATAAGAAAAAGGGATGGCTGGGATCTGATCTGGTGTTTGACCTGGATTACGATCACCTGAAAAGACCAACGCTCAAAGAAGCGAAAAAACAGAGCGAGAAACTCATGTTGATATTGAAGGATGACCTGGGATTCAAGAAGCTTCTACATGTTGATTCGGGCAGCTGCGGGTTCCATGTCCACGTTCACGACGATTGTGTGCAGAAATTGGGCAATCCTGAGCGCAGGGAGATCGCAGACTTTTTCAGCCATTACAGGATGAGGCGCGGCAGAAAGCTCATCAACCCAAACTGGGTGGAAATAGACACAGTCGTGACAACCGATTTTACAAGACTTATCAGGCTGCCTGGGACCCTGAATGTAAAGCCAGATTCGGCAAGGGCGTGCGCAATCATCAGCGGTCCGTAGTTCCTATATTATAGTGGCCAGATTTCGCACTGCAGCGCTGAAATCAGGCGTTTTCAGGGAATTGAATCCCCTTAAAAACTGGCTGGACAGAGCCAGAAGGAGTAAATGATTATGTCATGGGAAACATTCGTAGTTGGCACTCTGGAAATCACGCCTGGTGTGCCTGAAGAGAAAAAGGCTAAGATCATTGCGGATTTCGAAGAAGTCCTGGAAATTAACCTGATTTGCGACGACCAGGCTAAAGAATACAGGGTTTCGCACATTAACTGGATGTCACATGTCTCAGAAGAAGAGATCAAAAAGTGCCACCAGAAGCACAAGCATCATATCAAATGTATATCTCTGAGTCTCTGGCACTTATCGGAAGCCGATTTCAACTTGAATGTAGACATGTCAGAACACGAACAGGTATTCGGGCGTTGGTACAAAAAGGGCTCAGGCACTATCAAAGAATCTGCAGCATATTTGTTCGGGACATTGCTGCCTCCAACAAGGGTAGCGGCAGGGGTGTGATTTATGGAAGAACCTGCGCGAATAAATGGCCCGGCTGACCTGAAGAAACTGGTGGATGAAAAAGGAAAAGAGTGGCTGGTGGCGGCGATGGTTGAAGGCAGTATCGGATATCATACGCCAAAACATGCGGAAATACTGATAGAAAGAGCCCTGTCCGGGGAAAC
>Ga0209429_10001386_pt1 | contig 15023 bp, 14 predicted proteins | sample BarGraNGADG00212_3_FD_184493 | JGI IMG/M metagenome (GOLD analysis project Ga0209429, IMG submission 184493) | Arctic peat soil microbial communities from Barrow, Alaska - Barrow Graham LP Ref core NGADG0004-212 (SPAdes) (version 2) | ecosystem: Environmental > Terrestrial > Soil > Wetlands >... | reverse complement strand
CATTGACCGGCACAACCTGCCTGGCCACCAGGGACTTTCGATTGATCACAATCGGACCTTGGAGATTGATGGTGGCTCGTCCGTCCTGATACAAGGTGACAAGGTTGAGCATCCAGGCGTCGGCAGGCGTATTCACCCCCAAGCACTTCGCATCGTTGAGTCCGATTTCCGGCTGGTACGTGGGGTACAGAATCGATGGCGGCATCGCCAGCAGGGCCGTTTTCGAACCGTCCACCCATTCCAACCAGAGGAATGGCGCTTCCTCGGGACGCGTCGTCAGTCGGACTTGCTGGCACGATTCAACGCCCAACAAACCATCGGGCATCCGCAAGAACTGCCCGATGGGCAGATCCTCATACCAAGTCTTTTCGATACATTTCATCGCCTTGCTCGCTCCGGCATCTTTCAAACCGGGAACGATCCTTCTCCCAAAAACGCCCAGTCCCTTGGCTGGTTTCGCAAAATTGCCTCAGTCAGGAGGACGGATTAGCACAACCCGATCCGATGAGCAAGGCTTTCCCAGGTATTTCCAACGATTCAGGCAGTGGGGAGGTAGTCATTTTTCTGCGGGAGAATCTCTTCACAGACTGCCTTCCCCGATCAATCCTTTTTCTTTGGGATCAACGCGTCGCGGATGGGTTCCACCCATTTCTGGGTTCGCATGTCAAACAGTGCGAAGTCATTCGCAAACTGCCAGCAACCCCAGCTCCAGCCGTGCTTCTCAAACTGCCGGGTGACAAACGCCGTCCAGCGAACCCGCGAAGGCATATCCGCTTTTTCATAGGTCCCAAACTCGCCGATGTAAATCGGTCTATGGTTCTGGCTGGCCCAGTTGACTACTTGGGAAAAATCCTGCGCCATGGCCTTCAACTCGCCCTCAGTTTCCGTCCAGGTCACGCCCAGTTTGTCCTTTTGCGCCGTCCACGGCGTCCCTTGATGAGTAAACGGGAACGGATTGTAGTAATGCACGGTGGCGATGATATTCCGGTCGTCAGCCGGTAGTTTGAGATTATCCAGCTCGCCCACGCCATTCCACTTGGCCGGACCGATGATGACCGTCCGGCTGGGATTCGTCTGGCGAATGATCGCCAGTGCGGCGCGCCAGTATTCATTCCATGATTCCTGGGTGAACTGGGGGGCCGGCTCATTGAGAATCTCGAACAAAACGGTGTCCGGCCGGTTTTGGCAGTGTTCAGCGAGGGCTGTCCAGCAATCAAGAAACGCCGGCTTTTTGCTTGCGGGATCGGGGGAAATCGCCAGGTCATCATGAAAATCAAGGATCACCAGCAGCCCGTTGGCAAGGGCCTGGTCAACCGCCCAATCCAGGGTGTTGAAAAACTCATCCCGCAACTTGCCATGGGCGTCCGGCTGGCCATCGCGCAACGGATGAAGATTGATGCGGACATGATTGAAACCCGCTTCCCGGATCAGCTGGAAGTGGACATCCTTGAACTTCCCCCGCGCCCGGTCCTGCCACAAGCCATCCCAGCCCAGGATATTTACCCCGCGACCCAGACGGGCATTTTGCTGAAAAACATCCAGCGCCATCAACGGCCATGCGGCCGCCCACACGAGGGCTCCGACCAACGCTGCAACCGCAAGCTTTTTCATTCGAGTATTTCCAACCGGAATCCCATAAGTGATGGTTTCAGCGCGGGCGAATCTGCCTCGGCCCCAGCTTCTTGCTCTCATAAACTTGCCTGCTCTTTCGCTTTTAGTTGCGCATCGTTCGCCTTGATGAACGCCTTGATTTCATCGGCGGCACCCAGGACTTTCTGCCACTGCTCTTTGTAGAGCGTAACCGGAAAGCGTCCCAGGCCGTACAAGGACACCGCCCCCTTTTCAGAAATCTTCAGCGAGAGGGAACGGACGTGCGCCGTCGAGTTTTTCAGGCTTTCGTTTTCAACTTTAAGCCGGTTTAACTCGGCCATCATTTCTTCGGGTGTCATAATTTGCTTTTGGTTTGATAAGAATTTTCTTTTGACGCTCGCGCGGGTTAGCCGCGCCTGCGCCTCATGGCGAGCGGAGGCGGTAGAAACGGGCGGGATAATTCGTCCACTGGGGATCGCTGAAATAGGACGTGATTGTTAATTGCTTTTCATCCTGGCTCATGACACCCGATGATGAATCGAAGCAGGCCGGTGTAAAGGATCAAATAAGGATCAAATTGGCCCACCTGAGGTCTTTTTTTTAGCGGCCGGGCTGAAGACCGGCGTTTTCGGTGACTAAAACGGCGACCCCGAGCGTGGCGAGGACGCACTGCCGGATGGATACAAACGAACGCCCCGAGGGAGCACAAATCCTTGTCGAGGATTCAGGTCCGGGGCTGCCCGATTCGGTGCGGGACACCGCGGTGGACCAATTTGGACGGATGATCGGCGCGCTCAAGGAGGGAACCGGCTTGGGCCTGAGCATCGCGTCAGACGTCGTGCGCGCGCATGACGGCACGCTGACCGCTTCGCGCAGCCGCCTGGGCGGGGCCTGCTTTACGATCGATGCCGCGGGCGGCAGGGAAAATTCCCGCCGCCAACGCCATCCATCACGGTTCCAGCCAATAATAGCGGAGACGGATGAAGCGCGCGGGCTGGTTGTCATAAGAGTCAGTAAACAGGACCTGGCGCATGGCATTCACCGGTTCGCTCCAAGTCCCGCCGGTGGCATAGACATTGGTCCAACTGAGGTCCGGGGAAAACTCAGCAACCACGGTAAAGCCGCCATCGTCCGACAGCGACAAGGGAATCTGAGCCTGCCCAAAAGCATTGAACTCCAGCCGGCATGCCGGCGGGCTGTTGGATTGCACCGGATTTGAGCCTTGAATGAATTCGACCCAATTGGGAATGCCATCGTGGTCGGGGTCGGCTGCAGCAGTGCGCTCGGCTGGCGACACACTGGACAAGGCCACACCCGCCCAGTTGGTGAAACCGGAGGACACGGGCGCATCGTCCTCAATAACCAGCAACAGCGTAGCGGGAACGGGCGGACCCTGGTTGCCACCCCCACCCATGCTGTAAGACATGAGGCTCAGGACAATCACTTCACGGCCTTCAACAATCCCATCGGCACGGACAGGCAACGTAAGGACTTTTTGCGTTTCCCCTTCGTTAAATATGGGCATGTTCAGCGGGCCAAGATCAGTATTGGGATCGGCACTGCCACCGGCAAATCTGATATCAGCAAACAGCGAACCATCCGAGCCATCGAGACGTTGGATCAGCAATTGGGCATCCTGGCCTTCGCGAACTGACACTTGGTTGGTGGCAAAGATCAGCCGGCCCGGACGAAGATCATTGTCCTGGATATTCACCGTGGCAATCAGCGCCCACGGATCGGACTGATCGATGAAGGCACCACCCTGAGGATTCCGCAACCTGAATTTGATCGCCTCATCACCCTCTTTCACCGCATCGTCGATGACGGTGACCGTAAAGCACTTGGTAGTTTCGCCGGGCGGGAAGACGAGGGTGCCATCGGACACAGGCACGAAATCAAGGCCCGGGGTCGCCGTGGCAAAATTTGAATCCGGCATAGGGGGTCAGGTCTGGACATAAGACCTATTGGCTTCCTCTTTTTCCGCCTGATTGCACAGATGCCAATCACGTGGCAGCCATTGCTCCATGCGGACGACCGCTTGGCTGACTGCCGAGTACGACACGCTGATCAACCCCACGCGCCGTCAGGCGATACCTGCCGTTCGCCTCATCCATACTCAAAGACCTTGCCATGCCCGTCTGTATCGTACGCTTCCGTCCCCTAGTCAAAAACTATGTCTTATGTCCAGACGTGACCCCAATGCCTTTTCGGCCTTTCGCCCCTAGAAGCGCCGCAGGGGATTGTCCCGTTGCGCGAGCGGAAAACGAACGCGCGCGCCCGTGCGTTGGGACTCATAAACCGAGGCAACCATCTCCACTGTCCACCGGCCATCCTCGCCGCTGCAAACGGGTTGTTGGTTGGTTTCGATGGCATGAATCAGGCTTTTAATGGGGTGTCGCGCGTAGTCAGGCCACTCCCAATGGGACGGCCGAGGCAAATCCCGCCACTGGACTCCGTCGTTTTTATGCTCCAGGAACGGCGAGTCCAGCCAGGCAAAATCGGATTGCTGGGCGAGAATCCCTTTGGTGCCGAGGATTTCGAGCGCCCATTTCTCGCACGGAAAGGCATTCGTGTTCCAGTGGTCGCTGCGTTTCACCGAACTCCAATGGACCATGATATCGTGGGGGAACGCGAACAGGGCATGAACCGTGTCTCCGGCAACCAGGATTGGCTCCACGCCTTGCCGCACATCGGCGCGGGTGAGGTCGCGACCGCCCTGGGTCACGCTGGCCAGACACCATCGCGGATCGCCGAAATAAAAGCGCATCAGGTCGAAATCGTGCGTGCCCAGCACGATCATATCCTCGCCGCCAACTCGTTTATCCTGCTTGCCGTAGATATGCACCTGGCGCACCTGGCCGATCAATCCCTGATCCAACAGGGCTTTGGCTTGCACAAACTCCGAGGTGTAACGCCGGTTGTGAGCGACTTGAATCTTGACCCCGCGCTGGCCGGCCGCCGCCAAAACCGCATCGGCCTCAGCGGGTGTTTCGGTGAATGGTTTTTCGATGAAGATGCCTTTGGCCACCTGAATCGCCGCCAACGCCATCGCCGGGTGACAGTCGGGAAAGCGCGGGGCGACGCAAACCAGATCGGGCTTCTCCCGCTCCAGCATCTCCCGATAGTCGGCGTAGCGGCGTTTTGCCTCGGTTCTTTGCGCCGCCCGGGCCAAGCCGACTGGATCTTGATCCGCCACCGCCTCCACGATGACGTTGTCCAATCCCTTGAAAACCTGGTCATAACCGTGGCCATAATCGCCGCCGCCTGTCCTGCCAATCACCGCGGCTCGCCATAATTTCTGCGAGGGCTGTGCTGCCGTGACCGGAATGGAAGCCATCCCAACACCGCCCATTGCCATGGCGGTGGTTCGAATAAAATGCCGCCGGGGAATTTTCGCCGAGCCAAACCTACCAACCGGTGTTTTCATAAAACGACGCTACGCCGACCCGGTCCGCGGTCAACGCCTTTGTGTCAGAACATCCTGTGCAAACACCATGAATCCGGCGTTATGAAGGACAACATTTTTTTGATCCGATCGGATCAAAAATTTGAATACTCGCCAGCCAGCCAAACAGCCTCCAGCAAATCGGAATTTGTTTTTGCACGGACCCTCCCCCCCGTCATCGGCTCTGGCCGCAGGTTCCAGAACTTTTCCGCTTCTGTTTGGTTTCTTGGACCGACTCCTTCTGAGCGTGGCAGGAGTCGAGGTGACGATACTCATCCTTCTTCCGCGGAAAGTCAGAGCCTCCTCACGTCGTCTCCTACCGTTTGTCTGGGGCGCAAGACGAAGAGCGAGGTGGTGTTGGTGTCCCGGTTCGGCGCGGCGCTGGAGCGGTTGCATCCGTCAGCGCCAACGGCGCACGCTCATCCCAGCCTGGGGCAACGCCCCAGATCTCGCATCGTAAACACAACGAGGGATGAAAGCCCGACCCATCGTCCCGCACGCATGACCACGCACAGCCAGCCGTCCCTTTTCCTACACCGCGATGAATCGCGCCGTTGGCGCTTGCGTTTTTTGGATTCTCGATCCCTGGGGCGATGCCCCAGGCTGGTATCAACTGGGCCGTTGGCCCTCGGCACGGAATCAAGAATTCCCAGACTGGCCTTCAAGCGGGTATGGGCATATCCTGCCGCGCGTGAACCTGAAATGCCTTCATCTCCTCTTCTGGGCCGGCGTGATTCTCGCTTTGGCCACCGGCTGCGCCACGCCGAAAAACACCGTCACGCAGATCTCCACCATCGATGCCCTCCTGGCGGGTGCCTATGATGGTCAGATGCCGTGCCGAAAACTGACCCATTACGGCAACCTGGGCATCGGCACCTTCGACCATTTGGACGGTGAGATGGTGCTGTTGAATGGCGCCGTATTTCAAGTGAAGGCCGACGGCAAAGCCTATGCCGCCGGGACGACCGCCACCACGCCCTTCGCCTCGGTGGTGCGATTCCAGTCCCGGATGACTCAATCCGTGCCCAGCGGGACCACCTTCAGCGGCTTCCAGAAACAGGTCGATGCGCTGGCGACCAACCGCAATGTCTTTTGTGCGATCCGGGTGAAAGGGAAATTCCGTTTCGTGAAGACGCGCAGTGTCCCCGCCCAATCCAAGCCTTATCCACTCCTGGTGGACGTCACGCGCAATCAACCGGTCTTTGACCTGGTAAACCAGGAAGGAACGCTGGTGGGCTTTCGTCTGCCGGATTATGTCAAAGGCATCAATGTGCCCGGATACCATGTCCATTTTCTTTCAGCGAACCACCAAGTTGGCGGTCATGTGCTGGATTTCACCCTCGATCAGGGTACGATTGAGTTAGCTCCGTGTTACCATTTCCAACTCCTGCTGCCGGAAGACCAATCGGCATTCGGAAAAATCGATTTCAGCCGCGACCGCTCCCAGGAATTGGAAAAAGCGGAGAAATAAAGCCGCGGAAAATGCAGACGCAGGAATCCTGTCTCCAGGGCGTATGGTTGAAACCGCTTTGCCCAATGTGGACAAATATATGTCGCACCTGCAACAATAAGTTGTCCACACCGGTGGCAGCCGGGCTCAGAGGATTTCCTTGAGGGGGTTTGCTGTAAGGCGCGGGATTAGGATCTTGAAACTTGAAACTTTTCTTTTCTTCTGGATCCAGGATCACCGCTGGTCCAACATCCCGCCCCACCGCGCCCGCCATTGCACCAACTCCCGCTCCTGTTGATCGCTGAAGGAGCCCTGACGCTGCGCGTAGGTGTCGAGCCAGGTCAGCAGCCGCTGGCGGCTCTCGGCATCGAGTTGGATACCCTGATGACCCTGGCCCTGGGCCAGCAAATGCCAAAGACGGCTGGTCCCCGCCGTTCCCTGTCCCACCAGGGAACGGTCCCGCTCGAAGGCGGCCTTTTTCAAATTCTCGCCCCCAAATGAAATCAAGTTCAAGTAGGATTGCGCCAGCGTCAGATCGAGTTTGGCCGCCAGCCCATCGCCGCCTCCCGATTGATGACAACGCACGCACCAGCGGTCCAGTACCGGCTGGACAAGCTGGTCATAACGCAACGGCCACGATCCACTCGGCCCCGGTGTGAGGTTCGAGGGCGCGCGCCGGGCCGCCAGCGGAAACTTCAAGACCGCCGGTGCGCGATCGCGTGATTCATGGCAACCGATGCACGACAGAGTCTGGTTCGGCTGGACGTACGTAAGCGTGCGCATGGTTTGCACGGCCTGGCCGTCTTCGTTCAAGGCCTGGAAAAACACCGGCACGCCCGATGGCACCCGGAAAAAGGCCGAGCCATCCGCTTCCACCGGGACCGTCCCCAACACAAACTTGCCTGTATCCTCGGCCGAAACTCCCAGCATCGGCTGGTTCATGTGCGGCTGGACTTTGGGCACCACGCCCACGATGCGCAAAGTTTTGACGGCGCCCCGGGCCACGCCCGGCATACCTTCATAAACATCTTGCATCAGGAAACGTCCCTCCTGCGTCCCCTGCCAATCCACTGCCGATGAATGCGCCACCGGCTTGGGCCGGGCTGCCAACGGCAGAGGATACATGCTGGTGATGTCCGGATCCCGATAGAGCAATTCCTGATTGCCAAAGGCATCCAAGAGATAAATCCCCATCGCGTTGACCGGATTCCGTGCATCGCTCACCGGCGTGCTGCCGGCGTGCGGCGGGAGCTTATGCGTAGCCCAGCCCACCAGAAAATACTCTTCGGACAGCGGATACGGGTTGGCGTAGTAATGCTCGGGCCAGCCTTCGGTCTCCGGGAAACAAACCTCGGGCGTCAGCCGCGTCAGCGGCGCCTCATCTTCCAGGCCTTTCGCGCGGTCCAGCAAACAAAGGGATCCTCCGGTGATCGAATGGTGCGCCGACGCGGTGAAGACCAGTTTCGAGGAACCGGGAATGGCGCGCGCCTCGAACACCGCCTGCGGTTTAACGGTGTAATTGCCATAGACCAGTTGCGGATTCGTGCCATCCTGGTTGGCCGACCACAAGCTTTCGAAATGGCCGTTGAACCGATCGATGTAATCCCAGCGCGCATACAGGATGCGGCCATCATGGGCGATGGATGGCGTCCATTCAAAATTTTCGAAGGCGGAGACCGGTCGCATATTCTGACCCTGGGCATCCATGGCGTGGAGGGTGAACACCGCGCAGGGGCGCAGGTTGTCGCCGCCGCAGCGGACGTAGCTGTCTGGCTGGGTGCTGTCCCGGGTGGACTCCGAGTTGTGGAGGCTGCACTGGATGGCGGCGCCTTTGCGCGTGGACAGGAAAACGATGTCCCCGTTGGGCAGGTAACGCGGATCGAAATCATCGTAGCGCCCTTGAGTCAGTTGTCGCCGGCCCGTGCCGTCGATATTCATCTCATAGATTTTGTAGAAGCAGTCAGCCGGCAGTTTTTCCTTGTCCACCTTTTCCATGCCGGCCACTTGAGGGTAATACCGGCAGTAGGCGAACAGCACCTTCTTGCCGTCGTGGGAAAGGTCGGGGCCGAGGAAGCTCCCCTCGGGGAAACCGCCGGTCAGGCACCGAACACGCGGCTGATTCGACTTGAATCCTTGGAGGACATACAGGCCGCCGCCGGGCCGCGACCACCAGCCGTAATGCTGGTCGGACATGTGCGGCAAAATGGCCGGCGCGCGTTTGACAAACAGCAGGTTGTCAAAATTGAGCAGTGGATTCTTTAACGCCATCGCGCGCACCGTCCAGTGAGCCTCCAAATATAGCTGTTGTCTGCGTGCGTCGGAGCCGTCGGAAGAAAGCTGCTTCCACTCGGCCGCGATTTGTTGCAGCCGTTCGGCTTCGACCTCGACTTTAGCCCCCAGCTGGCGCTGGCTTTCGACCAGGCGCAAACCGCGTTCGATCACCTGACCCAGGGGATGCGGGGCCGGCACCCGAGCTGGCGCGGACAACGAACGCGCCGACCACGGGCTGGTGCTGCTTTGGGTGGCCGGCTGGTGCCATGCCACATTGCGATTTTCGCCAACGGGATACACCTCGACTTCATCGAGATGGAAATAGCTTTTACCCGACAAGGAGAGCCGAACAAATCGCGCGGTTACGTCTTCCAGAGTAACGTTGAGCGGTTTGCCGTCAGTGAAACCATAAAAAACCGTGCCGTCGTGCTGATAAACCTGGCGGAAGGATTGACCGTCGTCAGAAACGGATACCTTGATTCGGCTGTTGCGTTGGGCGAAGTCGCAGCGATTGTAGAGAACTATGCGGCCGATACGGGTGAGCTGCCGCAAATCAACCTGCCACCAGGGGTTTTCTTCGAACTCCGTGTGAAAGCCCCATTTACCGTTCTTAATCCCATCCACCGCGCCGGCGGCATCTTCCTCGCGCGTCACAACGGACGTCTGGCCAGTCGGCATCGCACCTCGTTTGACATCCTGCAGCAGCCAGTCTTCCTCAATCTGCTCCCGGGTGGGGGGTGGCGCGTCAAACGCCGCAAAAGCGGCTGACCCCACCGCCCCAACCGCCAGGCCGAGTAGCAGAGACAGTGAGTACTTCACAGCGCGTCTTAGACGCAACAAAAACGAGGATAACCACGGTTCGCGGTTCACAAAGAGAGTAAATAATCCACCAGATCCTCAATTTGCGGCGGCGTCAGGCTCAAGGTATCGCCGTGCTGATTCGTGGGATTGGCGGTGGTCAACACGTCGCGCACGGTGACGGCTGAACCGTCGTGGAGATACGGCGCCGTGCGCCAAAGCTCGATCAGGGTCGGCGTATCGAATAGATCGGTCGCCTGGTCGAACTTGCCCCGTGTGCCCACGTCGTGATTTTTCAAGTCCGTGAACAGCCCGGGCGGATGACAACGGGCGCAGCCCACCTTCGAGTCGTTGAAGAGCTTTTGCCCGCGTTTGGCCGCGGCGGATAGTTTGCCGTTGACCAAGCGCGGGCTGGGCATGGGTTTCAGCGATTTCAGCCATTCGTCAATCGCCACGGCCGTTTCTTCCGGCTGCACGGTGAAGAGAATGCTGCGGATGCCGGCGCGAACGGCGGTTTCGGCCGTGTCGCGCACCCCCAGGCTCATGACCGGCGGTGTGCGATGCACCAGCAGCAGGCTCTTGACGTTCTTGGGATTGCCGATGCCGTCGTTGAGCAGGTCCCAATTCATGCCGTCCACGCGCGCGTCCTCGGAGTGGCATGAGGCGCAACTCTGCCAGCCTTGAAAACAAATCGAGGCGTCGTTGAAGAGCATCTCGCCGCGCTGCGTGACGGACATCGCGGCTTTCGCGCCCAAAGATAACGCCACCGCTTTAAGCGGCGGCTGAGCCAGGTTCACCACCTCCAGGCTGTCCGAAAAGTAATGCGCCACAAAAACCCGGTTGCCGGACAAGGCGAGCGCGCGCGGTCCCTTGCCGTGCAACTTAATGCGTTGCCGCAATCCCACCATAAACGCCAGGTCATTGGGCACATCGCCCACCCAGCGCGATGATACCGAATAATCCGTCGCGGCGGTGGTGGGCTCGGTTGCGGGCAGTTTGCCGAGCTTGTCCAAGAGGGCCGGCCAGTCAATAACGCTCAGCTCATGGGTGCCGGCATGAGTGACGGCGAGCGTTTTCCCGTCGCCGGTCCAGCCCAGAGCCCAGGGATTGGCCGCGCCGCTGTCCACATTGTCGAGCAGCACCGTATTCAGCAGCTTCATTTCGGAAAGATCAATAATGCTGAGCGCGTTGCTGTTCATCCAGCCGCGATCGAGTTGCGTGGTCGGCAAATGAAACCGCCCCAGCACATGCGTGACGCAGGCGTATTTGCCGTCGGGAGAAATGCGCATCCCGCGCAACAAACCGCTGCCATTGGGAAGCGCAAGGGTCTTCACCACCTTGAGCGCGTCCGTGTCTATGATGCTAACGGTGGCCGCCACCACATCGGCATCGGCACGGCCAGCATGCAGATGATGAGCCACCAGCAGCGTTTTCCCGTCCGGCGTGAGATCGGCGGCAAAGGGCTCGCGGGATACCGGCAGGCGCATCCGCTCCCGCTGTGACGCCACGTCGATCACCGAAATGGTGTTCTCGAACCGATTGCAGACATACAGAGTCTTCCCATCCCGCGACAGCACCGGGCTCATGGCCGTGTGCCCCACCGGCATGGATTGCAGGGTTTTCCCGGAAACCGCATCAATCCAGCACACCCGGCTCGACGGCGCGGCGCAGGTCACCACCAGCACTTTCCCCTGGCGATCCAGAGTCAGTCCCGAGGGTGCTCCCGGCGTTGCCAGGGTCTGCACGATCGAGCCGCGAACCGGGTCGAAAATGGCGATGGATTGCGCGGTGCTGCCGGCGATATACAGCTTGGTTCCGTCGGGCGCCACCGCCAGAGCAACCGGGCCCAGGCGCTGGGACGGTACCGGCGGCTGAGCGGCTTGGACTCTGGAACCCAGCCCGACCGCTAAGCCGCAGCCCAACGCCCACAGGGGAACCACCGCGTTTAGTACGGATGTCGGCTTGATTATAAGAAATGCACGGATCATGGCAAAACAGTAATGACTCAGGTGGGTTAGGCAACACCTTTTCGCGCGGTTGCGGCAGGAGACGACCATGACGCTGGCGTGGATCGCGCAGCGGCCGCGGATAAAAGCGTGGACGCATGTGTCGAACCTGCTTGGATCGATCCAAGCCACCGCAACAAAGCGGGCGGATAAGCTGTAGTGTCAATAGTGAGGACGGACCCCTTCTTATAAAGAAATGACAGCGGATAATGGAAAAAGGTTACGCGCATTCCGTGGCTGGCTTTTTATCCCATAAAGTATTTCATAAGCAGTGTTCGCTTGGGCAGCGGGGCGGACATTCTTTAAATAAAGATGGAAGACTGGCAATTATTAAATGATTACCGAAACGACGGTTCCGAAGCGGCCTTTGTGGAACTGATGGACCGGCATCTTGACATGGTTTATTCGACGGCGCTCAGACGATTGGGCGATGTCCCGGCAGCCGAGGAAGTAGCGCAGTCGGTGTTTTGCCTGCTGGTGCAAAAGGCCCACCAACTTACGGCCGACGTAGTCTTGGTGGGCTGGCTGTACCAGACTGCCCGCTACCAGGCGGCCAATTATGTGCGCGGGGAGCGCCGACGTCGGCAGCGGGAACAGGACGCCGTGAATATGAACTCTGTAAATACCGAATCCTCTGCTTCTTGGAAACAAATTGCTCCCGTGCTGGACGAAGCCATGGACCAGCTCACCGACCAGGATCGGCATGCGCTGCTGTTACGATTTTTTGAAGACAAGTCCCTGCCCGAAGTGGGTCGGACCCTGGGGGTGAGCGAAGATGCCGCTCGGATGCGGGTCAACCGCTCCTTGGATAAACTGCGGAGCCTTCTGGAGGCGAAAGGGGTGGCATGCGCAACCGCCGCATTAGGTGCCATGCTGGTGGCCGGCGCCGTCCAAGCCGCACCCTGTCAGGCGGCGCAGGCGATTCGGTCCGCCACGCTCGCAGCCGCGAAAATCGCCCGGGCTCCGGTTCCACCTCCGGCGGCAGGGTCGTCCGTAAACCCGGGTCATTGGGTTCTAAAAACCGCCTTCCTCGGGGGGCTGGCGCTCATGCTGGTCTTTATCGCCGGGCTCTACCTGTACAACCAATATTTGGCGCATGAATTAAGGCTCCGGGCCGCTGCCCCACCGCCCCCTGCCAACCTGGCGGCCACCCAGGTGACTCGATCCGCTCAACCGCGCCGTTCGCGGCCACCCCTTTCCGCCAGCTCCCATCCCGTGGCGGACAGCGTGGCGCCAACCTCGGATACGGCCCCGGCACAGATCATGATCGAGATCAAACAGGTGGAAACACCGGATGAATTTGGCGCGGGACTGGCAATGAACGCGTTTCGCGGCCTGGGAGGTGACGCGGGGGCTGCATCCAACGCGCTTACTAGAACGCCTTTCCCTATTACGGAGAATATTCCGGGAAATGACGCGGGGATTGCATCCAGCGCGCCCCCGGTGACCACAAGCCCCGGCGAGCCCGGATCGTCCCAGTTGCCGCAACCCAGTGTGACCGGTTTGGTTACGGAGTCGCAATTACGCGCGGTGCTCAAAGCCCTCGAAGCAAGACCCGGGGTCGAGATAGTGTCCACTCCCACCGTGACCACCCTGAGTGGTCGCCAGGTGCAAATCCGTCAGGACAACAGCCCAACTCCACGGCCAAATCCAGCCGACCGGCTGACCCAGCCGCCCACCGATGGTACCCCGGCGGACGTTGAGGCCCATCTGGGCATCGACCTTCAATCCGCCCCAGCCTCGGTGCTCATGACCCCGCCGTCCCTGCCCAGTCCCGCCGGGCTTATGATCGACATACTCCCGATTGTATTGGCCGACGGTTATACGATTCAGATGACCTTGATGCTTTCGATGGTCGAGGCCGTGAGCGATGTCAGCCCCCGCCTGGGACATCTGTCGGAGGCTGCCGTCACCGTGCCGCTATCACCGATCCGGCAGTACACCACCCGTGCGGTTGTGCGCGATGGGCAAACGGCACTGCTGGGGATACCGGTCGGCAAACTGCCCCGCGCCGGCGAGGAGACGGAGAACCGTAAGACGCGGCTCATTTTTATCACGCCTCACCTCGTCGATCCGGCCGGGAACCGGGTGCATGTCGAAGATAACCTGCCGTTTGATCCCAACTCGATTCCTTCGCAAACGCCGGAATGATGCGCCAGCCATCCGACGTTGTCCTTGGAAGCGCTAATCGTAGCCGCCGACAAGGGCTGCCTTTTTTTGGCCGAACGTGCTTGGCCCAGGGTCACGTCCCAACAACAATCGAAAACTAACCAAGCCGACAACAATTGTCAAATGTGAGAACTGACCCCTTCATTAACATTGAGCGCGATACACCCCTGCTGCTTCCGCCTAACCTGGGCGAACGGGTGCCCGCCGGGCATCTGGCTCGTCTTATTGTGGATGCGGGTGGGGGACTGGACCTGCGCCGATGCTGACTCGGGGGGCTCTTTCCGGCTTGCCGCTGAGGCGGTGCTGTGCATAATGGGGGCGTCCATGGTGGCAGATGAGAGCGGCCAACTATTAATTGCTGCTTAGCGGCGCCAGTCTCAAAAACTAATTGCTTACCCTTTTTACCGACTCTATGAACCGGATCCGGACGGCTTTGGCTCTATTGTGGCACGGCAACCTGTCCATCGCGATTCGCCGCCTTCAGCCGGCAACGGCCCGAGCAAGCCGCAATGCGAGGTGTGCCTACAGCGTGACTTGGCTTCTGCTGATCCACGCCGTTGGTGTTTGGCAATTGAGCGCTCAAATTACCTTTGAAGCCGAACGAGGCCTGCTCTTAAATGGGGCCAATGTCCAGGGAGCGACCAACGCTTCCGAAGGCGCTGTAGTGGGATTCCTGGGCGGCGACAAAGATGGCGCGGTGGTCTTCGAAAATGTCAGCGTAAGCCCCGGCGGCCGCTATATCCTGGCCGTGCGCTATGCCACGGCGGATCCCCGGTCACTGAACATCACCGTCAATGCGGAGCAGAAGGTCAGGATACACTGCCCGGCGTCCAAAGGCTGGTTTGATTTTGCAGTGATGGAGGCGGAGGTAACGCTGAAAACCGGGAGGAACACCATCGCGCTGGATAACAACCGGGGCTGGGCGCCCAATATCGACAACCTCACTTTGAACCCCAAGCCGTTTTGGCGCAATTCGGGAACCTGGCTCTGGCTTGGGTTCATTTGTCTTGCGGGAACCTTGCTGGTTGTCTTCCTGGTCGTCGCTCGCCGAAGGCGGGTCGCTGGCCAATGACGGCGCCACCCAAAGCATGAAACCCACAAGTCGCGGAGTGAATCGAACTGCATTCCCAGGCGTGCTGCTGGCGTTCACCCTTCTGGAATTGCTGGTGGTGATGGCCATTCTGGGCATCCTGGCCGCCCTGCTTTTGCCGGCGGTGACCCGCGCGAAAATGAAAGCCCACCAAATCAAATGTCTGAGCAACGTCAAGCAACTGTCGCTGGCCAGCTCATGTAC
>Ga0209429_10001383_pt1 | contig 15031 bp, 20 predicted proteins | sample BarGraNGADG00212_3_FD_184493 | JGI IMG/M metagenome (GOLD analysis project Ga0209429, IMG submission 184493) | Arctic peat soil microbial communities from Barrow, Alaska - Barrow Graham LP Ref core NGADG0004-212 (SPAdes) (version 2) | ecosystem: Environmental > Terrestrial > Soil > Wetlands >... | reverse complement strand
TAAACAATTCGAACGTATTGACCCATGATCGGTTTTGCGTGAGTCGGATCTTAAATGATCTTACGGAGGAAAAGAATGAAAAATAATTATAAGACAAATCCAAGACTGTTAGACCTGATATCAGGTCTAAAAGAGCAATCCAGGGAGAAACAAGTCCCCCTCTGGAGAGATATTGCGAGAAGGCTTGAGCGCCCGACTCGAATTACACCTGAAGTAAATCTCAGCCGGATCAATAGGTATACAAAAGATAAAGACTTGATCCTTGTGCCGGGAAAAGTATTGGGAGCAGGTGAATTGAATCATACTTTGACCGTTGCTGCTTTGAGTTTTAGCGAAGGGGCAAGGAACAAGATAATAGAAGCCGGAGGTTTATGCCTCTCCATCAAAGAATTGATGGATAGGAATCCGGAAGGCTCCAGAGTAAGGATAATAGGGTGATAACATGACAGTAATAGATGCAAATAATCTTATTCTGGGAAGAATGGCAAGCATTGTAGCTGGGCGAATATTGAATGGTGAGCAAATCAATATCATCAATGCTGAAAAAGCGATCATCTCAGGCAGAAAGGATACAACATTCCATAGATATAAGGCTTATGTAGATAGGGGTTCACGGGAATTCGGCCCTCGTTTTCCAAGACGTCCTGACCAGATAATCGCCAGGACTATCAGAGGTATGATCCCACACACCAAAATGACTGGTAGAGAAGCCTATAATAGATTAAGAGTTTATATTGGGGTTCCGCCAGAATTGAGTAAAGAACAAGCAAGCACATTAAATGAAGCAAGTATTATGCGTCTTAGTACTGCTAATTATACCGTGCTTGGTGATTTGAGTACTAGATTAGGATCAAAATATTAGGTGTTATAAATGAAAATCGTTAATTCATCTGGAAAAAGAAAAACTGCGATCGCCAGGGCAACCATTCGGGAAGGAAAAGGTCGCATAAGGATAAATAAGAAACCAATAGAGATCCTTGAGCCTGAACTTATCAGGTTAAAGATGTCTGAACCTCTTGATTTTGCAGGCAATGTTGTCCCATCCATTGATATCGATGTGAATGTACATGGCGGCGGCATCTTTGGACAAGCAGGCGCGGTTCGCACTGCTATTGCAAGAGGCCTTGTGGAATGGACAAATGACATGGCTCTGCGGGATGCAATGGCACAGTATGATCGAAGTTTACTTGTAAATGACACCCGTTATAAACTGCCAAAGAAATTCGGTGGGCGTGGTGCCAGAAAGAGAAGACAGAAATCATACAGGTGAAACATGATACCGGTACGATGCTTTTCATGCGGTAAAGTCGTCTCCAACGTATGGGATGAATATAAGAAACGAACCCAGACCGAGGACGCAGGTAAAGTCCTTGACGATCTTGGGATTGAACGATACTGCTGCAGGCGAATGCTGCTCACACATGTTGAGCTGGTGGACCTGCTGGCACCGTACCAGTGAGGAGGGGTTGTAGGGTAGCCTGGTCCATCCTATAGCGTTCGGGACGCTGTGACCTGAGTTCAAATCTCAGCAACCCCATATCTCAGGACACGGCTATGGAATAGAACATGAACCACTCCCAGAGGGACTCTGGGAAAAAATATGTATAACAATTGTATTCATTGAAAATTCAGGTACAAAGGTTGTTTTTGAGGTGATTTAGTGATTGAAATCAAGTTAACGCGATATGAGCGCGCGAGAATGATCGGTGCAAGAGCCCTTCAGATTTCCCTGGGAGCGCCGGTTTTGTTAGAAATCGACAAGGGGGAGCCCATAGATTTAGCTATGGAAGAATTAAAACAGGGAGTAATCCCCATTACAGTGAAAAGAGTTACAAAAGTATTGAATAAAGTTTCATAAGGTGTGATTTAAATGGAAGATATTATTGATATAAAACAGGATGTAAAGCAGGATACTGGTTATGAATCGATTATCCCGCAGGATGAATATCTCACAGCAGGTATACATATCGGTACACAGCAAAAAACAAAAGAGATGATGCGCTTTGTATATCGCGTCAGGACGGATGGCCTTTATGTGCTGGATATACAGGCAACAGACCAGAGAATAAGGCTTGCAGCGAAATTGCTTGCAAAGTATGACCCGCAGAAAATACTTGTAGTATCTGCAAGGCAGTATGGCCATTATCCTTCCGGGATGTTCGCAAAGGTAATAGGCGCAAGAGCAGAAACAGGAAGGTTCATACCTGGCACGATGACAAATCCGAAATTGCATAAATTCATCGAACCCGATATACTTGTTGTCACAGATCCTTCAGGAGATATGCAGGCAGTAAATGAAGCAGTGAATGTGGGAATACCCGTCATTGGTCTATGTGATACCAACAATTCATTAACTAATGTTGACCTCGTGATCCCTACAAACAATAAAGGAAGAAAAGCACTTGCTTTGATATACTGGCTCCTTGCAAAGAAGACCCTTGAGGCCAGAGGGGACATAATCACACATACTGTAGCCGATTTTGAGGCTGAACTTTAAAATACCATGAGAGCTCCGGCAGTTTCGGGGCAATTTTACCCCCGCAGCAAAAACGACCTGTACCGGCAGATCAGCAGATGCTTTGAAAGTGTACCATCTGGTGAGAAACCGGTTCTTGGGGCTGTTGTTCCTCACGCGGGTTATATTTATTCTGGAAATACCGCAGCATACGTTTATTCAGTGCTACCCAGAGCAGATACTTTTGTATTATTGGGGCCAAATCATACGGGACATGGCTCTCCAGTAGCGGTTTCAAGCGAAAAATGGAGCACGCCCCTGGGCGAAGTAGGCTCTGACCTTGAATTCATAAAAGCGCTTCCTAAAAAGATCATCGATATGGATGAAAGTGCTCACAAATACGAACATTCCATTGAAGTACAGCTTCCTTTTCTCCAGCACATGTTCAGTGATTTTAAGATCGTTTCGATCTGTATGGGAATGCAGGATGAGGAAACAGCGTTCGATGTAGGGATGGAAATTACAGAAGCTGTGCGCAAAGTGAATAAAAAAGTAGTGATCATAGCATCAAGTGATTTCTCCCATTATAAACCGGAAAAAGTGGCTCGTGAAGATGACGCATATTTTATAGGTTCTATACTTGATATGAATATTCCTAGCTTTTACCGGAAATTGTATGAGCGTGACGCCTCTGTATGCGGATACGGTCCAATCTCTGCAATGCTTACCGCCACAAAGGCGCTTGGTGCAAAAAAAGCGAGTTTGTTAAAATATAGTACGAGTGGAGATGTTACCGGGGATCTTGTTGCTGTTGTGGGATATGCGGGGATCATAGTGGAATGATTGTTATATAGCACACGGATTATCGGTAATATCCTTCTGGAAACAAGAATTTTATTATTGGTTGGCCAAAATCGCCTGCAAATGGTAGTCATCTTTTCCCGAATATGGCACTTCCTATACGGATCATGTTGCTGCCTTCTTCAATGGCGATGGTATAGTCGCTGCTCATTCCCATTGAAAGGATCTGCAAATTGTGGTTTCTGTTCTGCAATTTGTCGTAAAATGTTTTTAGTGAACGAAATTCATTTCGGACTTGTTCCAGATTGTCAGTGTTGGTTGCCATTCCCATTAAACCGATTATTCTTATATTTTGAAATTTTTTGAATGCTTCTGATAAGAGCAAATCTTCTGCTTCTTTTTGATCCATACCGAATTTAGTTTTTTCTTTGGCGATGTAAATTTGCAGGAGGCAATCGATCACTCTATTGTTCTTCAAACCCTGTTTATTTATTTCTTGTAATAATTTTAAACTATCAACAGAATGGATCAGTTTTACAAAGGATGCGATGTATTTTACTTTATTGGTTTGTAAATGGCCAATAAAATGCCATTCTATATCTTTAGGTAAAGCCTCATATTTTTCTAACATCTCGTTGACCTTGTTCTCACCGAAAATTTTGTGCCCCGCATCGTAAGCCTTCAAGATCAATTCAGGTGTATATGTCTTGGTCACTACAATGAATGTAACTTCCTCTGGAATAGATCTTTTGATCGCTTGAATATTGTCTAGCATTTTGTGTGAGAATAACGACAGTCGTATCTATGCAAATATAAGGTTTTGTATCTAACTCAAGATAGCTTTCGAATATTTCAGGGATTATGCAATATACTTCCACTCGCTAAACTTTGCAGCTTGACCAGCATACCTGTTTGTCTCATCCATGATATTCCAGACCGTTCCTCTTTCTATAAGGAACCGTCGACCGCTGCCCGTGATGCGCACACCACTGTATGTGCCGATAAAACCATTTCGCTTCACCTGCTCAAGCAGTCGATCACGATCCTTTTGGTTGATGGGTTCTGCCGTGAACCGGGATGGCATTTTTATGAAATCATCCCATGTTAACTCCCACAGGTTAAGCGCAGCTTTGTTTCCGTAGTTCAGGATCGGATTAGCCTGTGTCCCATGAGATAGGACCACGAACTTCTGTTCAAACAGCGCTTTTGCGCGCTCATGCGGCGAAGATGCAGGCGGGATAAGTTCGCGTCCTGTCCATCGCAGGTAGCTTTTCAATAAGTAATCTATATGCTTAATAAGGAGAGGGTCATCAATTGGTGAAGACATGAATTCGAATTATCCTGACCGGGCATAAATCTGCTGTCTTTTTTACCATTTCCTCGAGTTTTCCTGTTGCTTCCCCCTCACCGGGATTATTTTTGATCCTGTATTTGGAAATAATCTGGCTGTAAGTATCTTTCGGATTCTGTTCAAAGAATTCGGGACACGTATTCCAGCAATTCCTGCAATTGATACAACTCATGCGGTCTATACATACTTTCAGTTTACCTGTCATAATTGGAGTACTGAAATTATCCTCTTTGCCAGCGCTTCACTTTTTTCAACTGAGGTCATCATGGTGTCAAATCTTACGGTTTTCATATCAAAATCCGCTTCAACTGCCGTGTCTCTCTCATCAATGACCATGATATCCAAAATATCTCCATAACATTTAGCAACTCCCCGTGATGAAACTTCAAATCCGTACGCTGCCATCAGTTTTCCGGCAGGGCCGCTGACTGGTGAATCACCGATCACAGGGCTTATAGCAATTACTTTCTTACTGGCAAGTATTTCTCGCATCCCTTTTAATGCGAGAATTGGTCCGATGCTTGTTATAGGATTGCTTGGTCCAATTATCACATTTTCCTCAGAATCCAAAGCCTCAAGAACTTCTTTTGTTGGCTTCGCGTTATTTATTCCATTGATTTTCACATCCATTACGTCAGGCACACCCCTTTTGCCAACCCAGAAATCCTGGAAATGCATGACTCCTTCGGGCGTACCGATCATCGTATCAACTTTTTCATTACACATGGGAAGGATTCTTGCTTTTATTCCAAGCGATTTGCACAACTGCAATGTTGCCTCAGTCAGGCTTTTTCCTTCCCGCATTAATTCCGAGCGAAAAATGCAGGTGGCACGATCCATATCGCCCAACATTAGTTTTTCAGAAAAGCCCAGTTCCTTCAGGGTTTTATTTGTGTGGAAAGAATCATTCCTTATGCCCCACCACTTCTGGACGTCAAGAGCTCCTGAAAATAGGTATAATACGGTATCTACATCAGGAGAAACAAAGGCTCCAGATATGACAATATCTTCAGCAGTATTGACTATTGCCGTAATATCTTCATCCGGCACCAATTTTCTTAAACCCTGGAGCAATTTTGGCGTTCCAGTTCCGCCCGATAATACTATCACTTTAAACCCTCATCTTCCCGAACAATTTTCCACCAAGCACTGTCATCGCTATGGAAAAAGCCATAAGGACTATAATACAGAGCGGGAATGGTATCGTTGATTTTCCAAGTAGGCACCACCTCAGCGCCTCCACTCCATAAGTGAGAGGATTTGCATAAACAAGTGTCATAAGCCAGCCTGGGAGATTTGAAATCGGGAAAAATGCGCCACTTAAAAGTACAAGCGGCATAGTCAGGAAACTCATGACCATCTGGAAACCTTCATGGCTCTCTATCTTTGATGCTATTGAAATTCCAAGGCCGATAAAGCCAATGCCGGAAATGAACATGACCACTATCGCAAGGAGGATTCCCCACACTGAGTGATATCTTACACCAATGATCCAGGCGATTATCATTATCAATATGCCCTGTATCATAGCTGTTGTAACGCCGCCCATTGCTTTTCCAAGTGATACAAAGAAACGGCTGACAGGTGCTATCAAAATTTCCTTCAGGAAACCGAATTCCCTGTCCCATATAATGGAAACACCTCCCATCAATGAAGCAAAAAGCACTGACATACCGATAAGACCCGGCGCAAGAAAGCTCTTATCAAACGATCCGCCGCCTCTTACCTGGAAGGACGAACTGAATCCTGCTCCCAGGATAACAAGGAAAAAAAGAGGTGTTGCGAGTGCACCTATGATACGCGATTTTGACCGGGAAAATCGTATCATCTCGCGAAGCCACATAGTATATACTGTCTGAATTGCCCTGTTGAATGATGTGTTTACCATCATTTCCTCCTTGATCTCATCTTGTAACCCACTTTTTCAATTTCAGATACTTCTTTATCCCGTATCGCGCGCCCTGTATAGTGAATAAATACATCGTCAAGCGTGGGTTTCCTGAGGCTTACCGAGATTATTGAAATTCCTGCCCTGGATGCAAGGGCAAGCACATGCGGGATCTCGCGCTCACCGTTCTTTACTGTTATAAAGACCTCGTCCTGTTTCTTTGAAACAGTATTGGCGCATCCGTCCTTCTGGTATTCGCTACATAATTTTTCGATATCACCGGGTTTCTCAAGTCCAAGTGTAATTACATCTCCTCCGAGCATGCTTTTCAGGACTTGGGGAGTATTGAGGGCAACGATCTCACCATGGTCGATTATTGCGATCCTGTCGCAGAGCTTATCTGCCTCTTCCATGTAATGAGTGGTCAGCATGATCGTTACGCCTTCTTCTTTGTTCAATAATTTTATGTACTCCCATATGTGGAGGCGTGTTTGCGGGTCAAGACCAAGCGTGGGTTCATCAAGAAAAAGCACATGAGGGTGATGCATGAGCCCGCGTGCGATCTCAAGGCGACGCATCATGCCGCCCGAATAAGTTTTGACAATGGCATCAGTTCTTTCTGTGAGTTCAACCAGAGAAATAACTTCTTTGATCCTGTCCTGTCTCGTTTTCCCGTCCAGCCCATAAAGCCTGCCGTGAAGATCAAGATTCTCCCTGCCGGTGAGACGGTCATCAAGGGTTGTATCCTGGAACACTACTCCGATATTCTGTCGTACATCGTCTGATTCCTTGACTACATCATAGCCCCAGACAATAGCCTTCCCACTTGATGGTTCTATCATTGTAGATAGCATGTTTATCAATGTGGTCTTTCCTGCCCCGTTCGGGCCAAGCAGCCCGAATAGCTCACCAGGTTTGACGCTTATATTGATCTTATTGACGGCGGTGATCTCATCAAAAATTTTTGTTATTGCTTTTGTCTCAATTGCATATTGCATGATTATGAAGCTTATTAATTTATAGGATATTAGAGATTCCCGATAAAACCTTCCAAAACCAGCCTGATCGTATTTTGCATAAGTCGTAATGCTTTTTAAACGCTTCCAACGCCATGGCAGGTAAAAACGTCAAGTGAATCGTCTTGGTTTTCCGACGTGTTTCCAGCTGACTACCATCCATGAAATTGCCCCTGCTGCCGCGGATGTATTTGTAACGATGAAAGCATTTGCGGCGAGACTTCCAGCGGTAAGTGCGCTTCCTGCATTGAAACCGAACCAGCCGAACCAGAGAAGTATTACTCCAAGTATTGTCATTGGGATGTTATGCGGCGCCATGTTCTCGTTCTTAAAACATATGCGTTTTCCAATAATGATCGCTGCTGCAAGGGCAGATAACCCTGCGCTTATATGCAGGATGACCTGTAATTCGTTGAGCATAATTAGCAAAGCGGGAGAGATAAACAGGATTCCTTAATTACACATAATGATTTATAATAATAAAAAGTAATAAAGTCAAAAAGATCGGAGATAAATATGGCAATTACAAAAGAAGAAATATTGAAATCAATAGAAGAGAATCATGTGAGGTTCTTAAGATTGCAATTTGTCGACATAGGTGGAAATGTAAAGAATGTGGGTATTCCAGTATCCCAGGCAGAAAAAGCTCTTACAACAGGTATAGCATTTGACGGTTCTTCCATAGAGGGATTTGTCCGGATAGAAGAATCAGACATGATATTAAAACCAGACTACAACACCTACAATATTCTTCCATGGGACGTAAGTGGCGGCAAAGTTGCCAGATTAATATGCGATGTCTACAGGCCTGATGGCAAAACACCTTTCGAAGGTGACCCCCGTTATGTCCTGAAAAGGGCGATCGCGGAAGCAGCAAAGCGCGGTTATGAGATGAATACAGGCCCTGAGCTTGAATTCTTTTTTTTCAAGAGAACAGAAAATGGAGAGGCGACTATCATCCCACATGATCTAGGGGGATATTTCGATTTCCCGCCCGTTGACCAGGCTGAAGACATACGCCAGAAAATAGTCAACGATCTTGAAACAATGGGATTCAATATAGAAGCTTCACATCACGAAGTTTCAATAGGGCAGCATGAGATCGACTTCAAATATGGTGATGCCTTGAAGACAGCTGATAATGTTATTACATTCAAATTCGTCACAAAGACCATAGCGCAAAAGAACGGCTTACATGCATCTTTCATGCCAAAACCTATCTTTGGCATAAACGGCTCAGGTATGCACACAAATATCTCGCTCTTTAAGAATGGAAAGAATTCTTTCTATGATGAATCAATGGATATTCAAGTAAGCGATACATTGCGATATTTCGTAGGCGGTTTAAAGAAACACGTAAAATCATTCACAGCTGTAACAAATCCTATCGTGAACAGCTATAAGAGAATAGTTCCCGGGTATGAGGCTCCGGTCTATATAGCATGGTCAGGTGCAAACCGAACATCCATGATACGCATACCTGCAGCAAGGGGCTCAAGCACAAGAGTTGAGTTAAGAAGCCCTGATCCGGCATGCAATCCATACCTTTCATTTGCCGTTATTCTTATGGCGGGTCTTAATGGAGTAAAGAACAAGATCGATCCGGGAGAGCCAACCACGCTTAACCTCTTCCATCTGAGTGATGAAGAAAGAAAAGCTCATGGAATAGAATCATTGCCAGGAAGCCTTAAGGAAGCGTTGGATAATCTTGAAACAGATAGCATTGTCAGGAATGCACTCGGTGAACATGTATATGAAGATTTCATGAGACTCGGAAGAGCCGAATGGGATGCATATAGAATAAGCGTACATGATTGGGAGATTAAGCGTTACCTGAACCTGATCTAAGAGCGAAGGTTTAAAACAAAACGATGAATACGACAACAATAGACTCAATGGTTCAACGAAAGCTTATAGAAATACTACGAATACTCTATGAAAAACAGGAGCCTATAGGAGCTCGGCTGATAGCAGATAAAATGAATGAACGCGGATACCCAATAGGTGAAAGGGGTGTCCGTTATCACCTCCGAATACTAGATGAACGGGGTCTTACTAAGCGCCAGGGCTATGATGGACGGATCATAACCGAGCGAGGAACAAAAGAACTTGAAAATGCACTTGTGGGCGACAGGATGGGTTTCATAATCACAAAAATTGAGAAACTTATCTATGAAACAACTTTTGATTTAAAGACAAAGCAGGGGAATGTGATAATCAATACATCTATCATCGACAAGAAAGACCTTGATGAAACTGTGGAAATAATGCGGCATGTAATAAATGAAGGATATTCTTTCAGTCCATATATAAAAATAATGGGGGAGGGGACTTCCTTTTCTGATCTTAATATCCCTGAAGATAAAATAGGGATAGCTACTATGTGCAGCATAACCATAGATGGGATCTTGCTTAAGAGCGGTATTCCTGTAACCCCAAAATACGGAGGTTTACTGGACATGAAAAACAGGAAGCCAACAGGTTTTGAGGATATTATTGTTTATAATGGCACTTCTATCGATCCCATGAAGGTATTCATTTCAAAGAAGATGACAAGAGTACTCGAGGCAGTAAAGGTCGGTTCAGGAAGGCTTCTTGCGAACCTGCGTGAGATTCCTACATCATCAGTCATGGAGGCTGAAAATATTCTGAAATCTGCAATGAGCATGGGGATCGTTGATGTTACGCAGGTCGGAGAATCCGGAAAATCGGTGCTCAATGCCCCGGTTGCTTCTGGAAAAGTGGGGGTTGTGGTATATGCTGGAACAAATATCATGGCAGCTGTTGAGGAAAGCGGAATTAATGTCAGCACTTACCCAATATCCACTATAATGGATTTTAAAGATTTGAAAAAGCTTTGAATTAAAAGTAAAGATGAAGATTCGAGAAGGATGTTTCAATGCAACATAATAAATATGATCACTGGAAAGGGAAAACGATCTCACCAATCGTAATTAATGATAAAATGTCCATTACGCAACTCGTAGACGAAATTTTTGATGGTATGGGTTATAATGCCAAACGGCTGGCTGAAGCATGTCATCTTTTCAAGTCCATGCTGGATGAAAACTCAACAGTATGTTTAACACTTGCTGGCGCGATGACCCCTGTTGGATTGGGCGGCGGGATCATCAAAATGATTGAGAACGGTTTTATTGACTGGATCGTTACAACTGGTGCAAATACATATCATGATCTGCATTTTGCTTACAAACTTCCCGTACATCAGGGAGATCATCGAGCTGACGACAATGAACTTGCAGAAAATGATGTGGTTCGCATTTATGATGTTTACATTGATATGCAAAAAACTCTTATTGCCCAGGATAAGATCATCCAGACGCTTACAAGTAAAGCTGTTGAAAAAAATAAATTCCCTGAAAAATTTTCGACAGCTCATTATTATAAGATTCTTGGCGAAGGAGTTTTAGAGACTGCTAATCACCCTGAAAAATCATTTATCGCTTGTTCGTCAAAAAACAAGGTTCCCGTTTTTGTCCCCAGTTTTGCGGATTCATCTGTCGGGATGTGTACAAGTTATCTGCCGATCCTTGCAAATGGAAAATCAGGTTCAACAGATCTGGATTTCGCTAATTTTATCGATCCCAGCCCCACTATGGATGTCCTTGAAAGCGCTGCCATTGTTCATAACAGCATGATAAACGATATTTCCCGCGGTGTACTTGAGGTTGGCGGTGGTGTTCCAAAGAATTTCCTTCAGCAAACAGGTCCCATGATCTCACAGATAATCGGGATGGAATGCCCTGGTGAGAATTATGTTGTACAGGTGACGGTTGACCGCCCCGATACGGGGGGGTTGTCAGGAGCTACTATAAACGAAGGCAAATCATGGGGAAAGATACCCAAAGCTGGGGAGGGAAATGTTGTTCCATATCTGGATGCAACAGTCGGTATCCCGATTATCTTTGCCTATGCTCTTGAAAACTGCAAACCAAGAAAACCCAGGAATCTGGGTGATAAATTGCCTGAAATGACCCGGGAATTGATAAAGGCTGCAAGGATGAATGCGTTACGGGCATAAATAGTTTAATAGGCTGAATCGCCCTGGTTTTACATGATTATGGTAATACTTATAAACAATGCATTTATTAACAAGATAATTTATATCTATACTCATTAGTTGAAAAACGGGTTTTAATATATTGGAGATGGATCAATGTTAGAAACCCCCAATGAGAGAGTTAAACTATTAAAAGCAGGCATAAGTGGCAAAAAGATAGAAGAATTATATATTTCTAGTAATAATATTAAGATAGTATATAGCCCTGTGCTTTTCACCAGGTTGAAATTTATCCTTGAAAACACCGTGCTCCTTCAAATGCAATTACTCTTCCCATAATTTCTTCTCCCTGAATAACCAGTTCGACGGCCGCAGGTTCAGATAACCTTGGCGCTGTAGAGCTTCCAGGACAAACAAGAAGCACATCGCTTTTTTCGATCACAGGCTTATGGATATGCCCGAATACAAGAACATCGACACCCATTTCTTTTGCCATGTAGCGTGCGCCGGTAGTATTATTGATCAATAGTGCTGCCTCGTGTATTATTCCGATCTTAACACCTTCTACTTTGATGATTTTCCTCTCCGGGAGCAAATTTTTTAATTTCACTTCATCCATGTTACCGTGAACAGCTTCAAGCCTGCATATCCCCGTTAGCTCTTCATAAACCTGTTTTGTGACAAAATCCCCGGCGTGGATGACAATGTCGGCCTGTTTTATCAATTTCACAAGCCCAATCGGCAGTGATTCAATAATTGAGCCTGATTTTATGTGCGTGTCAGAAATCGCTATTATCTTCATGTGTATCCATAATCCATATAGTTCAATTCTTTTTTGACTTCTTTTATGAATTTCCTGTATGTTTCCGTGGAAAAATCCAGCCAGTCCTTAAAATCAGAATTCAATTTCTTTCCGATAGTGTCCTCTTTTTCTGTCCTGCTCTTTTCACGGTAATCCTTTAGTTCATCAAGGTTCTTTTCAACATAATGATAAAGTGCAGTTTCAGCGAATGGCTTGGGGATGAGGGGGGAATTCGATGAAATATCGAGCATAAGATCTTTTTCTTTCATTAGCTCTTCAGGTGATATCCCTGAGCTTTGGATCGCTTTTTCTAATGTTTCATTGCTTATTTTTCGTTTTTCATCCGGAGAGAACTTTCGGACGCCCTCCCTCATATTTTCTTCATAGATCTCTTTTTGCAGGAGTTCATGGAAAAGTGCATATTTTAAAATGTTCTGGCTTGCTCCTTCCAGGTAAGTTGAGTTCAGGGTTATTATTGAATACCATGAACCTTGGATATAATAACGCCTGTTAAGGGCAACAGCATAATCAAAAACGCCGGGGAATGGCGCAAAGATGCTCTGCGAGAAGACGATAGCATCCGTTGAAAGAAATAGTATATTTTGAGCGGATAATTGTTTGACAATATCGAGTCCGCAAGTGCCAAAAACAGATTCAGGTTTTTCAAGATATTGCTCGTTGCGTGTGATGATTTTCTTCAGGTCATTTGCCTTTAACCTGTTCAAAGAAAATGCGATATCTTTTGCAGCAAAGATTATCCATTGCGAATATTCTTCCTCGAACTTCTTCTTTGAAAGCTCCTTCATAGGGGATTAATCGTAATTTTATGATATATAGTTAATGACTGTATCTTGATTTTAACTCCCTTGTCAGATGCTCTTTTTCAAGTTTCGATCGTGTATCTTTGAATAAGTTCCGGATCCTGTTTTCATCGACCAGCGGATCATCCTGCGAGCATTCCCCGGATTTCCTGCAATCCTGCGCCAGGCGAAGTGAGCGCTCTTCAAGAAGTGGCAGTGTTTCCTTAAGTGTATGTTCCAGCCATTTATCGTCCTTTGAGAGTACGCCAACGAACATGGAAGAGATAACATCTTTCTCTATGATCTCAAGTCTTTTCTTTGCACTAACGGTTCCCATCAGGAACTATTTTAATTTGTTAAGATATAAAAGTTGGGTTAAAATTTTAGAGACTTTTTAGAAAGGATTTACAGGATTGGAATGAAAATTTATCCTGTAAATCCTGTTAATCCTTCCGAATTTGCCAAAGACTCATATCAATTACGGTTACCCCGTCTTTGTGAATTTGATCTGTCAGAACGAGGCCTGCGCTTGCTACTTATCTGCTCCCTTCTGATAAAAGGTTTATTCGATCCTCTCTCCGGCGTTTTCATTGCGATTTTCTGGAAAGCAGGCAGTGCCTCTTCAGTTATTTCCACATCATTTTCTTTTATAACTCTTGAAAAATTATCGTAATCAGTTTTTGAAAGTATGTTTATAGCTTTACCTTCTGCCCCGGCTCTGGCCGTTCGTCCAATTCTGTGGATATAACCCTTGCTTTCACGGGGAATATCGTAATTGTACACATGAGATACACCTGGGATATCAAGCCCTCTTGCAGCAACGTCTGTGCATACAAGGACACAGAATTTCCCGGAATGGAATGAACCCAACACATCATTGCGTTTGTTCTGGGTCAACCCCCCATGGATCGCGAGTGCGTCTATTCCAGAAGATCTCAAATTCTTTGTAACTTTATCTGTATTTCGTTTGGTATTGCAGAAAACCATAACAAGATTTGAATTTTCATTCTTGAGCAGGTGCACCAGTAAAGAAAATTTCAGTTCATCGCCCACATCATAAAAGGTCTGTGTAAGTTTTTTCGGATCAACATAAGAATCAACCGAGACCTGGAGGGGTTTATTCATATAGCGCCGGGAAAGCTGGACAACTTCTTTTGTGATAGTTGCGGAGAATAAGAGAGTCTGCCTTTCTGTGGGGCATTTGCGGATTATTCTCTCTACATCATCCTTAAATCCCATATCTAACATGCGGTCTGCTTCATCAAGGACAAGAGTTTTGACTCTGCCGAATTTTATAGTACTTCGTTCCACATGATCAAGTATCCTTCCGGGTGTTCCAACTACAATATCTGCAGTCTGCAATCCTCTTATCTGTGGATTGATCCCTACGCCTCCATAGACTGCAATAATTTCTAAAGGCCTGTACTTTGAAAATTTCGAGAAAGCTTGTGCTACCTGCTCTGCAAGTTCTCGCGTAGGGGTCAGGATCAAAGCCTGGATACCCTTTCCTTTTTCGCATGTCTTCAGTATCCCGGAGGCAAACGCAAGCGTTTTTCCTGAACCGGTTGCAGACCCGGCTATAACATCTTTTCCAGCGACTATCAAAGGAATAGATTTTTCCTGTATTTCGCTGGGACTTTCGAATTTCTCATCTTTGATCGATCTCAAAACAGGCTCACTAATGCCCAAATTTTTAAAACTTTCCATAATTTTTACGAAATAGCTTAAAGACTATTCCTTTCTAACCTCTTTAATATATATTTAAAACAATTAAGAACCATAAATACAACTTTATAAAAGTTAAGATAAATATCTCCTAAGAGTTTATTCGCTATATGCTAACTGTCTTATTCATGCAGTTGAACATAAATAACGATATTGACATACATACAGATAA
>Ga0209429_10001382_pt1 | contig 15034 bp, 10 predicted proteins | sample BarGraNGADG00212_3_FD_184493 | JGI IMG/M metagenome (GOLD analysis project Ga0209429, IMG submission 184493) | Arctic peat soil microbial communities from Barrow, Alaska - Barrow Graham LP Ref core NGADG0004-212 (SPAdes) (version 2) | ecosystem: Environmental > Terrestrial > Soil > Wetlands >... | reverse complement strand
CGGCCCCAGGTCACCACCCGGGGCCGCGATCGACACGCGGGCGGCGCGGACGGTCCACATCCTTGGAAACAGCCTGCACACTGGTTCCATGACTGACATGGCCGAACTGCCGCCAGAACCGTCAAGCTGGCTCTCGGACAGGGAATTGCTCCAGGTGCGCTCGGAACTGCCCATCCTCTACATCAACGTGGTTCCCGTGCGCACGAATGGGACGGGCCAGATCGCCGAGGTGGGGTTGCTGCTTCGCGCCGACGAGGGCGTGATGTCGCGCGCGCTGGTGGCTGGCCGGGTGCTGTTCCACGAGACCATCCGCGATGCGCTCATCCGCAACCTCGAGAAGGACCTGGGACTCGCGGCACTCCCCCGGATCCCGCTGTCGCCCACACCTTTTGCGATCGCCGAGTACTTCCCGACGCAGGGCTTCGGCACCTTTCACGATGCGCGACAGCACGCCGTCGCCTTGAGTTACGTGGTCGCGATCGACGGCGAGTGCGAGCCGAGCCAAAATGCGCTCGACATCGTGTGGCTCAGCCCCGAAGAGGCCGCCACCGACGAGGTCGCCGCCGAAATGGCGGGCGGACAGCATGTACTGCTTCGCCACGCGCTTGCGCACTGCGGGGTCTTGCCCGCCTAGAGGGCGGCGAGGTGTGGCGCAAGCGCCGTGAAGGCCTTTCCCCTGTGTGAGATCGAGTTCTTTTGGGCGGCCGTTAACCCTGCAGCTGTCACGTCGTAGCCAGCGGGAATGAAGATCGGGTCGTAGCCAAAGCCGCCGCCACCGGCCTCCTCGGTCGCGATGCGTCCCTCCATGCGCCCCTCGCACACGACCTCCACACCCCCCGGCGTGACGAGCGCGGCCGCGCATACGAAGGCCGCGCCGCGATACGGATCGGGAATGTCGATGAGTTGCGCAAGCAGGAGCCGCAGGTTTGCGTCATCCGCCCCGTGCGCTCCGCTCCACAGTGCAGAGAAGATGCCCGGCGCCCCGCCCATCACGCTGACCGCCAAACCGGAGTCGTCCGCGATCGCAACACGCCCCGTTGCCGCGCACACCGCGCGGGCCTTCACGAGCGCGTTCTCGGCAAAAGTCACGCCATCTTCGACGGGTGGCGGCACGTCAAAGTCCCTCGCCGATGCGAGATCCGATTCGGTCCAGCCGGGCAAGAGCGGCGCGAGAATCGCCCACACCTCGTCGCGCTTGTGCGCGTTATGGCTGGCAAAGACCGCGCGGGGCGCAGGAGCCGGGGACTTTGAAGACGGAGACCCTAGCGTCGGCGCCACTACAACTCCAACGCGATGGCCTGCAGCAACGCGAGCTCGGCGTTGCCCGTTGCCGCCAGTTCAAGTAGCGCGTCGAGTTCGGCCTTGGTAAACGCGGCACGCTCGGCGGTGCCCTGGACCTCCACGAAGTGCCCAGTGCCCGTCATGACAACATTCATGTCGGTCTCGGCGCGCACATCCTCCTCGTACGGCAGGTCGAGCATCGGGATGCCATCGATGATTCCCACCGACACCGCAGACACCGTGCCAGAAAGCGCCGCGGCGCCGGGCTTGATCGCGCCTTGCGCCTTGCCCCACGCGACCGCGTCGGCAAGGGCGACGTATGCACCGGTGATGGCAGCGGTCCGGGTACCACCGTCGGCGTCGAGGACGTCGCAGTCGATCACGATGGTGTTCTCGCCCAGGGCGTTCACGTCGATGATGGCGCGCAGCGAGCGGCCGATGAGTCGCGAGATCTCGTGCGTGCGGCCGCCGATCCTGCCACGCACGCTCTCGCGGTCGTTGCGGGTGTTCGTGGCGCGAGGAAGCATCGAGTATTCGGCGGTGACCCACCCCTCTCCCGAGCCCTTCTTCCAGCGCGGCACGCTCGCGGTGAAGGATGCTGAGCACAGGACGCGGGTGTTGCCGAAGGTCACCAGGCACGAGCCCTCTGCGGCGCGTTGGAAGCCGCGCTCGAAGGTCACGGGGCGAAGTTGGTCAGGGGCACGTCCGTCTGCGCGAGTCATGCGTCGAGCCTAGCCGGACATGATTGTTCGCTCAGCCGCCGAGAGTCTGCACGGATTTGACCACCGGGCCGAGGAAGCGCTGCGCAAGCGTCTCGAACGACGCCGAGGGTCCCGTCACCATGAATCGATGCTCCGGCGGCGCTGAGTCCGTGCGCTCGAGGCCCTTCGCCGCGAGCTCGCGATACACGTCCATTGCGGTCTCGGTCGCCGAGTCGACAAGGGTCACGCCCTCGCCCATCACGTACGAAATCGCTCCTTGAAGCATCGGATAGTGCGTGCACCCCAGGATGAGCGTGTCCACGTCCGCGTCCTGCAATGGCGCGAGGTACTCGCGGGCGACCTCGATGACCTCGGTACCGCTCGTCACGCCTTGCTCGACGAGCGAGACGAAGCGCGGGCACGCCTGAGACGTGACGACGACGCCCTGCGCGGCGGCAAGAGCATCGTCGTAAGCCCCCGAATTGATCGTGGCAACGGTCCCGATGACGCCGATGCGCCCCGATCGCGTCGTCTTGGTCGCGCGCCGCACGGCGGGAACGATGACCTCGACGACAGGCACTCCCTTGTCATGCGAAAAGCGTTCGCGGGCGTCCCTCAACACCGCCGCCGACGCCGTATTACACGCAATCACGAGCATCTTCACGCCGTCGGCAACGAGGGCGTCCATGATCGTGAGCGCGTGCTGACGTACCTCGGCGATGGGCAACGGCCCGTATGGCCCGTTCTTGGTGTCGCCCACGTAGTGAATGGACTCGTTTGGCATCATGTCCATGATCGCGCGGGCGACGGTCAACCCGCCCACGCCTGAGTCGAATACCCCGATCGGTGCGTCAGACATCGTCTCTCATCACATCGTCCCTCATCACATCGTCCCTCATCACGTAGCTCATTAACGACTCTTGAAGCCAGGTCAATGCCTGGTAAAGCATGCCAAGCCACACCCTCTCGGGGTTCTGGGCGTTATCGGCCAGGTACCGTCCGGTCACGGTGTCGTGCGCGCGGTCAATCTCGGCGTAGAGCGCCGCCGCGTCATCGTCGGTCTCCATGTCAAGCCTCGAAGCGAGCACCAGCCGAATATCCGTGAGGGCGGCGGCGGTCGACATCGCGTCGGCGGCCGGAATGATCCACTCGGGACCGTCCTCGTTCAGCGCCTTCCAGATCGTGCGCAAGCGATCGACCTTGAGCGACCGCAATTCCGGCTCAGTGAAACGCCTGAACTCATCGGCAACATCACGGTCGTCGGGCGCCGCGTTGGGCAGAATGCGCAATACGGCAGGATCGTCGGGGTCCGTGAGCGCGCTTTCGAATCCACGGAAGTGGCGAAACAGTGGGTCATCGTCGACGTCGGCGACGTCGATCTCCATACCAAATGGCTCGCCGCCAAGCAGCAAGCCGACGTCGGCAACGACCCGCGCAATGACGGCCCGCTCTTCGGGGTCGAGCTCGGCGATCGCGGCCGAGGGACCGCCCGCGGGTGACTCCTGGAAACCCCTCACTCGCCGCTCCTGCGCAGAGTCGCCCAGAGCCCGTAGGAGTGCATCGCCTGGACGTCGACCTCCATGTGCTCGCGCGCACCGGATGACACGACGGTCTTGCCAAGCTCATGGACCTCACGCATGCGACGCTCCGCCTCGACGCGATTCCAACCAAAGTACGACTGGAAGACGTGCGTCACGTACGACATGAGGTTGACTGGGTCGTTCCACACCAAGGTGACCCACACGTCGTCCGTGCGGGTCGCGACATCGACGTCGGAGGCGTTGAGGGGCTGGGTCGACACGGTCTCAGGATAAGGCCGCTAAGCGCCGACGCGCGAAAAGACGCCGTCGCCAGCACGGTATTCGCGGCAGAAACTACTCGCCGCCGTCGCCCTCAGGCCCATACGCGGCATCGAGGATTTCCTTGCAGGCGGGGCAGACGGGGAACTTCTGCGGATCCCTGTTGGGAAGCCACACCTTGCCGCAGAGCGCGATCACCGGCTCGCCCGTCATGGCAGATTCGAGGATCTTTTCTTTCTTCACATAGTGAGAGAAGCGCTCGCCATCTCCGGGCTCAACGAGTTCGCGTTCGCTGGTGCGCTCAACAGTCGACAGGGAGCCACCGGTCATGGGGGCGTCGGGGGTGATACTCATGGGACCATCGTAAACCGTCGCGCACCGGTTCCTGCGGTCAGCCGACGGCGCCAAGAAGCCGGCCCGAGCGGGTGTCGTACCACCGGCCGCCGAGCGACGTTCCCCACCATGCGATCACCCCACCCGCGAGCGGACCCCACACCACGCACAGCGGCCACCACGCACCACCCCATATGAAGGCGAACACCAGCGGGGCCACGATGAAGGGGACGACGACGCCGGTGCCCACGGACGACACCAACTGCCCAGCGAGGCTCGCGCCGATTGAGCCCGCGTCGGCACCGAAGGGACTCTCCCCTGGTGCAGGGACGCGATAGGGCATCAGCACCGACGTGATCGAGGCGACGCCGAGCGCCATCCCGAGGGTTCCCAAGGCTGTCGCGGCCACCGCTGGGAACACATCCCACCTGCCGGCGAGACCGGCCGCGGCAACGCTAGCGGCCACCAGCGCGGGCCCCGCCCACAGGACCACGCCCAGAAGACGGCCAATGAGGATGTCAGCGCCTCGCACGCCGCTCACGATGTCAAGCCAGGAGCCGCTCGAGTCGAAGGCGAGATCATTGTGGCGACCCCAGCCAATGGTGACCCCTAGGGCGACCGGTAGCGCGGCCATCCACACCTGGCTGCCGCTGGCAAAGCTGAGGATCAGCCCGCCCATCATCACGGGAAACACGAGTGCTCCCACAAGTTGGGCGATGTAACGCGGATCGGTACGCCATGATCGCGCCGTCCGTGCGAGCACCGCCCTTGTCACAGGGCGGACGAGCGACCAGATGCGTCCCTTTCGCTGCCCCGATGCGAGGATCGCGTCGCCGTTGCGCCGGACGCCTGCCCCTCGAGCCGCTGGGTGGACAAGCACATAAGCGACCGCATCCCGCCACGCGACGTGAAGCACGACGGCCCACGCCGCCACGATGACGAGGCGCCAGACGGCGCCCCACACATCCCCCACAACGATGGAAGCGGGGGCGGCCAGACCCGCTCCAACAGGGGTACGCCCCAATTGGGTGAGCGCGGTGGCGATCTCGTTCTGGAGAAGGCTTGCGAGCCCAGCCGCACGGACCCGCACGATCGCGGCGGCCACGACCGCGCCCCCGATGGCCACGGACGCACCCACTATGCCCTTGGCCGCGCGGGTGGTCAGGAGGCGGACTGCCCACAGGGTGGCAACCCGTGCGGAAAATACCCAGGTCAGCGCCGTGAGCAACGCGCCGATGAACGCCACGACAAGCACCGTCGCTTGCCTGTCTTCCCCGCGCCAACTCACGGCCATGATCGCCGCGACCCCGACGAAAAGCAGCGCAGGAACGGTAGTGAAGGCCGCGATGGTCAACCCAGGCATCAGGCGGTTGGCGTCGATTCCCCACGGCGCAAACCGCGCAGGGTCCAGCGAGTCGTCGACGCCCGTAGCCAGAAGCGGCACGAGGACCCACGCGAGAGCGAGCAGCGTGGCAAGCGCCACAAGCGCATCTCGTTTGACATCGAAGGAGGTCCTGCTCAGCGCCGAACTACCCACCACAAGAGCGGGCACGATCGAGAGCGACCAAATGGCGCCGATCGCCACGAACACGAGCCGCCACCAGTCGCGTCGGAACTGGTTGACCAGTATTCGCCACCTGAGGCTCAGGATTGCTGCAACCACGTCAGGTCCCGTTGTTCCCTCGTATCCCCCACCAACGCGACAAATCGCGACTCGAGGTCCCCGCTGCCGCGCACCTCGTCAAGCGTGCCCTCCGCCAAGACGCGGCCGGCGCCGATGATCGCGACCCTGTCACACAGCCTCTCCACGAGCGCCATGACGTGTGACGAGATCACGACGGTGCCGCCGGAGGCCACAAACGACTGCAAAATGTTCCTGATCCCCGTGGCGGACACGGGGTCCACGGCCTCGAACGGCTCGTCAAGCACCAAGACGCGAGGCGCGTGGACCAACGCGCACGCAAGTCCGATCTTCTTCGCCATGCCTGCGGAAAAATCGGTGACGAGGGTGCCCCCCGCGGCGGCCAGGTCGAGGGCGGCCAGGAGGTCGTCCCTGCGCTCCCTCACCACTTCTGGAGCAAGGCCCCGCAAGATTCCCGCATACGAGATCAGTTCGGAACCCGTGAGGCGATCAAAGGTGCGCAAGCCATCGGGGAGCACGCCGAGCATCGGCTTGGCGATGGTGGGGTTCTTCCAGAGGTCGACGCCGTTGACGGTGACCACACCGGCGTCGGGGGTGAGCAACCCGGTCGCCATCGACAGGGTCGTCGTCTTGCCGGCGCCGTTTGGTCCCAAGAGCCCGTAGAAGGAGCCTGCGGGAATCTCGAGGTCGATGCCGTCAACCGCTACCGTGCGCCCAAAGCGCTTACGTAGCCCGTGGAGGCCGAGGGCAGGGCGATCTGAGGGCATAGCGACAGGATAAGCGCCCCACCTCTCACTCGAGCGGTTGGTCTCTCACCCGCGCGGGGGGTTTTCGGCTCAAACCCGTGACTCGCAACCTACGGTGACGTAGGGTGAGGCACATTCGCACCGCGAGCGAGAGCTCACATGTCCTGGTGGGAAGTCCCCGTACGACCCTCAGGAGAGCAATGACTGCCTCAGCTCCGAGATCGACCCAACCCCCCGTCAACCTTGTGACGCGTTCCTTCACACCACTCGCCGCCACGGTGCGTGACGTGGGGCTCCTCAATCGAGCGTATGGCTTCTACGCCATCTCCGCGGCCGCGATCGCGGCCGCGCTCGGCGGAGTGATCACGGGGTTCATCCTGTTGGGCGACTCGTGGCTGCAGTTGCTCATGGCGGCCGCTCTCGGCATCGTCTTCACCCAGATTGCCTTTATCGGCCACGAGGCGTCGCACCGCGCCATCTTCGTATCCGGACCCGCGAATGATCGCGTCGGCCGTTTTCTGAGCACCGTGCTCGTGGGCATCAGCCACCAGTGGTGGATGAACAAGCACAGCAGGCACCACGCGAACCCGAACACGATGGGCAAGGACCCCGACATCGCGAGCGACACGATCAGGTTCACCGAGCAGGACGCGGCGACAGCCACCGGACTCGTGAAGCAGATCGTCAAGCGCCAAGGCTGGCTGTTCTTTCCGCTGCTCACCTTGGAGGGCCTGAATCTTCACTACCGCTCGGTGGCGTCGATCGTCACGAGTGGCACGCGCAGGCAGAAGTGGACGGAACTGCCCGCAATCGCGTTGCACTTCGGCCTGTACCTCGTGCCGCTGTTCTTGTTCCTGCCGCTTGGCATGGCTTTCGCCTTCCTCGGTATCCAGATGGCCGTGTTCGGCGTGTATATGGGAGCGTCGTTTGCGCCCAACCACAAGGGGATGATGATCATCCCCGAGGGCACCAAGGTCGACTTCTTGTCCAGGCAGGTGCTCACCTCACGGAATGTGAGCGGCGGCTGGCCGATGTCGATCCTCCTCGGCGGCCTCAATTACCAGATCGAACACCACCTGTTCCCCAATATGGCGCGCCCACACCTCCCGCGTGCCCGCGAGATCGTCCGCGAACATTGCGCACAGGAAGGCCTCGAGTACACCGAGACCACCCTGATGCAGTCCTACGGAATCGTCATCGCGTATCTCAATCGCGTGGGCCTCGCCGCCCGGGACCCCTTCGACTGCCCCGAACGCGTCGCCTTGGGGCGCGGCTAGTCCCGCACGAACGCGATTCTTTGACCCCGGTTGCGGGCCTTTGGTCCCCAGGTCATGCCACATTGCAAGCGTGCAGGGCGAATAACCGGGACCTTGGAAGGGGAGTCCCGGGCGGGACCTCCTAGGCATTCTTGGGACCAACGGCACACAAATTCTGTAGAGCGCGACTTAGCCTGAGGGTGTTTCACGCGGACGTGAGGATCGCTAAGTCGTAGCCTACGGATCGCCCCGCATGGGGACGGCGAAATTCGTCGAATTCCCCAGGTGGGTCGCCGATGGCTCCCTGAGCGGTCTGTCAACGTTCGCTCCGCGCTCGTTGGACCGAACAGGCTTCCCCATGACTTCACAGCTCCCCCAGTACCCCGGCCTCCCAAGCGTCATCAACGGGAATGGCGCCGTCGCCCACGTGATGAAGCACGTGTGCGGTGGTGTGATCGGCTACCCCATCACCCCCTCGACGGAGATCGCCGAACTGTTCGAGCAGGCGCGTGCAGACGGTCAACTCAATGTGTGGGGCAAGCACCCCTTCTTCGTCGAGACCGAAGGCGAGCACTCCGCACAGTCGGGCGCTCTCGGCGCGGCCCTCACCGGCGGCGAGTACATCTCGAACGCCTCCTCGAGCCAAGGCATCCTGTACGCGATGGAGTCCCACTACGTGACCGTCGGCAAGAAGATCGGCGGCTTCGTGCTGCAGGTCGCCGCGCGCGTTGTCACCAAGCACTCCCTCAACGTCATGGCTGGCCACGACGACGTCTACTCCTTGTTGCCTTCCGGATACACGATCCTCTTCGGCTCCAACCCCCAAGAAGCCGCCGACCTCGCCGCGATCTCCTACCGCGCGTCGGCACTGTCCCTCATCCCCGTCGCCAACGCGATGGACGGTTTCGCAACCAGCCACGTGATGAGCGAGGCGTTGCTGCCCGAGCCCGCCATGTTGAAGGAGTACCTGGGCGATCCGTCGAGCCGGATCAAGTCCCCCACTGTCGCGCAAGACATGCTCTTCGGCGCCAAGGGCCGCGTCTTCCAACTTGGCGAATACCTGAACAGGCACGCCGATGACTTCACCGAGCAGCAGCTCGCGGCTCTGCGTGGCCACCTTGAAGGCAACGCCGAGGCGATCGAAACCGACAACGAGGGCGCTCTCGTCGACGCCACGCTCGCGTGGATGCCGAAGGACCTCCAGGCTCAGTGGCGCCGCCAGTGGGTCAACTCTTGGGAAAAGGGCACCCGCCAACTCGTTCCGGCGCTCGTCGACCTGCACAACCCCGGCGTGACGGGAACGGTCCAGAACCAGCCCGACTTCCAGGCCGGAGCCGTTGATCACCGCACGCACTTCGCGAGCGCGGTGCCAGGACTCATTCGTCAGTCCATGGACGAATACGCCGCGTTGACCGGCCGCGCGTACTCGCCGATCATGGCGTACGACTGCGCGGACGCCGACTACATCATGATCGGCCTCGGCTCGATCACCGATGACGTGCGCGCCCTGCTCCCCTACTTGCGCTCGCAGGGTCTCAAGGTGGGCGTGGTGTCGGTCAAGGCCCTCCAGCCATTCCCCGAGGCCGAACTTGTCGAGGCCCTTGCCTCGGCCAAGTCGGTCATGGTTCTCGAGCGTTCGGACGAGACCGCGCTCACGCGCGCCGTGACGCAGTCCCTGTTCAAGGCCCGCGCCAACGCCGACCGACAGCAGCACGCGGGCATCCCCGCGATGGCCAAGACGCCGTCACTCACCACCGCGATCTTCGGCCTTGGCGGTCACGATGTGCAGCCACGTCACCTGATCGCGGCGTTCAAGCACATGGCGGACGGCAAGAACACCCCGCTCATCTACCTGGGTTCGCAGTTCTTTGGCAAGGACTCGGCGCCGACGCTCGCAGTGCTCGAAGACAAGTTGCGCGCCGCGTACCCCGAGACCGAGGCTATGGCGCTCGAGACCGAGGACAACCCGATGGGTCTGCTCCCCGCGTCGGCGCTGCGCATCCGCTTCCACTCGGTGGGTGGGTACGGCACCGTCGCGTCGGGCAAGTTGCTGACCGACATCCTCGCCGGTGTGCTCGACATGCACTCGAAGTCGGCGCCCAAGTACGGCTCCGAGAAGAGCGGTGCGCCCACGAACTACTACATCACCCTCAGCCCCGAGGCAGTGCTCTTCACCAACGCGGAACTCGAGGACGTCGAGGTTGTCATCTCCCCCGACCACCAGGCGTTCGTCCACACCAACCCGCTCAAGGGCCTTGTCGAGGGTGGCACGTTCATCCTGCAGTCAGACCTCGCTCCAGTTGACGTGTGGCGCGGACTTCCGTCCTACGCTCGCCGCACCATCCGTGACAAGCACATCAACTTCATGGTGGTCGATGCCTTCTCCGTGGCAAAGAAGCACGCCCCCACTGCGGAACTTCAGACCCGCATGATGGGCATCGCGTTCATCGGCGCGGTTGCCGGTCACGTCGACCGGGTGTCCTCGGGTGCTTCCCAAGAGGCCATCCTCGAGAAGGTACGCGCCCAGATCGCCAAGAAGTTCGGCGGCAAGGGCGACGCCGTCGTCGACGCCAACATGGCGGTCATCAAGGACGGCATCGCGGCCACCGTGCAGGTCGACTACGACCAGCCCGAGTTCGTCGAGGCCGACAAGAACCGCGCCGCGCCGATGCTCGTCACCTCCACGCTTTCGGCGTCGATGTGCCCCACGGCGTCCGAGCCCCGCGCGAGCAACCTGTTCGACCCGGAGTATTACGAGGACCTGATGGCGAGGCCGTTCCGCGATGGCACCATCGGCGAATCTCCAGTGCTGCCAGGTACCGGCATGTTCATGCCGATCGGGACCGGTCAGACCAAGGACAAGGGCTTGTTCCGTCGCGTAGCGCCGGTCTTCAACCCCTCCGCCTGCACGGGCTGCCTCGACTGCGCGATGGTCTGCCCCGACGTCGCGATCCCGAACACGGTCCACGAGATCCACGACCTGTTGCTCACCGGAATCGCGAGCATCGAAGCCACCGAGGCGCAGCGCGAGGCGTTGCGAGCTCAGGTGTACCCGTTGGCTGAGCGCGTTCGCGAGCTCTACCGCCAGGACAAGAACGCGAGCGACTTCTCTGCCGTCGTCGCCGAAGCCACCAAGAGCCTCGACGCGACCTCAACGTCGATGCGCAACAACCTGGACGCCTTGGTCGTGAAGCTCGCGACGTTCCCCGTCGCACGCACCCGCCCGTTCTTCGACTCGATGGAGAAGGAGACCCCCGGCACGGGTGGCCTGTTCTCCGCGGCGATCGACCCGTGGAAGTGCACCGGATGCCTCCAGTGCGTCGAGGTGTGTGGCGCAGGAGCTCTCACGGCCATCGACCAGGATGATGACGTCCTTGCCACGCTCGAGGAGCGCTTCGAGGTCATGACCAAGCTGCCGAACAGCCCCAAGCGCTTTACTGCGGGCTCCACGAGCCCTGATGGCGACATCAAGCGCATGCTGCTCGACCACACCAACTACTACGCCACCACGGGTGGCCACGGCGCTTGCCGCGGCTGCGGTGAGGTCACGGCCATCAGGCTCGTGACGTCGATGAGCCGAGCGATCGGTGACGAGCGCAGGGTGGCCCACGTGGCCGAACTCGAACAACTCATCTCCAAGCTCCAGGCCAAGAAGGACGGTCTCAATAAGGCCGAAACCGAGCGCCACGCGCGCATCGGCGCCGTTCTCGTCGAGCTCGACAAGGCCCTCTACCTCTCCGAGGCAGGACCTACGGGTGCGGGCCCCTCGCCCACCGTGGTCGCGAACTCGACGGGCTGCAGTTCGGTCTACGCATCGACAATGCCCTTCACGCCTTACCTCGACCCGTGGGTCAACAGCCTCTTCCAGGACGCCCAGCCGCTTGCATCGGGCATCTATGAGGGAATTTCCACTGCCGAGGTCCCCGAGATCAAGGCGATGCGTCAGGCGCGACTCGAACTTGAAGACGCCTACGACCCGGCCGTTCAAGGCAAGGCGCTGAGGACGATCGGCTGGCGCGACTTCACCCCCGAAGAGCTCACGCTCATGCCGAACGTGCTCACGATCGGTGGCGACGGCGCGAGCTACGACATCGGCTTCGGCGCGATGTCTCGCGTCCTCGCGAGCGGAACGCCCATCAAGATGCTTGTGCTCAACACGGGCGCCTACTCGAACACCGGCGGCCAGGCCTCGACGGCCTCGTACATCGGCCAGGACGCGGACCTTGCGAGGGTCGGCAAGGCTCACGACGGCAAGCATGAGGGACGCAAGGACCTCGCGCTGCTCGCCTCCTTCCACCCCGGTGTGTTCGCGAGTGCAACCTCGACGGCCATGCACGGCCACTTCCTCACGACGGCAATGACGATGCTCGGGTATCAATCGGGCGCAGCCATCATGGACATCTACACGCCGTGTGGCACCGAGAACGGCATCGCGGAGAACCTGTCCAACTCGCGTTCTCGCCTCGCGGTCGAGAGCCGCATGAGTCCGCTCTTCGTGCACGACCCCCGCAAGGGATCGTTGTTGCGCGAGCGCTTCAGCCTCGATGGCAACCCCGACGTCAACAAGACGTGGACCACGAGCACGGTTGAGTACATCGGCCAGGGTGGCTCGCTCGAGCTGATGAAGACGCCGCTGACCCCCGCCGAGTTCGCGTTGGGCGAGGTGCGCTTCAAGAAGCAGTTCCACAAGTTGGCCGCCGCCAACGAGGCCAATGCGGTTCCCGTTGCCGAGTATGTCGAGATGAGTGACGCCGAGCGTGACGGCAAGGTGCCGTTCGTCTACGCGACCGACGCCGACAAGCGCCTCATCAAGGTTCAGTGCTCGCAAGCGATCGTCGCCCTTGTCGAAGAGCGCAAGCGCTTCTGGCAGACGTTGCAGTACTTGGCCGGTCAGCACGAAGACCAGATCGCCGGGGAGTACCGCAAGGAGGTCGACGCCCTCAAGGCTCAATACGAGGAGGTCCTCCAGCTGCGCGAGAGCTCAATCGACGACATCGCCAAGGCCATGTCGTCACTCGCGGCCTCCAGCAAGGCGCCGGTGCGCGCGCGCACCGCTCTTCCGCTCCAGGTGGTGCCGCAAGGCTCCGGCGGCACCGCGGTCACCACGGCCACAGCCACCGTTGCAGACCCGTCGTGCGCCGAAGTCGCCAAGGAGGGTACTGGACCGATCTACTTGGCTCCAGCCGACGAGGTGAACTGCAACGACTGCGGCACCTGCTACCAGGAACTGCCTCAGTTCTTCGAGAAGAAGACCATGATCATCGATGGCGAATCTCAAACCGTCGCCACGATGGTGCCTGGTGCGCTCGATACGGTCCAGCTGACTCCTGAACTTCAGAAGCGCATGGACAGGGTCAAGAGCTCGTGCGACGCGGAGATCATCAAATGAGCATCATCGACGAAACCGCACAGGGCGCACGGCCCGACGAGGATCTGCGTCGCTATCTCGACGCGAAGCAGGCGCTCGAGGCAACTGCGACTGAAGTCGGAGACCTCGAGGGCTCCGCAGGCGTGGAGACCTTCAAGCAACAGCTCGATCTGCTCAAGCGTCGGCTCATTGAAGACCCGGCGATGTTCAGGGACATGTTCATCGAGGACGGCGTTGCGGCCGCCGCGTGGGAGTTCCAGCAGCCCGACTTGAGTGACGAGTTCACCGAGACGTTGTGGAGTCTCCTCCTCAGCGAGGGTGATGCAAGCACCGTGTTCATGCGCTTCATCTGGGACCTCCCCGTCGGCAAGAAGCGCTCGTTCATCCGTGCCGTCGACCGCGTCCTCTCTGACCGCTACCCCATGCTCAAGGGGTTCTCCGCCGCGTGGCCCGCGAACGTCGCCATCGCTCCATATATCAGGGAGCCCGATGTGCGGGCGGTGGACTTCGACCTCGTCAACAAGGGCTACCTCGGCTACATGGATCTTGGGCTGTCGGCCCGCGAGGTCGACCTGCTGGTGTGGCTCGAGGTGCTGCGGGACAAGCAGTGCGAGGAACGCCCGTGTGAGTTGGGCGCCCTCACCAAGGGCAGCACCGACGCGCGTATCGGCGGTTGCCCCGTCCGCATCCACATCCCAGAGATGATCGATCGCATCGGACATGGCGACTTCCGTGGGGCACTCGAGCTCATTCAGGCCTCGAACCCCTTGCCCGACGTCACCGGCCGCGTGTGCCCCCAGGAGCTCCAGTGCCAGGGTTCATGCATCCTCAAGGTGCCGATGTCGATCGGCCAGATCGAGTTCTTCCTGCCCCAGCGCGAGAAACTGCTCTACCCCGACGCCAACCAGGAGCGTTTCGCTGGAGTCGCCGACCCGTGGAAGCAGGGCGCCAAGCCCCCAATCGCCATCGTCGGGTCCGGCCCTTCCGGCCTGATCAACGCCTACCTCCTCGCCGTCGAGGGCTACCCCGTGACGGTGTTCGAGGCATTCCACAAACTTGGAGGAGTGCTCCGCTACGGCATCCCTGAGTTCCGCCTCCCCAACGACCTGATCGATGACGTTGTCGAGAAGATCCGCCTGTTGGGCGGGAAGTTCGTGATGAACTTCGTGGTGGGTAAGACGGCCACGCTGCAGGACCTGCGCGACGCGGGCTTCTGGAAGATCTTCGTGGGTACGGGGGCGGGCCTGCCTCGCTTCATGAACGTTCCTGGAGAACACCTCCTGAACGTCATGTCCGCGAACGAGTACCTCACCCGCGTGAACCTCATGCAGGGCCTCAAGGAGGAGTTCGAGACTCCCCTGCCCGTCATCAAGGGCAAGGAGATCCTCATCATTGGCGGCGGAAACACCGCGATGGATGCGGCACGCACCTCTCGTCGCCTCGGCGGCAATGTCACGATCGTCTATCGTCGTGGCCGCTCCGAGATGCCTGCCCGTGTCGAGGAACTTCACCACGCGCTGGAAGAGGGCATCGCCCTCAAGCCGCTTGCCGCGCCGACGGAATTCATCGGCGATGACACAGGGTTCGTGAAGGCGGCGGTTGTCGATCAGATGGAGTTGGGCGAGCCCGACGCTTCGGGACGCCGCGCCCCCATCAGCACCGGCAAGACCGAGACGATCAAAGCCGACCTCGTCATCATGGCCCTTGGCAACGCCTCCAACCCGATCATCAAGGACTCCGAGCCACGGCTCGAGACGTCCAAGTGGGGCACCATCAATGTCAAGAGCGCGGGCTCTCAGGAGACGTCTCTCGAGGGCATCTACACGGGTGGCGACGCCCAGCGTGGAGGCTCGACCGCGGTCAACGCGGCCGGCGATGGACAGAGCGCTGCCAGGGAAATCCTTGGCG
>Ga0209429_10001381_pt1 | contig 15035 bp, 17 predicted proteins | sample BarGraNGADG00212_3_FD_184493 | JGI IMG/M metagenome (GOLD analysis project Ga0209429, IMG submission 184493) | Arctic peat soil microbial communities from Barrow, Alaska - Barrow Graham LP Ref core NGADG0004-212 (SPAdes) (version 2) | ecosystem: Environmental > Terrestrial > Soil > Wetlands >... | reverse complement strand
TAATCAAAAGCAATTGGGTTAACCCTTAAATTATTATCATCATTATTCTTTGCTGCTGTTTCTAAGCTAGCCATCGTTAAAGATATTGCCAAAATAGAAAAAGCCAGTACTAGTGTCAAAACTCGAACCAGACGTCCCCATGGAAAGTTTTTAGGTGGAAAATTCATTGTTCTATTCTATCATTTTTGATGAAAAAAAGCCCGAATACCTTTTTATTTATCTAATACCTTAACTAATGATTCACCAATCCGTCCATAAATATTCAACACTACCGCTCTTTCAATTTCTGGTCCAAAAGTCAACGAAGCTCTGTTACCTTTTCCTTTTTTTTCAAAACCATAAAATAAGCTATCGAATCCATTCCACATAATAGTCGTAGTTAAAAAATAGGGAATTAATCTTAAATCTACTTTAAAATCATTCAACCAAAATGGTGATAGATAAAACCATGTAGTTCTAAATCCATCAGAAAATTTCATTTCATTAAACTTTGGCAATAAATGTTTTGTTCCACCTTTCAAAATATTATGTTTTAGTGTTTTATTTAATTCCTTTGACCAAGCAGAATTATCCAAAATACTATTTTCTGATTGTAATATTCTTTGTTGAATTTCATTAACATTAATTTTAATTTTCAAATTAGGCCAATCAGCCTTATTAAGAGTATTATTATTTTTTTGAAAATCAAAACTACCCTCTGGGATTGGTTTAACACTAATTCCTCTAGATATTGCTGTTCCATCATTATTTATTCCATCTATCTGTGGAACAGTTTGTGATGTTTCAGAGTCATTATCCACAGAAATAGAAATTTTTCCACATCCTCCAATTTGTCTTAATTTATCAATTTTTCTTACATTAATTCCTATTTTTTCATCTAATCCAAAAGGTAAATCAAGATTAACTCGTAAATAATTGTTACTTGAATAATTTAATTCTGATAATGGTACGAATACGCTTTCTTTCGACATATTCGATAATATATCATATTAAATAAAAAAATATCAATTAATATCAATTTTATTTCTCATTAAAAAATGCTTTGCCAAGACTTGTGATTTCTCTATTATTATTTTTTCTTTTCATAAATAGATATTGTGGCCAAAACACCAAATAATTAACCACTCCATCTAGAAAAGCCGCCCTGTCAAAGGAGGTGCCCCGCAACCGCGGGGCGGAGGGTTTTAAACTATATCCCGTCGCTACATATCTTTTTGCCCAATCATTGGCTTTAATTAATCTCTCATAACTATAATTTTTATTCAAAATTGGGATTAATAAAATTAAATCCATGGCATTTCTTAAATTTTGCCTATTTTTAGGAATTAATAAACTATCTTCATCAAGCCATAAATTAAAACAAAACTCATCTTTATTTTCTTTTCGACCACGTTTTCGATGAGGAATCCTATTTTTATAAATATATAGTCTTAATCTCAATCTGTTAATCCATAAACAATTTTTTTTAGTAATCAAAAATAAATCAATATCATCATCTTCTTTTGGCTGACCCGCCGCTACTGATCCACTCACTCCTATAAATAAAATATCAGGGAATTTTTTGGCAATTTTTGAAGCCAATTCTCTCGCTTTTTCCAATTTTTCTTTAAAATTTTTATTTTCCTTTGGCTTTGCAACTTTATAACTTGATAACTTTATAAACTTCATTATTTCCTCTTTTGTAAAAGTCTTTGGGCTGATTAATCTTGTCCTTAATTCATCTAGTGTCAACTGACATTGATATTTTTGAACATACTTAATTGTCTTAATAATTGCTTCTAAAATTTCCACTTTATTTATTTTAACCAAAAGCAACTTTTATTTCTTGTTATAATCTAGCTACTATATGGTCGATAAAACAACAAAAAGATATCGTTTATGGGAAATGATTCCCGGCTTTTTTGCTTGGGCAACTATCCTTTTTCCTATTTGGGGAGCTATTGTTTTTCCTAAAGCGGTGGCTTATTTTGTAATTGGATTTTTAGTTTATTGGTTTTATCAATCTTTTAAAACCTCATTTTTAGCCATTGTAGGTTATTTCAAAATTAAAAAACAAAAAGCCACTAATTGGGAACAACTTTTTCAAGATAATTTTAAAGCCAGTTGGTTAAAAAGAAATGATATTCATCACATTATTATTGTTTCTTCTTATAAAGAACCAAATGAAGTTATCGATATGGCTATTGGTAGTTTAGCTGCTCAAATCGATTTTAATCTTAAAAATATTCATGTTATTTTAGGTCAAGAAGAACGAGCTGGTAAAGAAAATAATCAAACCACCATCGAATATTTTTCCAAAAAATATAAAGATGTTTTTGGTGATTTAATTTTTACTGAACACCCACCCAATATTGTTGGTGAAATTGCCGGTAAACACACCAATGAAGCTTGGGCTGCCAAATTTTTTAAGACTAATTTTATTGATACTGGTAAGTATAAAATTGAAAAATTAACTCTTACTTCCTGTGATGTTGATACTATTTTTCATCCTAAATACTTTTCTGCTTTAACTTATTATTTTGCTCAAAATCCAAATCGTTATTATCGTTTTTGGCAAGCTCCAATTTTTTGGCATCACAATATTAATCAAGTTCCCGCTCCAATTCGTATTGTTGGCATTATGGGAAACATTAATAGTATTTCTGATATTCAGGAACCAGATGGTTTAATTTTTAATTATTCTTGCTATTCCTCATCTTACAAATTAATCGATTCAGCTGGTTATTGGGATCCAGATATGATTCCTGAGGATTGGCATATCTTCTTAGAAACTTTTTTTGCTAGTGGTGGTAAAACTTCAGTCGATCCTATCTTTTTACCAACTGTCGTCGATGCCCCAGATGGTAAAAATTATCTTGGAGCTTTAAAAAATCGTTACAATCAATGTGTTCGCCATGCTTGGGGAGCTACTGATATTCCTTATGCTATCGAACAATCTCGAATTCATACTGAAATTCCTCTTATTACCCGCCTGCTTCGTATTTATAAACTTATTAAAACTCATTTAATTTGGTCCAGTAATTGGTTTATTTTAACCATTGGTGCTTCACTTCCAGTTATTTTAAATCCCCATTTTTTTCAAACTTCGATTGGGTACAATTTACCTCGAATTGCTAATGTTTTATTAACTCTCTGTTTATTACCTCTTTTTATTTTGATAGTTTTAGATTGGAAATTACGTCCAGATGTTCAGAAAAAAGGATTTTTTAATATCGTTAAAAATATTATTCAATGGCCATTAATGCCCTTAGCTACTCTAACTATGTCAGTTATTCCTGGACTTCATTCTCACACCCGTTTATTTTTAGGTAAACGCTTAGAATATAAAACTACCATTAAAAAACCTAATAATTAAGGTATCATTAATTAATGCTAAAACTTGTTAACAAATATAAGTATTTTTTATTTTTAGCTGTTATTTTTCTTTTCCTCAGATTGCCTTCGCTGTTTGAACCTTATTGGTATGGTGATGAAGGTATCTATTTAGTTTTAGGTCAGGGGATAAGGAAAGGTTTAACTTTATATACTCAAATTCACGATAATAAACCTCCGACTCTTTATTATTTCGCCGCTATTGGCCAAACAGTCTTTGGTTTTAGATTGTTATTAATGGCTTTTATGGCCCTCACTGTCTTTTTCTTTTATAAATTGTCTTCTCTCCTCTTATCAGCCAAAAAGACTAAAATTGCCACTCTTATTTTTCTAATTTTAAATTCCATTCCTTTAATTGAAGGTAGCATTGCCAATGCTGAAGTTTTTATGTTGTTACCTACCATTCTCGGTTTTTATCTCTTTTTAAAAAATAAAAATAAACTTAATTTATTTTTGGTTGGTTTATTATTAGGTTTAGCTTTTACCATTAAAGTTCCCGTTTTAATTGAATTTTTATTCTTATTTTTATGGATTTTTATTGGTGATTTTAAATCAATTAAAACCATATTCTCCCAAATTCCCAAAGCTTTTGTTTTTGGTTTAGGTTTTATTTTTCCTATTATTCTATGGTCAGTTTATTTTTATTTTCAAGGTGCTTTTAAACCATTTATAGTTGCCTCTTTACTGCAAAACTTTGGTTATTTATCTTCATGGAGTACTGGTACTCAAGCTGCTTCAGTTGGTAGCGGTGGTATTTTTACTCGATTTTTATTTCTCGTTGTTACTTGGATAATTGTTTATTTTCTTAAAATAACTAAAAAAATTGATTCTAAATTTTCTTTCCTATTATTTTGGTTTGCCGCCACTATCTTTGGAGCTCTTTTATCCACTCGTCCTTACCCTCATTATTTAATTCAAACATTACCCCCATTAATTCTGGTTGTCTTATCTTTTTTTGAATTTAAAAAAATCTTAAAGCCATTATTATCCTTTATTTCTATTATTTGTTTTGTTCTCGTCATTTCTAAATATAAGTTTTATTTCTATCCAGTTTTTTCTTACTATAAAAATTTTTATAGCTATTCTTTAAAAATAAAATCTCAACCTGAGTACTTTAATTACTTTGGTTCTCAAGTTAATAATGTTCATCAAATTTCTAAATATATTCAAGACAATTCTTCTCTTTCAGATAAAATTTTTGTTTGGGGAGATGAACCTTATATTTATGCTCTTTCAGATCGACTTCCAACCTCCAAATATACAGTGGCTTATCATATTTTAGATTTTAATGGTTATGAACAAACCATTAATCAAATTAAATCTGATTTACCAAAGTTTATTGTTTATGTCCCTATGGTGAATCGACCTTTTAAAGATTTAGATAATATTTTAAATCGTTATTATTTTGTCAAACAAACTTTTGGCAATTTTCTTTTATACCAAATTAGATAATTATGTCTTTTTTTAAAAGTATTTCTCTTCAGTTTTCTTTTTTAGGCAGATTTTGGCAGGAAAAAATCAACAATGTTATTTTCCGTTGGAATTTATTCTTCATTATCTGTCAATTGGTGGTTATTTTCTTTAAATTTAATTCTTTACCTCCTAAAGTTCCACTATATTATTCCTTGCCTTGGGGAGAATCACAACTAGGTAATGCTTCTTCATTATTTTTACTTCCTATTTTTTCTATTGTAATTTTATTATTAAATAATCTTTTGTCTAATTTCTTTCTTAAATCTATTCCGCTTTTATCTCGTTTATTAGTCATTGTTTCAGTTATTTTCTCTTTCTTTTTAACTTTTTCATTATTAAAAATCGTCCTTTTAGTTGCCTAAAAGTCCATGCCATCTTCTTTTTTAATTGCCATCCTTACTTCCTTTATAATTGCCCTTTGTTTGACTCCGTTGGTTAGAAATTTTTTTATTAAAAAAAATTGGGTTGAAGATCCTGCTAAAAAAGATTTAAAAACTCATAACGCCACCGCCATTTCTTCTGTTCCTCGAGGTGGTGGTTTACCAATTTTTATTGCCATTTTTATTACTTCCGTTTTATTATTACCCCTTGATCAACATTTGGTTGCCATTCTTTTAGCTGCCTTAGTGGCTCTAATTGTTGGATTAGTTGATGATCTTAAAGATATTAGTCCCAAAATTAGATTGTTTTTTAATATTGTTGTGGCTTTAATTGTCATTGCTTCTGGTATTGGTATTGCTGTTATTTCCAATCCTTTTAGTGGGGGAGTTGTTGATCTCTCTTTTTTAAAAATTAATTTTAATTTTTTTGGAGCCAGAAGTATTTGGGTTTTAGCCGATCTTATTGCCGTTTTTTGGATAGTTTGGTGTACTAATATTGTTGGCTGGGCTACTGGAGTTGATGGTCAACTTCCTGGTTTTGTGGCTATTTCTGCCTTTTTTATTGGTCTTTTAGGCTTAAAATATGCCGGTGATATTACTCAATGGCCAGTTATTATTTTATCTGGAGCTGTTTGTGGTGCTTATCTTGGCTTTTTGCCTTTTAATTTCTTTCCTCAAAGTGTTATGCCAGGTTACAGTGGTAAAAGTTTAGCTGGATTTTTTTTAGCTGTTTTAGCTCTTCTTTCTGGGGCTAAATTAGCCACTCTTATCTTCTTATTAACCATTCCTATGCTTGATGCCATTTATACCATTATCAGACGCGTTGTTAAGCATCGTCCTATTTATTTAGGTGACGGTCAACACTTTCATCATCAGCTCCTTAAATTGGGCTGGAGCCGTCGTTCTATTGCTCTTCTTTATTGGACTATTTCTTTTGTTATGGGAATTATTTCTTTGTATCTTAATAGTCAACAAAAATTTTACGTTTTTATTGGGATTGCTCTCTTCTCTTTTAGTTTGTTTATTCGTCTTTCGCAGCGTAACTAGCCGAAATCCAACCACTTTTATTTGCTCCCAAATCTATTTTTACCCAATCAGTGGTTTCTTCTAAAAGACCATATTTTTCTCCAGGATTTACTCTAGTTATTTCTTTAGAAGCACTCGAACTAGCTTCTCTGACTTTTAACCAACCAGTTTCAGTTTCTTTAATCGTTACTTTTTTATTAATTGTTGTTTCTGTACTCAATTTACTAGTCTGAGTTGTTTCTACTGGTACCGTTGTATCCACTATTATTTTTTCTTTCGCTAATTTCGATTCCACTACCAATTGATATCCCTTAATTGCTTTTATAAAAATTGTCATACTCTTATAACCAGGAAAAGATAATATTAATTGTTTATCTCCATCTCCAATATCAGTTATTTTTTTTGGTGCTTGTCCTTTAATTTCACTAGCTACGGTGATGGAACTTTTTTCTGGAACGGCTTTGACTACCAACCCTGCTTTTTTACTATCTCCTGTTTTTTCTAGGTATAAAACATAACCACTAGCATCATCTTCAGTCTCTCCAAATTGCCAATTTACCACTGTGTGAATATTGTTTTTTAATTCTATTTTTTTATTCCAACTTCCGCTTTTAGTTACCAATTTTATTTCTTTTTCTCCAGGGTTTAAATTATCGTTTTCATAAGGAGTTGATCCTACTTCTTTTCCATCAATATAAACAGTTGCTGTCGGAAAACTTTCAATTTCCAATCCTGATTTTTTTATTGTCAAACCACAACCACTCAAAAAGAATCCACAAGCTAAAATAAAAAATATTTTTTTGATTGGCACCCTTTAAGTTTATCAAAGATTATAAATTTTCAATAATCTTACCTATTTTGGCAAACAAACCTCTATCAATTGGTTTTTTACTACTTTTTTTATTATTAATTAGTTCCAATACTTCTTCAGGACTATTGGCAAAAGCATAAACTTTTCTTTCAATTGAATCAAAATTTAAATTATTTACCAAATCTTCAACCGTGTTTTTCCAACAATCACCATAAAAAATTAATGGTTCATGTTTTCCATATTCAAATTTTGCCTTTTCCCAAACCAAAGCCAATTCTGCCATTGTTCCTGTCCCACCTTTAAAAACTATATGGGCATCAGCCACCTCTACTACTTTTTCTGTTCTTTGTTGAATAGTTTTAGTTCTATAAATTTTATCAACTAGTTTCTTATTACTAATTTCACTTCCTTCATAGTTTTTTCCCATATTAACTTTTTCATCAATAATTACCACTTCTACCTTTCCTTTCTCTTCTTTTGCTCCCAAAGTTGAAGCCAACATTACTCCTGGTCCACCCCCATTTACTATAATATAACCATTTTTTGCTAATAATTTTGCCGTGTTAAAGGCATCAATATAATGTTGATCTGTTTTTTTAGCATCAGCATCTCCGTAGAAAGCCACTCTTTTTATTATTTTTTTAGTTTTTGCTAGCATAATTTAATTTTTCCCAATTATCATCCACCATACCATTAAAAATTGCCCCACCACAATAAGCAATGTTTATGCCGGTATTTTTTATTTTATCAATCTCTTCTAGAGTTATGCCACCATCAACTCCAATTTCAAAATCTAAATCTTCTTTCTCTTTTATTTTTATTAATTCTTTAATTTTTTTATAAATATTTTTATCTATTTTTTTAATTCCAAATCCAGCTTTTCGGCCCATTAATAAGACTAAGTCAGTTTCTTTAGGGATTTCTCCAATTTCTGTGTCAATATCGATAGCTAATCCCACTTCCATGCCTATATCTTTTACTTTTTCTACAAATTCTTCTCGAGAACTCATCATTTCCACTTGTCCAATTACTCTAGTTATTCCCACAAAATTACATTTTTCCACCCATTTTATTGGTTCTTTCACCATTAAATGAGCTTCTAATAAATTGTTTTCCAACTCTTTTTCTAATTTTTTAAGTAATTCTGTTTCAAAAGTCTTTTCTTTCAAAAAAACTCCATCAATTACATCAACCTGAATCCAACGAGTTTTGTCTTTAATTAATCTAATCTTTATCTGAGCTAACTCAAATTGTTGTTCTAATATTGTGGGAACAATTATCATTTTTGGGAAATAGAAATAGCATTTTCTATTAATCGGCAGCTATAACCATATTCATTATCATACCAAGCTCCGACTGAAATCATGTCATCTGAAATTACTTTGGTCATTAGAGTATCAATTACACAAGAAGCATTATTCCCAATAATATCTGAAGATACTAATGGTTCATAAGAAACTTTTAATTTTCCGACTAATTCTGGAGTTACACTAGCTTCTTCAAATAGAGAATTAATTTCTTCGACGGTTGTTTTACGAACTAATTTAAAAGTTAAATCAGAATAACTGCCACAAATTACAGGAACTCGAATAGCAGTGCCTCCAAATCGTCCTTTAGCTTCTGGGTAAGCCGCAATTACTGCTTCCGCTGCTCCAGTTGAGGTTGGCACAATATTAACTGCTGCTGCTCTAGCTCTTCGTGGGTCTTTACTATTACCATCAACTAAATTTTGATTAGTGGTGTAAGCATGAATAGTGGTTAAGGTTCCTTCTTGGAAACCAATCTTTTGATCGATCAATTTAACAATTGCCGCCACACAATTAGTTGTACAAGATCCATTAGAAATTAATTTTTCTCCTTTGTATTTATCATCATTCACTCCCAAAATAAAAGTTGGAATTGAAGCATCTTTTGGGGGAGCACTAATAATTACTTTTTTAGCTCCGGCTTTAATATGATTTAAAGCTTTATTGTCAGTGAAAGCCCCAGTACATTCTAAAACTACATCAACATCATATTTTTTCCAAGGAATTTTTGAAGGATCCATTTGACCAAAAACGGGGATAGACCATTCTCCAATTTCTAATCTTCCAATTTCCATTGATTTTTGAGGTTCACTAAAGCCTACTTTTACCGGAATTCTTCCATAAACTGAATCATACTTAAATTGATTAGCAAAACCCTCGACCTCAAATCGACCATCAGTATTAATCGCCACCACTTCTACATCGTATTTTTCTAATAAAATTGCTCTTAAAACTACACTGCCAATTCTGCCAAAACCATTAATCCCGATTTTTATTTTTTTATCTTTTTTCATAATCTAATTTTATACTATTAACAATTAACTGACATCTGATAACTTAGTTCCATGCTGGTAAATTATTATTTACTAACATTTCCAACATCACTCCGCCGCCAGAACAAATAAAATCAATTTTATTTTTTAGTCCCAAATTTATTATCGACGCGGTTGTATCTCCTCCGGCAATTATTTTAAAAGCCTTCGAATTTGCTATGGATTGGGCTATTTTTTCGGTCCCTTTTTGACAATTTTTGTCTTCATAAAATCCCATCGCTCCGGCCCAAATAACTATCTTTGAACTATTTATTATTTCACTAAACTTTTCGATATCTTTATCACTTAAATCTAAACCATCTTCTCTTAATTCCGCCACTATAATCTTTTTATTATTAATTATTAATTCTTCATTATTAATTAATTTAGGTAGTTTTCCCCCAATCAAAATATGATCAGCTATTTTTGTTAATTCATTTAAATGTTTCATTTTGTCTTCCTTGGCTCCACCCAAAACTATGGTCAACGGCTTTTCTTTATTTTCCAAAATTCTTTTTATTTGGTCGTATTCTTCAGCAAAATTTAATCCGTAATAAGTTTCAAAACAGTTGTGTAATAAGATTGAAGCATTTTTTCGATGAGCCACAGCAAAAGCATCGTTTACAAAAATTGGTTTAGCTTTTTTTAAACTATCAAATAGGGAAGTATTACCCAATTCTTCTTCCGCCCAAAATCTTAAATTTTCCACAAATACTATTTGATTATCAGCCACTGCCTTCAAAATTTTCTTTTCATCTTTAATATCATCAATGAATACATTAGTTATACAATCATTACAATTCTTCTCCAATATTTCCATTAATTCTACATAGACAATTTTTAAGGAAAAAGCTTCATCTTGCTGTTTAGGGCGACCCATATGTCCAACTATTATTAATTTACATCTTTTCTCTAAAAGAAATCTAATGGTTGGGACTGATTTTAATAATCGACTATTATCAATTATTTTCCCCTCCATCACTGGCACGTCAGCATCAATCCGCAAAATTACGTTCTGTCCTTCATTTATCTCTTCAACCGATCTAAGCTTTTTCATAATTTTTAATTTTATTAATTCTTCTAATATATCTTTCTTCTCCAGAAAACAACGTCTCTAGAAAAATTTTCACTAGTTCAATATTGGTTTCTTCATCCACTAATTCTGCTGATAAACATAAAACGTTAATATTATCATCTTCCGAAGCTTGTCTAACTTGTCTTTCTCTTAGGCATAAACCAGCTCTAATTCCATCAACTTTATTAGCCGCAATCGATACTCCCACTCCCGATCCACAAATTAAAATTCCCTTAGCCCCTTCAAAAGCCACTTTCTCTCCCAGTTTTATAGAAATTTCACTATAATCATCATCTACATCGTAATTTTTACTTCCCATATCTCTTACTATATATTCCCATTCCTTCAATTTCTCCTTAATTTCCCCCTTAAGTTTAAAACCTCGATGATCAGCACCAATAAAAACAATACTCATACTTAAAATATATCATTTATAGACTAAAATAGCTTATTGACCAACGAAATTTTAATTAACCAAAAATTGTTTACCTATCAAGTTGTAAAAAAACGAATTGGTTCAATTCGCCTTAAACTTAATTCTTCTGCTTCTTTTCAAGTCTCCGCTCCTTTTTTAACCCCCAACTTTTTAATCCAAAATTTTATTAATCAAAATTCCGATTGGATTACTCTTCATAGTTCCAAATTAGTCGATAAAACTGACATCTTAGATTTAAGATTTATTGAAATTTTAGGTATAAAATATGATTTATTTTTTTACAAAACTCAAAAAAACTCAGTTCTAATTTTTGAGGATGACCAAAAAATTTATCTTAATCTAGCTCTTTTTACTAATTCTCAGGCTAAAAAAGTTTTAGAAAAAAGACTTCGTTTGTTTGCTCTTAAATTAATTAAAAATGAGATTAGAAATCTTTCTCTTCAATATGGTTTTAAATATCAAAAAGTTGCCGTCAGAAATCAATCTTCTCGTTACGGTTCTTGTTCTGGAGCTGGAAATTTAAGTTTTAATTGGCAAATTGTCTTTTTTCCTATCGATAAATTTCAACACATTTTATTACACGAACTAACTCACTTAGATATCAAAAATCATTCCGCTAAATTTTGGAATCAATTAACTATCTACGATCCTAATTGCCACCAAAACAACCTCTGGCTTAAGAAAGAGGGAACCAAACATTTTCTGTTTTAACTAAAGTTCTAACGTTCTAAAGCTCTATCTCAATTTCCACAGGACAATGATCCGATCCATAAACATCCGTCAAAATTGTGGCCGATTTTAATTTATTTTTTAAGGCTTTATCAATAAAAAAGTAATCAATTCTCCAACCCACATTTCTTTCCCGAGCTTTAGTAATTTGATCCCACCAAGTGTAGTTTTGAGGTTCTTTATTAAATAATCTAAACGTATCTATCCAACCATTATCAATCAATTTATCGATCCATTTTCGTTCAATTTCTAAAAATCCAGAAGTTTTAGAATTTTCCTTCGGTCTAGATAAATCTATTTCAGTGTGAGCCGTATTTACATCTCCACAAAAAATTACTTTTTCTCCGTTTTCTCTTAACTTATTAATATAGTCTAAAAAATGTTCATAAAATTCCATTTTGTAATTCAACCGACCACTATCTCTTTTCCCATTAGGAAAATAAACATTCAATAAAGTAAATTCATCAAACTTAGTGATTAAAACTCGGCCTTCACTATCCCAATCACTATCCCTGTCTCCCAAAATTACCATTTTAGGTTCCATCTTTGAATAAGTAGCCACTCCAGAATAACCCGCTTTTTCGGCTGAATTTAAGTAGACATTATATTCACTTGGTTCATCTATTGAGTGGGGAATTTGTTCAATTTTAGCTTTTACTTCTTGAAAACAATAAATATCCGCATCAATTTTTTTCATTTTCTCCCATAAACCTTTTTTAATGGCGGCTCTCATTCCAGCTACGTTCCATGAAACAATTTTTATTGTCATAAATCTTCCTCCGAAATTATTTTAACTCCATTTTCCTTTAATAATTTAGCCGTTACTCCATCACCACTAATTATCGTTCCGTTAAAATTCCCATTATAAATTTTTCCACATCCGCAAGATGGACTATTTTTTCTTAAAATAGCTTCTTTTATATCAAAAAGTTTAACAATTTTAAGAACTTCTTTTGCCCCATTTTCAAACGAAATAGTTAGATCTTTTCCTGTTTTTGTAAAAACTTTTTCTCCTTTTTGTTCACAAGCTTCTCTTGGTGTCGTCAATCCGCCTAATTGTTCCGGACAAACAGGAATCAAAATTTCCTTTTTAGCTAATTCAATTACCTTTTGATTTAATTTTGACTCGCCATTATATCGACAATTTATTCCTAGTAAACAAGCACTACAAATTTTCATCTTCATAAGTTATTTTATCAGTAGTATCATTAATGTATGGAAAACAATAAAATTTTACCCTCAGTCATCATAGTTTCTTTATCACTTATCTTTTCTACTTGGCTCATGTTGCGCACTGGCATCTATATTAAAAATACTGGTGGAGTTGAATCAAACGGCAAAATCTCTAACACTATTTCTGTCACCGGCGATGGTAAAGTTAGTGCCAAGCCTGATATGGCTGTTTTAGTTTTTGGTTTTAATGAAACCGATTCTACTAGTAAAGCCGCTCTCGACAAAGTTAATCAAAAAATCACTCAAGCCCAAAAAATCTTAAAAGATAATGGTATTTCCGACAAAGACATTACTACTACTAATCTAAATATTTATCCAGAATACGATTATTCCACTAAAAGCCCAAGATTAATTGGTCAAAGAGCTAGTCAAACTCTCGAAGTTAAAGTTAAAAAAATCGATGATAAAGCTTCAAAAGTTTCTCAAGTTATCGATCAACTTTCTGCCATTGAAAATATTCAAATCAACAGCATTACTTTCGATATTGAAGACAAAACTAAACTTTTCTCCGAAGCTCGAGAATTAGCTTTCCAAAAAGCTGAACAAAAAGCCCAAGAATTAGCCAAACTTTCCAAAGTTAAATTAACTAAACCAGTTTCTATCTCTGATTCTACTTACGATGTGGTTTCTCCAGTTAGTAATATGTCTTTTAAATCTCTTTCAGCTGATTCTGCTGGTGGTGGAACTTCAGTTGCTACTGGTGAAATGAATATCTCGATAAATCTAAGTATTCTCTGGGGTATCGAATAATTTTTCAATCAAAACACTAATTAGTTTTTGACCTTCATTATATTTACTTTCATCAATAGTTTTTATTCTGGCGTCTTCTCTAATTTCTAAAACTAAGGCTGGTAATATTTCATTTAATTCCTCAGCTAAGGTAATTTGTTCATCATCGACACAACGATTTATTTTCCATTCATTTAACTTTTTAGAATAATTTCTAATAAAATAATCATTTCCAATTAGTTCAATTAATTCATTAGATCCTAATTTTCTGCCATGAATATCTAAAATCATTTCTATTTTATTTGTTTTTATTAACTTTTTTACTTGTTCTCTAAAAGGAGAGTTAATATACCAATTTGGGTCCATTTGGTCTTTTGTGGAAACTATTCCCCAAAATTTATTCTCTTTACATATTTTTCTAGCTATATCACCAGTTCCAATATCTGCCCATTTAATTTTTCCTTTTCTACCTTGATTAAAATTATGGCCAGCCACTATTAATATTGGTTTTTTACCTTCAATTATTTGCCATCCTAAATCGAGTTCTTCCATAAACTATTGTAACTAAAATTGTTTAGTTTATGTCAAACTTCTGTTATAATCACTTCACAAACCAGCAGGAGCCGGACGGTTAGGCATTAGTCTGTAAAACTATGTAAAGTAGGTTCAACTCCTACCTGCTGGACACTTGTAAATATTACCTAAGTATTGGGATAAAATGATAGTTGTAGTATAATTTCGTTGTGAATTTCAAAAGTAATTTTATTGATAACTGGCTTAAAAAATATCCTGATCTTAAAGTAATTAGAGATATTAAGTCTGGTAAAGAAGCCACAGTTGTTTTAATTGAAACTGGTGGTCAATTAAAATGTCTAAAAATCTACAACCGCCTTTCAATGGCAATCAAAACCGATAATATCTATTTATCAGGAAAATGGTTTAAAGAACCAAGTGTTAGAAAATCAGTTACTAAAGGTAATAAATTTAGTCAGAATCTACTTAAAAAACTCTGGGTTAAACGAGAATATTACTTACTAAAAAAGTTATTTCAAAAAGGAGCTAATCTCCCTAAAGTATTTGACTATAATAATAATTCCATAATGATGGAATACCTTGGAACTGTAAATTTAGCTGCTCCACTTGTAAAAGACATTGATTTCTCACCAAAACTCGCCAAATTAACTTTTGATGAAATTATTAAATCAATCAAAATTTTTCTTAAAAATGGTATTGTTCACGCTGATCTTTCTGAATTTAATATCCTTTGGTGGCAAAATAAACCATTCATTATTGATTTTCCCCAAGCAGTTGATATCCGAAATAATCCAAATTACGAAATCTTATTAAAAAGAGATATTGAAAATATAGTCTCATTTTTTAGTAAATGGATATTGATAGATAAGGAAAAAATTATAACCGATATAATTTCAATC
>Ga0209429_10001380_pt1 | contig 15055 bp, 10 predicted proteins | sample BarGraNGADG00212_3_FD_184493 | JGI IMG/M metagenome (GOLD analysis project Ga0209429, IMG submission 184493) | Arctic peat soil microbial communities from Barrow, Alaska - Barrow Graham LP Ref core NGADG0004-212 (SPAdes) (version 2) | ecosystem: Environmental > Terrestrial > Soil > Wetlands >... | reverse complement strand
AACATGTATTTGATAAAATGAGAATAAATACAAGTAAAAGAAAAAAGATCTCTGGAAAAAGTGGAAAAATGCATCCAAGTATCTGCAAGGACCTCGAACATCAATACAATGCATCATTAGAAACAGGTCAAACAGATGGTAGCCTATCTACGCAAGCGACTAAAAATCGAATATGTATGCAGCGAGCCGGGCAACGATCCCGCCAGGCGGCTTCCTATGAAAAACAGAAATGACTATGGCGACAGGAGAATGTCTATTTGTCGATGTGGAAGTGTTATGTATTTCACAAACAGGGAAAATAAAAGAATTGGGTATTACTGTGTGTGCTGTCGTTATGAAACACGTCTTCACCGTTTTCCCTTTATGGCGAGATGGGAATGGAACAGGGAAACACAGCGTTAATCGCTAAAGAAGCCTTGGAACGAATAAAGTCCAGGGCTTTCCTTTTTTTTGATTTAAATGAGATGCAGCACTATCTTGACTATATTTCTGCAATATTCGTATATTAAGCATCTGTTTTGCATAACTTTATGGAAATGACACAATAAAACAACAATCTGAAAACATATTGTAATCAGTCCGTCAGATGTGTTTGTTAAACTTATAATATGAGAATTTATACCTGTGTAAACACAGGCAAGAGAGGGTCAGCAATGAATTTATACGAATTTGGATTTGATGAAGACAATGATACGAGCTGTCAAACTGATATATTACGTTTTTGCTCGCGGGAATCTTCGCGAATTCCGGTAAAAAAACCGTCTTTTTTACTTCTTTCAATCCGAATGCTGGTGGTAGTTCTTACCATTATCTTAATCTTGCCGTGTATTCCGGCTGCAAGATTGCGTGCTGAAGTTGTAACTAATGGAGCTATCACGGTTAATTCTGCCAATATTCGCTCTGCCCCCGGTACGGGAGCGACAGTTTTAGTTGAGGTTACAAAGGGAACACGTGTAGCAATCGGTGATCTGGTAACAATTTCCGGTGATCCCAGAGGGTATAATTCATGGTGTGCGGTATCCGTTGTTGCCGGCGGAACGCAATATGACGGATATGTTGTAAGCAGTTTTGTTCAGATCGATTCGATAACTCCAACACCAACTCCAACACCAACTCCAACAATTGATCCGGATTTTGAGACTGCCATTGCCGGTTTTCCGGAATCCTATAAACCGTCACTGCGAGTTTTGCATCAGGTGCATCCGTCATGGGTTTTTAATGCAGTGAATGTTAATACCTCCTGGAGTACTGCAGTTTCCGCGGAATCAAGGATTGGAACCAGTCTGATTGTGAAGTCAATAGATGATTCATGGAAATCAACGGAAGCAGGTGCCTATAACTGGCTGACAAATGCCTACAAAATTTTTGACGGAACATCATGGGTGAATGCATCGCAGGATGTAGTTGCCTATTATCTTGACCCGAGAAATTTCCTGAGTGAAACTTATGTTTTCCAGTTTCTAAATCAGTCGTATGACCCAGCGGCACAGACACAGGCTGCCGTGCAGAAGATCCTTGATAGTACTTTTATGGCAACCACCCTGATAACAGATCCTTCGGGTGCATCAATAAGCTATGCACAGGCATTCATGCAGGCGGGCAGCATCTCAGGTTCGAGCCCGTACCAACTTATTTCACGTGTTATCCAGGAGGTGTCCGCGCAGGGCAGCCGTTCGACTTACGGTACGGAACCGGGTTTTCAAAATCACTACAATTTTTATAATATAGGAGCCAGTTCTTCTCCTGACCCCGTTATTCTTGGATTGACGTTTGCAGTAAATGGCTCGAATAACCCGGGATCCTATCCGATGTCCCCCGAGAACCGGGCAAACTATCTGATTCCATGGAACAGCCAATACAGATCCATAGTCGGAGGTGCGAAATATATTTCCTCCAACTATATTCAAAAGGGACAAAGTACTTTGTATTTTCAGAAGTTTGACGTGAAGGATGACGGCAACGGAGTATATTCCCATCAATACATGACGAATATTGAGGCGATGCTTGGGGAATCAACAACTCTGCATAATGCATACATAAAATCCGGAACCCTTGATTTTCCGCTGACATTCAGTATCCCGGTCTATACTTCCATGCCGGACGCACCCGCTTCACAGCCTGCAAAAACGGGGAATCCCAATAACTATCTGACAAGCCTGTCTGTGAATGGTTCTGCCCTGACACCTGCCTTTGATCCATCCGTATCGGATGGGTATGCACTTAGTGTACCTTACAACACCAGTACGGTTAATATCAGTGCCGTGCCTGTGTCAGCCTCGGCTTTGATTACAGGGACAGGGAACGCAGCCTTAGTAGTCGGAAACAATACTGCTTCAGTTACTGTGACTGCTCAGAATGGTTCAGTGCGCACGTACCATATAACAATTACAAGAAACCCGGATCCAGGTCCGCATGTCTCTTTCCAGACCCATGTACAGGATGTTGGCTGGCAGGGATACGTCATCAGTGGGGAAACATCCGGAACAATCGGTCAATCCAAGAGGCTGGAAGCAATTCGCGCGAATTTGGAAAACGTTAACGGCGGTATTGAATACAAGACTCAGGTTCAGGATATAGGTTGGATGGATTGGGTGGCTGACGGGGCATTAAGCGGAACAAGTGCACAATCGAAGCGGCTCGAAGCGATTCGTATTCGTCTGACCGGGGCAGCTGCTGATACATTTGACGTGTATTATCGTGTTCATGCACAGGAATATGGATGGCTGGATTGGGCGAAAAATGGTGAATCAGCAGGTACTGCGGGATTTAGCTATCGATTAGAAGCGATTGAGATCGTTCTTGTACCAATAGGCGGAGCCGCCCCTGGTGCAACAACCCGGCCCTATGTTGATTTTTATGCTCCAAAACCTGTTGTTAGTACAGTGAGTTACCAAACACATGTGCAGGATATTGGTTGGCAGGGTTATGTAAGTAACGGGGCAACATCCGGAACGGTCGCCCAATCCAAGCGTCTTGAAGCGATTCACATCAAACTGGAAAATTTGGCAGGCGGCATCGAATACAGGACGCATGTTCAGGATAAAGGATGGATGGATTGGGTGGCTAATGACGCGATGAGCGGCACTAGCGGTCAGTCGAAACGACTTGAAGCGATTCAAATCCGCCTGACCGGGGCTGCTGCAGAACTGTATGACGTATACTACCATGTACATGCCCAGAATTGCGGATGGCTTGGCTGGGCAAAGAATGGGGAGCCTGCAGGAACGGCCGGATATAGCTATCGCCTGGAAGCAATTGAGATTGTTCTTGTACCCAAAGGCTCAGTAGCGCCTGGTTTGACAGCACGAACCTTTTTACAGGCATAATAATTGCGATTTTCGTCTTTGAAACAATTGGTGATTGCGTTTGCAGGGAAAGTGTAATACGCTGTGAATATATACAAAAGGGAGGAAAAGTAATGCCCCGAAAAACATATACCGATTTCTGTTCGGTCTCCGGGGACCAGAGAACAATCACCGTTGATTTAGTTGAATTATCCCTTGCTGCTGATCCTTCATTAAAAGAAATGAAGTGCGGCTTTGAATGCGACAAATTTCTATATGGGTATTGTCCAAGAGCCGAAGAATGTCCGCTATATAAAAAAATGGATTGATTTTGGGTTGAGTAACCCGGAAACAAAAAACTACAGGGAGATACATTTACAAGCAGGGCAATAAGTCCTGCTTGTTTTTTGTCGCCGTTTTTGAAATACAAATAATCTCTTCTACTGATTTTGATCCGGATGATGAGTAGAAAGCGAGATACAAATTTTGAATGATGTAAAGGTCAGATGGACACTGATTACTGGCGCAAGCCGCGGAATAGGATATGAAATAGCTGCATTCATGGCAAAAAGAGGAAGTAATCTGGTTCTTCACAGCAGAAATAAGGAACATACAGAGAAGATCCTTCAGGAAGTTATAGCTTTGGGAGTCGAGGCTACGCTGTTGAAGCCGAATTATCCGATATGTCTTACGATTGCACCGGCAGTAATCTGCTACAGACTGATCCCTAAGATGATTGATAAAGGCTTTGGAAGAGTTATAAATACCACGATCGGAATCAGGAATGAACCGGAGCAGGGAGCATATTCAGTAAGTAAGGCTGCTTCCTGCCCAGAAATTTACCGGCATGCCGCTGAAAGATGCCGTCAAAAAAGCATATTCAATGCAATAACCTAACTAATAAACGAATTTACTTAAGCGCAATCGGTACAGAACATTTCTGATTGCTTTATTCCAGTTCTTCCAGCCAGGCCCTTGCAGAGGCATCGCTTGGCATTCTCCAGTCGGCGCGCGGGGAGAGTGTGACGGAACCAACTTTCGGTCCGTCCGGAAGACAGGAGCGCTTGAATTGCTGTGAGAAAAAGCGACGGATAAATACTCTGAGCCACTTCTTTATTGTGTTGGTGTCATATATTTTGTCAAACGCGATTCCAGCCATATCAAGGAGCTTTGCCGGCGGAAATCCATAACGCATGAAATAGTACAGAAAAAAGTCATGCAGTGCGTAAGGACCAACCAGATCCTCGGTAACCTGGCTGATCTGGTCGTTATCATGCGGAAGAAGTTCGGGACTTACCGGTGTATCCATTACATCCAGAAGAACGGCGGCTACATCCGGTTCACTGATTGAGGCGGCATAGGACACCAGGTAGCGTACCAGTGTCTTCGGGACAGAGCTATTGACAGCATACATCGACATATGGTCGCCATTATAGGTCGCCCATCCCAAGGCAAACTCGGAGAGGTCTCCTGTTCCGATTACAAGGCCGTTGTTCTGGTTGGCCAGATCCATCAGGATCTGTGTACGTTCTCGAGCCTGCCCGTTCTCATACGTTACATCAAAGACCTGCGGGTCATGGCCGATATCCTTGAAATGCTGGTTAACTGCATCACATATGGGTATTTCCTGAAAGCTTGTGCCGAATGCCCTGGAAAGGTTGCAGGCATTATCATAGGTTCGTGTTGTGGTACCAAACCCCGGCATGGTAATTGCGTGTATTCCTGAAAGCGGAAGAGAAAGCATCTGGAAAGCCCTGATAATAACAAGATAGGCAAGTGTTGAATCGAGTCCGCCGGACATGCCTATTACTGCATGCCTGATTCCGGTATGTGAGAGACGTTTGGCAAGCCCTGACGACTGAATTGCAAGGATTTCTTCGCAACGGCGGTTCCGCTCTGCTGTGTCTGCAGGGACAAAAGGATACGGCGCGATAATCCGTACGGTTGGTACATCATGGAATGCCAGAGAAAAATACGTCTCCCGGTAAGATGCGGTATCTGTTTTATCCGCAAAATCCGGATATGTGGACTGGTGGATTCTTTCCTGCGTGAGAAGCTGCAGATCAATATCCTGATATGTGAGTCCGCTGGAAAACAATTTGGATTCAGCGAGAATTCTGCCGTTCTCCCCGATCAAATTATGTCCGGCAAAAACCATGTCGGTAGTAGATTCACCGAAGCCCGCATCTGCATATAAATAGGCTGCTACAAGACGTGCTGACTGGGATGCCACCAGGGACTTGCGGTAGGCTGCCTTTGAAATGGTCTCGTCACTGGCTGAAAGATTTGCAATCACGGTAGCTCCCATCATGGCATGACGGGAAGACGGAGGGACAGGTACCCACAGATCTTCACAGATTTCTACGGAAAGTCTCATTTCGGGAAGTTCCCGGCAGGTGAATATCTGATCTGTGCCGAAAGGGTATTCAATTTGGCGGATTAGAATTGTGCCGCTCTTCGGGCCCGGGGAGAAGTGTCTGCGTTCATAGAATTCCCCATAATTGGGCAGGTGTGTTTTAGGGACAACGCCAAGAAGTTCTCCGCCGCAAATCACGGCAGCACAGTTATAAAGCTTGTTTTTATGAGAAAGAGGAAGGCCGACGGTAAACAAAACCGGCAGGAATTTTGATTTCTCAATAAGATAAAAAAGGGCATCCAGGGCCTTCTCCTGAAGCTTTTTCTGGAAAAATAAGTCGCTGCATGTATATCCGGTAAGAGATAGTTCCGGGAAGACCAGAAGACTGACATTCTTTTCATTTGCATCCTGTAAAGAGACAAAAATATTTTCAGCATTCTTCCCGGGATCGGCCAGGCGAAGTGTCGGTGTGCAGACTCCAACCCGTATAAAACCATTTATCATGTCATTCCCTTTCTCGCCGGTGAAGATAAAGTGCCGGCCCGGTAACAGATTTCACTTGTAATTATACATCATATACCGGGTTCTTACATCGACAAAGCATACTGATAATGCATATGATATAATCGAATTAATATATCAAAAAGGAGATGAGAATTCTGCAAACAGGTATACGCATGCGGTGCCGCCGTCAGGATGTATTCCAAATTCAAACCGAACGGCTGGAACTGAGAATTTTACGCCCATCTGAAGCTTCTGTCGTAACCGATTACCTAATAAGGAACCGGGTTTTTCACACGCCGTATCACCAGCAGCATGACGACATTTATTTTTCTGTACAGGAACAGAAGGATTATCTCCGCTCAGATCTGAACAAATTTTTTGATGATGAACAATATTCTTTTTGGATTAGTTATAAAGGGTGTACGGACCGCGTTATTGGAAGAATTTCCTTTTCTGCCGTAATTCGCGGGGCTTTAAGTTCATGTCTGGTAGGATACCATCTTGATAAAAAAGAAATCGGTAAAGGAATTATGCATGAAGCCTTGAAAGCCGGCTGTCTTTATATGTTTGAAACACAGCTGCTCCACCGTATTCAGGCAGATATTATGCCGTCAAATGCAAGATCCGCTGCAGTTGTTGAGAGCTGCGGTTTCAGGCGGCAGGGATTGAACGAACGATATATGTGTATCAATGGTGAGTGGCAGGATCATTATATTTATGCAATTCTTAACGAAAATGACTGGCTGAAGCTATTGCGCTGACAGTTGCATTATATGATTAATCAAATAGTAATAGGAGCTTACCTGCATAAGAGGTATAATACTTCTAGAATAATCTTTTAGAACCATCCATTAAAATGTTATTATGAAAGCGGCTGAAATTTTATGAATTGCCTGGGAGGAACTATTATATGAAATGGGAACAACTGACCAAAACAATTCTGATTTGTACTTTGCTGGTTGCTGGAACCGTTACACTCGGAGCCTGCGGTAAGAAAGATCCAGCCGTTACAACAACGACAGCGGCGGTTAATACTACTACGACGACAACGGCGGTGACAGTTGCGCCTACGCCGGCGGTACCGGCTATTTCAGGTACGCTTGCTGCGAATGTAATCGGTGATACACCCACCTGGGTAGAGACGGCCATTGATCCTGCCAAGACAATGTATGTCAAAGTTGATGATTATCTTAAAATCCGTAAAGGTCCCGGTCAGAAATATGATCAGATCGGCTCCTTGACTAACGGTATGACCGTGACAGTAGTTGCAAAGACTGATAACAACTGGTATAAGCTTCAGGACGGGTATTATGTGTCTGCAGACTATGTGACCGAAACGCAGTAATGGATAATATTATGTCCTTCAAAACTCCTCTCGGATTTTTGCGTTTGGGGTAGACAAGACGAGAATCGTGTTGTATGATAGCTAAGCGAGTTTTGAGGTGTTTGCATTGGTTTTTGCAAACTTCTCACATGCGGGTGTAGTTCAATGGTAGAACTCCAGCCCTCCAAGCTGATCACGAGGGTTCGATTCCCTCTACCCGCTCCAAACACAAAATGGCGGTCTTTATGGCCGCCATTCCTATAATGGGTCTATAGCTCAGCTGGATAGAGCAACAGCCTTCTAAGCTGTGGGTCGGAGGTTCGAGTCCCCCTAGGCTCACCATTATAAAGAGAGGAATGATAAGCGGAATTATTTTTCGCCTGCCTTTTCCTCTCTTTCTTTTTGCCTCGATTCATATGCTATAATCAGACGGTCAAATTCAACAGAAGGGAATCGATATTTCATGTCAAAAAAAGCCGCTTATGATAATGAAAGCATTTCTTCACTGAAAGGTGCTGATCGTGTCCGCAAACGTCCGGGCGTTATTTTTGGTTCCGACGGACTTGAAGGGTGTGAACATTCCTTTTTTGAAATCCTTTCCAATTCGATTGATGAGGCACGTGAGGGTCATGGTGACCGCATTGAAGTTATTCGATTTGCGGACAGCTCGATTCAGGTGGAGGATTTTGCACGCGGTATTCCTCTTGACTATAATAACAAGGAAGAACGCTATAACTGGGAGCTTGTATACTGTGAACTCTACGCAGGAGGAAAGTATAATAATAACTCCGGAGAGAATTATGAATTTAGTCTTGGACTTAACGGACTTGGCGCCTGTGCAACACAGTATGCTTCGGAATATTTCGACGTACAGGTATTTCGTGACGGTTTCAAATATTCCCTGCACTTTGAAAAGGGAGAAAATATCGGCGGGCTGACCAAAGAGGTGACTCGTTTTAAGCGCACCGGAACCATTCAGAAATGGAAACCGGACAGGGATGTGTTTACTGATATTAATATCCCGCTCGAATCATTCCTGATGATTATCAAGCGCCAGGCTGTTGTCAACAGCGGCGTTACATTTCATCTGGTCGATGAAATAAGCGGCCAGGAATATACATACTGTTATCCGGAAGGAATTCTCGGATATGTGAGCGAACTCGATGAAGAAAAAGGTATTACCCGGCCCTATTCTTTTGAGGGCACAGGTCGGGGTAAGGACCGTGATGACAAACCGGAATACAAAGTGAGAACGCAGATTGCGTTTTGTTTTAATAACGAAGTAAATCTTATTGAGTATTATCACAATTCCAGTTTCCTTGAGCATGGTGGGGCGCCTGATAAGGCAGTCCGTGCTGCATTTACAGCAGAAATCGACCGCCAGATACGGTTAAGGGACAAATACAAGGGCGGGGAAGCCAAGGTTACATTTCTGGATATCTGTGACAGCCTTCTTCTGGTGGCAAGTTCATTTTCGACACAGACAAGTTATGAGAATCAGACGAAGAAATCCATAAGCAATAAATATATTCAGGACTTCATGAATGAGCTTATTCGCGAAAAAATGGAGATTTGGTTCATTGAAAATAAACAGGATGCCGACAAAGTAATTGAGCAGCTTCTGATTAACAAGCGAAGCCGTGAAAATGCCGAAAAGACCAGGCTTAATGTTAAGAAGAAATTGATGGGCAACCTGGACATTAATAATCGTGTCAAAAAATTTGTTGACTGTAGGACCCGCGAAATTTCCCAGCGCGAACTCTATATTGTGGAGGGTGATTCGGCTCTCGGTTCGTGTAAGATGGGAAGGGATGCAGAATTTCAGGCGATTATGCCCGTTCGCGGGAAAATACTGAATTGCTTAAAATCGGATTATGATATTATCTTCAAAAGCGATATCATCGTAGACCTTCTTAAAGTCCTGGGCTGCGGTGTGGAAATTAAGACAAAGCACAATAAGGACCTTTCCTCGTTTGATGCGGACCTTTTACGTTGGAACAAGGTCATTATCTGTACAGATGCCGATGTCGACGGGTTTCAGATCCGTACGCTGATACTTGCAATGCTATACCGTCTGACACCGACACTCATTGAAATCGGGAAGGTCTATATTGCGGAATCACCGCTTTTTGAAATTACACACCGCAATAAGAAACTGGAAGAGACACATTTTGCCTATACGGAGAAGGAAAGGGTCGAGATTCTTTCCGGTTTTCCGCCGGATTCATGTACTATCCAGCGCTCAAAAGGCCTTGGAGAGAACGAACCTGAAATGATGTGGCAGACCACAATGAATCCGGCAACCCGCAGACTGATTAAAGTCATGCCGGCCGAAGCAGAAATTACGGCGTCTACGTTTGATTTGCTTCTAGGTGATAATCTTGCGGGCCGCAAAACGCATATTGAACAATTTGGACACCTTTATCTGGAAATGCTTGATATCTGATAGATTATCAGGGGCACGGGATACAAAATCATTTGAATTCCAATAGCAGGAGAAGTGCATGAGCAAAAAACTAATTCATGGAAAAGAAGATAAAGCAAACGACAAGAAAACTGGCTCCGGCAAAGTTCTTCTTCCTGTTGCTGATTTTAAGGCGCATCCCTCAACGGAGCAGATCATAACGGACACACTTGAACAGAACTATATGCCGTATGCGATGAGTGTAATTGTTTCACGGGCGATTCCCGAAATTGATGGATTTAAGCCGTCCCATAGAAAGCTTCTTTATACAATGTATAAAATGGGGCTTTTAAACGGAAACCGCACAAAGTCGGCCAATGTTGTCGGGCAGACTATGAAGCTCAACCCGCATGGTGATATGGCTATTTATGAGACAATGGTACGGCTTACCCGGGGCAACGGGTCTTTGCTGCATCCATATGTCGATTCCAAAGGAAATTTTGGCCGCCAATATTCAAGGGACATGCAATTTGCAGCATCAAGATATACTGAAGTGCGTCTGGATAAGCTCTGTGAAGAAATTTTCCGTGGACTCGACAAGAATGCCATAGATTTCATGGACAACTATGACGGCTCCATGAAAGAACCAATTCTCCTTCCTGCGACGTTCCCTTCAATCCTGGTCAACAGCAATCAGGGAATTGCAGTTGGAATGGCATCGAATATCTGTTCATTCAATATCCGTGAAGTCTGTGAAGCAACGATCGCATATATGAAAAATCCGCTTGTTGACCTGATTGGTATTATGCCGGCACCCGATTTTTCAGGAGGCGGCACCATTCTTTATGACCGTGTCGAAATGGAGCAGGTCTTTGATACCGGGAGAGGACCGATCCGGATTCGTGCCAAGTACAGAATAGATAAGAAAAACAACCTGATAGAGGTATATGAGATTCCATATACGACTACAGCGGAGGGGATTATCGACGAGATTACCGAGCTTGTCCGATCTGCAAAAGTTAAAGAAGTCAATGATGTAAGGGACGAAACCGATCTCGACGGACTCAAAATCACAATCGAATGTAAACGTGGTGTTGATCCGGATGCCCTGATGACAAAGCTTTACCGGTTTACGAAACTGCAGGATACCTTCTCCTGCAACTTTAATGTGCTTATCAACGGAATGCCTAGAGTACTAGGGGTTCGTTCCCTTCTGGCCGAGTGGCTTTCATGGCGGAGATCGTGCCAGAAGCGTGAGGTTCTATATGATTATGAGCGTAAGATGGACAGACTCCACCTTCTGGACGGACTTGCCAAAATTCTTCTGGATATTGATAAAGCAATACTCATTATCCGTGGTACCGAGCTGGAAGCGGACGTAGTTCCAAACCTGATGACAGGTTTTGATATTGATGCTCTTCAAGCCGATTATGTTGCCGAGATCAAGCTTCGAAACATAAACCGCCAGTACATCATGAACCGTACTGCCGATCGGGACAATCTCATTAAGGAAATAGCTGATCTGGAAGATATTTTGAAAAAACCGCATAGAATCGATGCAATGATAGTAAAGACGCTTGAAAGTGTTGCAAAGAAATTCGGACAGGATAGACGAAGTGAAATTCTTCATTTCGGCGAAGTGGAATCTTATTCAGCCGATCAAATGATCGAGGATTACCGGCTGAAGCTCTTCATGACAGAACACGGATATATTAAGAAAATCCCGTTGACTTCCCTTCGAAGTGCAGGCGAGCTCAAGACGAAGGAAGAGGACAGGATTCTGATCGAACAAGAGGGCAAAAACAAAAGCGATGTATTGTTTTTCTCGAATCATTGTAATGTCTATAAAATGCGTGTCCATGAACTGGCAGACACCAGACCGTCCGAACTTGGCGGCTATCTGCCGAATGTCCTGAGTATGGAGGACAATGAAAAAATCCTGTTCATGCATATTACTGAAGACTATGAAGGCAACATAATGTTTGCCTTCGAAAACGGCAAATTTTCGCGCATCGACCTCAAATCATATGAAACAAAGACTAACCGCAAGAAGCTTGTGCACTCCTGCAGTGATGTCTCGCCTATTGTTGCGATTCTTTATCTGGTGAACGAGGATGACTTTGCAGCTTTTTCCAATCTTCGTAAGGCGATTGCTTTTTCGAGCAGCCTGATTCCCATCAAGACGACACGTACAACTCAGGGCATACAGGTTCTTGTTCCCAAAAAGGGAAGTGTACTAACTTCCGTTGTGCGCCTTAATGATTCTGGATTTGCAGACCCGGAATACTATCGGATCCGGCGTACGCCGGCAATTGGATACTACCTGAAGGAAGAAACACTTGTTAACCGGCAGTTGAGTCTGGGGGACGAATAAAAATGTCTGGGAATTACTATTTTGGAGACCGTCCTGATCAATCAGGATCTCCTGTCAGAAAAATCCTGATAGGTGTTTGCCTTGCTGTTCTTTTGTGTGCCGTTGTGGTTTTCGGCGTTCTTTACAGTAATAATGCAAAACTTTCCAAAGTGATCCCCGCTTTTGGGAAATCCCTCGAAACACACGAATATGACAAGGCATTAACAATGTATCGTGATATTCAAGCCACAGTTCTAAGTGAAGATCCGGATCAGGCAGAATCAGATTCTCCGGAAAAAAATGTAATGAAGTCAATGGAAAACCTGGTCTATTCACGGGTTGATACAATTGAGAAAAGTATTCGGGCGGATCGATATGTTCCAAGTGCCGATGATCGAGCTTTTCTGGAGCAAATGGGTGAGTTGACAGGAGCCCGGCTTTCATTATGGCTTCAAAGTCTATGCCGGGAATACCTGCTTGGAACAATCGAGAAGCCAACACTTGAATATATTTTTGACCAGATCGGCACCTATACAAATGTTGCTGCAGCGGCTGAACCGCTTAGAATAGAAATTGATACCATCGAAAAATACAGGGGTGATGTTCAGACAGCTGAACAGTTTTATTCATCGAAATCGTATATTCCAGCTGTTGAGAAGTTTGAGGAAATAATTGCGTCTACATCCGGATTTGTTAATGAATATGCGCAGTCACGCCTCCAGGAATGCGAAAAAATCATGTATGATCCAATCATGAAAGAATGTGATCTGCTTCTTGAGACTTTTAAGTATTATACAGCTGAAAATATTCTTTCCGATATGGCACGAATTTTCCCTGATGACCAGAAAGTGCAGGCCAAACTGCTTGAAGCAACATCCAATACTTCACAGGTAGTTGATTATATAGGAAGTGTTGAAATGATCTGTGTAAAGCCTTTGATTGCCGATACTGCACTTGCCTTTTCCAGTGCGAACGTAAGTTCCACAGATCCGCTTATGTTAACGACAGGTGAGTTCAAGGCTATCATTTCTGAGCTTTATGCGAATAACTATATTTTGATTGATGTCCGGACAATGACTGATCAGGCCAATGCTGATGCAGTAATGCAGAAGACACTAAAGCTCCCTGAAAACAAAAAACCAATCGTTATTGTTCTTGAAAATGACAATTATTCGGCATACATGAGTGGAAAAGGTCTTTGCAGCGATCTTTTGCTAAATGACCAGGGACAAATCTGCGGTGAATACAAGAATGCGGCAGGACAAAATGTAATAAGCCGTGACGCTGAAGCGATAGGTATTTTGGATGCATTCGTTGAGACACATCCGGATTTTTCCTTTGATGGGGCCAAAGGAATCGTGTCCTTTACAGGCTATGAAACAGTAATGGGACATATAACAAACGCTGATCAGGTCGATGACCGGAATGCAGCATTAACGGCAGTTGGGCTTCCATCAATAAGCCCATCTAATGAAGATATCATCAATAATCAGAACGTCGTTACAGCAATTATGACACGTCTGAAAGAAACAGGGTGGACGCTGGCATCGTCGACATATGGATTTATTAATGCCAACAGCTGTGACCTTGAGACAATTACCAACGATACCAATAAGTGGCTGACACAGGTTGGGACACTGACCGGACCTGTTGAAATCATGATATATCCGAACGGTGATTTCATCAAAGGATCTGATCCCCGTTGTGGATTTCTGAAAGACAACGGGTTTCGAATATTTTCAGGAGTCGGGCCGACAGCATACTATGCTTTCGGAGATAATTATCTTTATCTGGATCGGGCCTTGCTTAATGGGGATACGCTTCGCAGTATTGATTATTCCCGCCTTTTCAATGTTTCTGCCGTATATGATCCGGAGAGGACAATACGCTGATTACGTCTGTATGTCTTTCTTTGCTACAGTGGGTATGTTATTCTTAAGTGCAGATGGGTTTGATTCCATATTTGTAAAAGAAGGTGTTTCTATTTCACGATTACATTTTTCTATTCATTCTGCTATACGCAAAATGAAACAGAAGTTTAAAGGCAGGGCGGTATACGTCCGGCTGCTTATATTTACGGTTGTGTTTTCGTTTCTGATTGTGTCCGCTTCCTGCGGATCCTCTGACATTTCACAAGGAGCCTATCAGACATTTGCTGCTGCGCTGCAAGACAATATTGCCCAGTTACTGCCGACAACCGTGCCGCAGGAAGGTGAATTCTATGTCTCTTCAGATACAAATGTTCAGGAAATCGGCAGCAAACAGGATTTGTTTTTTGTCCTGCAGGAAAGCTTATATGGCTTTGCGCCTGATGTGTATATTAGGGTTGAAAATTATGATCTGTTTTCTCAGTTCTGGTCTGAGCTGGCAAATGATGGTGCACTGCACTCTACCTTTGAAACAAGAGAAGTACAAATTGAATATGATGATAAATCCCCATGTACAATGCGGCTGATATTTGCATATAACGCAGCAGGACAAATACTTGAAAAATTATCAGACAAAGAGGATATGGTGTTTACCGACGCATCTGTAGAGAAATTATACAATTTCAGCATTGGAATTTTAAATCAGATAACGACCCCTGACATGTCGGATTTTCAAAAAGAGACATCAATCCATGATTACATAGTAACTCATACAAAGTACAGCGTGACAGGCAATCCGGACACACTTGCATCTGCAGAAAGTGTACTCATCGACGGAATCGGGCAGTGCCAGGGCTACTCTGAAGCAATGAGCCTTCTTCTTGGACTTTCGGGGATTACTTCCCGGATTGTCTCGGGTACCGCGTACGGTTCTGACGGCATCGCTGTTGCACACGCATGGA
>Ga0209429_10001378_pt1 | contig 15060 bp, 6 predicted proteins | sample BarGraNGADG00212_3_FD_184493 | JGI IMG/M metagenome (GOLD analysis project Ga0209429, IMG submission 184493) | Arctic peat soil microbial communities from Barrow, Alaska - Barrow Graham LP Ref core NGADG0004-212 (SPAdes) (version 2) | ecosystem: Environmental > Terrestrial > Soil > Wetlands >... | reverse complement strand
CAGCACGACCCAGCGGTGCTTTGGCCGGCCGCGAACACGGTGGTAAACTGCGAGGCGCCCGCAGACCGCCGGCGGACGACCGCGCCGTTTTTCAAGCTGGACCCGGACGCATACACATCGCCGGACGGGGAAACCTTGATGTCGGCGCACCCCGCATAGGTGTCGCCGGGGAACGGGAACGAATCGTCGGCGGTCGTCCAAGTGGCGCCTTGGTCGGCGCTTTCGCGGATGATCCAAGCCAGGACTGAGCTGGGCTGGCCGGCCGGTTGAGCGTTACCGCCAACGAACAATCGGCCGAACGTCGGGGACGTGGGAGACGTGTCGGACGTGAAAGCCCGATAGTGCGCCCAGGGCCAGTCGGACACGGAGAGTTCATCAACGATGGTCCAGGTGGCGCCTTGATCGGCACTCTTTTGCACCAACGCGATCCGTTGGCTCCCATCCGCCGTAGCCGTGCCCGATCCGACGGCGTAGATATTGCCGGCGGGGTCGGCGCTAATATCGGCACTGACGGCGGAGAGCCCGAGGGTGTGTTGGAAGTCGTCCATGGTCTCCCACGGATCGAGGGTTTGGGCTTGCAGCGCCAGGCTGGACGCGTAACCGGTCGCCAGTGCCAGGAGCGCGGCGGCGAGCGTGCGGTGGGCGGTGGTGGAGGCTTTGCCGACGGCGGGCGCCGTGCTGGGCAAAGTCAACAAGGGTGAGTTGCAGGTATTCATCGGTAGCATGGTTTGTTTATCGTTTTGTGTCATTTGTCGTTTTGTGTCATTCTCGTGGCCGATATCGGTCCACGAACAATCAATCGCGGTGGCAGAAGGGGTTCTTACAACAATCTGAAACAATTCTTATCGGAGCGAAACGAGTGGGTCCGATCGCTGCCGGTTGGAAAACCGGCGTTACGTAGCGCCGATTTTCCAGTCGGCGGGTCTGCTCACGCGCCGGCTGGAAACGTGCCAGAAGGAAGACACTGCGGAGGGCCAAGTTCCACGAGGCCCTGAATGGATCGGATGGAATAATCGAGTTACACGAGGCGCTGATCAAGAAAGGTGAAAGATTGGGGACTCCTGGAACTCGTCCCTCCGATGTGCGGCTTTGAGGGACTCGCGGAGCTCGTCCCTTCGAGAATCACTCAAACAACTGCGGCGCGCGGGCGCGTAGCGAGCGGCAAAGATCGGCCAACTCCGAGGGTGTGGCTGGCACCGTGACGCCTGTGGCGTTGAAGCGCCGCCCTGAAACCAGCTTGGCGTAATCGGCGATCACGTCGGCAGGAAGCCGTGTCTCCGTGAGATCCCAGGCGCGCATGAGGTTCGGCAGGCTGAGGGTGATGAGCCGGTTGTTCGCAACCAGGTGCGCCAGGCGGACATAGCTGTTGTGTTTGAGTAAAGGAGTCACCGGCTCGCCGGTGGCGGCATCCCACACGCGGACCAGGTTGTCGTCGCTGCGGGCAACGATGAGACGGCCATCCAGACTCCATAAGCCAGTTTCGAGCGGCTTGGCGCCGAGATGGAGCGGGGCGAGCAGTTCTTCCCCCGTCGCGGCATCCCACACCTTAACCTCCGGCGTGAGGCCGGCCGTAAGGAGCCGCCGGTCGTCGGGACTCCAAGCCACGAACCGCACTTCTCCACCGTGGTGAAGGGGAGGCGTCAGGGGTTCGCACGTGCGCGCGCTCCAAACCCGGCTCCAATCGACCGAACCCGCGGTGGCAAAACGGTCACCGGATGAATTGAAGATTTGAGCGGTGATTAGAAATGGCGGCATGTGCGTTCCGGTACTCGAGCCGGTCGCGAGGTCGAAAAGCGCGTAGCGGTCTAACTTTTCAGAAACGCCGAAGGCACTGCGACCGTCAGGGAAGATCACCGATGGTCCGACCGTCTGAACCTGGATGGAGCGCTCGAGCGTTCCGTCTGAAGTTTTCCAGACCCGGACCTGCCCATCCTTTGCCGGAGTGAGCAAGCGGCTTCCATCCGGTGTGAACAGCAAACCGCCACTGAGATCAGCCGGATGGGGAAGCACGAAACGGTTGGTGATGGGCCCGTCTTCAGTCCAAAGCTCCACGAGATGCTGGTCGCCCCCTGAATAGTAGATCGCGCGGCGGCGACCGGTGGGGTCGAACGTAACTTGGACGGGCCAGAGACCCTTGAACGGCTCGGCAGGTATCCGGTGGTCGGTCATCTGCTCGAAGTCCACCAGGCGGACCGTTCCGTCCGTCAAGATAAGGAGGTAGTGTCGCCGGTCCGGACTAAACCGGTGCCACTCCAGCAGATTTTTTGGTGGACCCTTAGCCATCGCCGCGTCGAAGCGGTACGACGCTTCTTTCGGCGAGAAGTGCGAACTCAGGAGCGTTGCCGTTCCATTGCCACTTAGGGCCAGAAGCTGCGAGCCGTCCGGGCTGAAATTGACATCGATCAGCGAGCGATCCCGCAGGCAGGGCGGCAGCAAGAGTTCGCCCGTTTCAAAACTCCAAACACCCGCCAGTCCTTCACGCCCGGCGAAGGCGACGCGGCGCCCGTCAGGACTGACTGAATAGATAGGCGATTCTAGAGGAGTCTTGATCGACTGCAACACCTGCTGATGCGATACGGGATCGAAGAGAGCGCATTGCTTGTCGGTCATGACAAACAGGTCGTGTTCGCCCTGGGACACAAACCATAGCGCCTCAATTGCGCCTTGCATCTCGATAGGCGGTCCGACACTCGCACCGGTTTTGACATCCCAAGTTTGGATGATCCAGTTGGTGACGCCGGTAACTTTTTGGGGATCTTCGGTGGCGGTGGCAAGAAGTGTGCCATCATGCTTCAAAGTGACTGGCAATAGCGGATGCTCAAACTTGATGGGAGGACATATCGGTTCCCCTGATGGCAAGCGCCACAGTCTAGCTGTTCGGTCGTTGCTGCTTGAAGCGAGGACGCTTCCATTGGTGCTGAACGAGAACATCAGGATGCGGTCGGTGTGCCCTTTGAGGTCCGCAATCGGTCTGCCGTCGCGGGCGTCATGCACATGGATGACGTCCTCGCTGTCCGCCGTGACGAGCCACCGGCCATCCGGGCTGAGATCGACACGAATCCAGTTCGTCCCAGACAGAGAAACGACCTGCCTGCCGGTTTCGGCCTCGACGATGACCGCGAAGTTGGTGGGACTACCGCCTTGAAGAATTCCCCCTCCGGGCAAAGAAGACGCAAAGACGCATTGGCTGTCGGGGGTAAATCGAACTTGCAGAATCCTATACCCACCCAGTGCCAGCGTCTGCCAAAGTCGCGCACCGGAGTGAGCATCCCACACGCACAGGTAGCCCAATTCGGTGCCAGTGGCAATTCGCCTTCCGTCTTCGCTGAACGCGGAACGCCACACAGTGTTTTCGTGCGGGAAGACCTGGAGCACACGCGGGATTTCATTGAGCGTTTGTTGAATGCGGATGCGGTGGATGGACTCATCGGCAGGCTTGTTGTTGACCAGCGATAAAGCTTCCGAAAACCAGAGGAGCGCGCCCGCCGGATCCCCTTCGTCGAGGAGGCGGACGCCACTGGCGACGTTCATGTGAGCAAGGCGCCGGCGGTTCTCTTCGCCCAGCCGGGCCAGATTGTCGGCCAACTTGGTCTTCTCGGTGGCGAGCGTTGTCTTTTCTTGCGCCAGCCGGGTCATCTGTTCGGTCTGTTGCCGTTGCCAAAGCCAGGCCGCGCCGATCAGGAGGGTTGCGACGATGGCGGCGGCTCCCACTTGCTTGACTAATCGAAACTGCTGCTCCAACCGGTGGCGGCGTTTGACCGATCCACCACTGTGCAGGATCGCCAGGTCGGCATGCATTTCCTCGGCGGAGGCGTAACGGGTCTTGCGATCAGGCATGCAGGCGCGCAACAACACGACGTTCAGCTCCATCAAGGCGACCGACTCCCGATCCGTGCCGATCTGCGTGAATGGTTCGGGGAATTCGTTGCGATCCTTCCCCATCGCCGCTTCGTAGAGCACCTTGCCCAGCGCATAGAGGTCGGCTTGGGGCGAGGTGGGGCCCTCGGGCGGGATGAACCCTTCCGTGCCGACGAACGTGTTCGCGCCTTCGGCCTCGGTGACCAAACCGATGTCGGCCAGCTTGGGCACGCCGCCCACGAAGATGATGTTGGAGGGCTTGATGTCGCGGTGGATAAGGCCGTGGCGATGGAGATGACCCAGGGCGAAGCTGAGCGTCAGGCCGAGCTCGAGGCAGTCCTCGAGCGGCAACCGGCCGCGGTGATGGAGGTCCCAGGACAGCGTGCGGGGTTGGTAGGTGTCGGGCTGTAACGCCGACTTTCCAGTCGGCTGCGCTGCCGGTTGGAAAACCGGCGTTACGGTTGGCTGCGCTGCTGGCTGTGCTGCCGGTTGGAAAACCGGCATTACAGTCGGCTGCGCTGCTGGTTGTGTTGCCGGTTGGAAAACCGGCGTTACATCATCGGCCAACTCCATCACATAGTAGAACCAGCCGCCGACGTCATCGCGACCGACCTGGAGGATGTCCACGAAACCTTCGTTGCTGCGCGAGAGGGGCTCGAAACGCCGGATGCCGGCGAACTCGCGCTCGTAGGGGCGTGCGTCCTTGAAGTTGTCGCGGAAAACGATCTTGACGGCGCGCAAGGTGCCCAATGCGTTGCGGGCGAGCCAGACCTCGCCATACGCGCCCCGGCCAATGGGGCGGATGAGTTCATGATCGGGAATGCGCGGCGGACCTTCGCGCAGGTGACTCAACTGTGGCCCGGCCAGGCCGAGCTTGGCCTCAATTCGATCGCGCGGCGTGCTCATGAGGGTAACGGCGACATTCTTGTCGGCAGCGAGCCGGCTGGAAAGCGGGCGCTACCTAACGATGATATTTGCATCATACCAATGCTGTCCTGGTGGCCGACAACGGCGCCTGCTGCTGGAGACCGAGCAGTAGCCGCCGCCGCACGGTGAGTGTCCCGAGCCGCGGCGCCACGCGGTACTTCTGGAAGCGAATCCGGCCACCCAACTTGAAACAAGTCCAAGCGCACCAGGCGGTCCGCAACCAAGCCAGGAGCCCGGCGGAGGCACGTCTGGCGAACAACGCCGACGTGCCGACTGGAAAGTCGGCGTTACGTACCGCCGGTTTTCCAACCGGCATGTCGCCGTTATGCAAGGACGGTTTTCCGGTTGGCGCTTTGCCGACTGGAAAGTCGGCGCTACGTACCGCCGGTTTTCCAACCGGCATGTCGGCGCTACGACGGCCTTGGGCTGAGCTCAGTTCTTCAGGCATGGGAGTTGATGGTTTGGAGTCGGCGGACTTCGGCTTTCACCAAGTTGGCAATGCGGTGATAGGTCACGTACACCTTGGGTAGGCTGGCGCCGGTGAGTTTGGCGACGTCGCGCGCGCCCAACCCCTTGACCGCGCGGAGGTGAAAGATCTGGTAGTGCTCCGGGTTCGCCTGGCGGCGGACGCGATCCATGGCCACATCCACGAGGTTCTTTTGCCATTCCTCGTTCCAAATCCCTTCGAGAACATCCGCGGCGGGATCGCGGAGGTTGAGCGTGGTTTCCGCGGTCGTGTCCGCGCGGGGCGAGGCCAGCGGCACATTCTGCGGCCGGCGGCGACGGAACTGATCGGCGATGCGACACCGGGTCACGTGCATGAGCCAGCCTTTGAAGGAGCACACCGATGGATCGTACCGGAAGCTCTCCATTTTGCGCGCCACGCCGATCACCGTCTCTTGGACGACGTCCTCGGCCTCCTGGTCGCTGAGGCCGGCCCGGATGGCGGCGCCGTAGATGAGCTTCCAATAGGTGTCAAAGAACTCGCGCCAACTCGGCTGATCGCCCAGATCGCGCAGACGCTCGATCAGCGAGCGCCGCGTGGGCAGCAGTTCATCGGGATTGTCGATGGACTCAGAGTGCACGGTCACAGGAGAACAATCGCACGCCCGGGCGCGTTCTTACAGAAATCTTTCACTCGCCCGGTATGCCCAGAGACGAGTCGGCACGGAACGCTTCGTTCCCGCCACCACCAGGTAATCCCCCGGGACCTAGCATCGTATTAGTGGGAAAAACAAACGGCAGACCCTTCGTAAACCGCCATCCCGACAAATCGGTTTCCAGCGTCCCCGGATTATACAGCTCGATATAGCTTTCGCGCAGGTTTTCCGAGGCCGGATGGTACATGATCTCATTAATGACCACATCCTGGCTTCGAACCACCATCGCCGCTCCCACCAGGAGACCCAGGCACGCTACCATTCTCAATACTTTCTTCATTTTAGTATTTCCCTTTCGGATGACGATCTCAGGACGAAACCTGGAGACCAAATCTTGTAAAGAAGCAATTCTTATGCCTGATATTATTAATCCGGCCATCAAAATCGCCCATCTCACGGATCACAGGGCCATCTGTATGTTGACATCGAGGACCAGGACAATGTCGCGGTCGTGGACGTCAAGACCCTCAAGGTGACCGCGCATTACAACCTCGGGGGCAAGGGCGGCGGGTTCAATCCCGCAACCATGGAAGCCTTCAGTTCGCAGGGCGACGGCACGCTGACCATCATCAAGGAAACCAGCCCGACGAGTTTTGAAGTGGAACAGACCGTGCAAACTAAATCGCGCGCCAAAACCTGCACGTTGGACACGAAGAACAACCAGCGGCTAAAGATTGAGGACGCAACCATTTTGGGATTCGGAGTTGCGCCGGACAAGAAACTCCGATAATGCCCCAGTTGTATTACTCCCGAGCCAAGGGTGATCGACAGCCAAAGGTTGACCGGTCTGCATGCGAGATTTGATCGGCCCTTCCTTGCCTCTGAGGAGGCTCTTGGGCAAAGTGCCTGGCATGAAGGACTTGCTCCTGCTGATCCGGCGACGGCTGGCCGGTCTGGCCACGCTCCTGGAAATTAATCATTTTTTTGTTGCCTTTGGAGGATGGGTCCTTCAGCCTTCTTTCTACAGCCTTGTTCTTTAGCTTTGTTCGATCAGCCAAAAACGAAAAAAGGAAAAACAGTCCAAATGAAAGCAAAAACTCTTCTCTGCGCGCTGGCACTGGTTGGCCTGACCAGCATTCCGTGTCAGGCAGCCTCCGTGGAAACCCCAGGTTTCCTCAAATACGAATGTTGGTTCCCGCCGCTACGCGATGCGAATCTCGTCGGCACCGACGTGACGCTCCTGGACTTGGACCCCAACTATGTCGCGAACATCCCAGACCTGACGAGCTACACGGCTGGGTTCAGCAGCCGGGGCGTTTTCCCGGATGACTCGCACGAAGAGTACGGTGCCCGGATGACGGGCTGGATTACCCCGACCGTGACGGGCGATTATAATTTTTACCTCGCATGTGATGACGCCTCGCAATTGTTGATTAGCACCGACGGGACAGAGGCGAATCTGGTAAATGTGGCGGTGGCAACTTCCTGGAACACGGGTTTCTTGGATGTAAGTGTAGGCGACCTTCGGACGACGCAGTCGCCGGTGCCCCTGGTAGCCGGCCAGAAATATGCCGTCAAAATCATCCTGAAGGAAGGGACGGGAGGTGATTACGTCCAGATCGCAATGCAAGAGGCGAGCGGCACGACGCCGGCCGCCTCGCTGAAGCCGCTCGCCAGCACGATGCTGAGTTCGATGGCGGACCCGGCGGGTGCCTCCCTGGCGATCACGCAGCAGCCCGTGGCCACTTCCACGCCGGAGAACGCGTCGGCCGTCTCCTTTTCGATCACGGCGACGGCGGTGACGCCTTACGGCAAATACACCAGCAGTACCGCAATCACAAACTTTTTTGGTGTGCCAATGCAGTTGGGCACCAACTCACAGTTAGACACGTTCTATCAATGGTTTACGAACGGCGTGGAGGCTCCAGGCGCCAATGGCACGAACTACTCGATTGCGTGGCCGAAGAAGGCGCAAGACGGCATGAAGGTGAAGTGCTACGTCGCCGTCCCAGGCATTCCCCTGTACAGCAGCGAAGTCACGCTGACCGTGACAGCGGACACCACGCCGCCCACAGTGGTGAAGGCCGCGGCGGATACCTCGTTCGTTAATGTCGTGGTGGGGTTTTCCGAACCGATGCCTGACAGCGCGCTGCTGGCCTCCCATTACGGGATTGACCAGGGCGTGACCATCTCCTCGGTTGACCGCGTGGACCTCATGACGGTGAAGTTGAACACCACCCGAATGGCCGATGGCAAGCTCTACACCCTGACCATCAACGGCGTGCAGGATACCGCCACCCCGGCCAACACGATTGCCGCCAATACCCAGGTTCAGTTCAAGTCATGGGTGTTCGTACCCGGGATCGCGATTCGACACAAGTACACGGGCTTTGACGACGCTACCGGGGATAATGTTAACAACCTGTTTAGCGATCCCCGGTACCCCAATAACCCGGATCGCATTGACGTCGTGAAAAGGGTTGAATATCCGGCCGATGGAGCTACCATTGATAATACGGAAGTCCCGGACGCAAGCGCTGGGAGTCCTTACCATTTTTATTTCGACGCCCTTGATTGCTGGTTTACCCCGGCAACCACTGGGAACTATGTCTTTTTAGCCTCCGCTGTCGACCGTATGCGGCTTTTCCTCAGCACGGACGAGAGTCCTGCCAACAAGTACCTGATTGCCTCGGCAAATACCTGGACCGATGCGCGAAAGTGGACGACAGACCATGATGGCAACCCCATGCCAGCGTGCCGCTCGGACCAATACGCCACCACGCAATGGCCGGACACCGGCAACACCATTACCCTCCAAGCCGGCAAACGCTATTACCTGCTGCTCATCCACCACTTTCCGAGTTGGGCCGGTGCGCAATTTCTGGGTGCGACTTACAAGATGGACACGGACCCCGACCCGGCAGACAATACGGTGCCGACTCTGGAAAAGAGCGCTATCGGCAGCTATATGGATCCCACCGTCGGGAGCGTCGCCTTTGCCCTGCAGCCGACAAATGTGACCGTCCTTTCAGGGACCAAGACCACTTTCTATGCCGCCGCAACCGGCAGTTCGGCGTATGGCACCAACGTATACTACCAGTGGCAGTCCGCGCCTAAGGGCAGCTCCACCTGGACCGACATCGCCGGCGCAACCGCCACCAACTACATCACCGATTACCTCGGTGGGGCAGATGATGGCAAGCAGTTCCGAGTGGTCGCGTCCGTGCCACCCATCACGGCAACCAGCTCTTCCGCCACGCTCACCGTCCCGGTGGACAACACGCCGCCCACAGTAGCCATGGCATCGACCGATGTGAGCTGGACAAATATCACCGTAAGATTCTCCGAACCCGTGAGCGACACCGCCCTGCTGGCCTTGCATTACACGGTTGATCAGGGCGTCACCGTCACCGGCGTTACCCGCTTTGATGCGTTGACGGTCAAACTCACCACCAGCACGCTGACGGAGAACAAGGTCTACAAACTGGCCGTCACCGGCGTGCAGGACATGGCCACCTCGCCAAACACGATCGCCGCCAACACCCAGGTTGACGTGCGGTCCCTGGTATTCCTGACCGGCGCCGCGCTCCATAAGAAGTATAACAACGTTGACATGGGCATTGGCAGTAGCCCCGCGGGGCTGTTTGCTGATCCCCGTTACCCGTACAACCCCGATCGCATGGATATCGAGCTGCGATGGGAATATCCGGCGAACGGCATTGGTCGCATTCTGGCCGACGATCCGGTGCGATATTATTTCGATACGATCGAAGGCTTTTTCATCCCGCCGACGAGCGGCAATTACGTGTTCTTGACGGCCGGCGCCGACCGTTTTTGGCTGTTCTTGAGCACGGACGAGAGTCCGGCGAACCTGCATGTGATCTGCGCCCAGCCTAATGGTTGGACTAACCCGCGCGATTGGATGCTGCGGCAAAACAGCACCGACTTGACGCCGCAACGCTCCGACCAGTTTACGGGTACCGAATGGCCGACGCCCAACACCATCTCCCTGGAAGCCGGCAAACGCTATTATATGTTGTCCATCCATCATGATATCGGCGGTGCGGACGATTTTGCCGCGACCTACAAGTTGGAAAGCGAAATCGATCCGATCAATGGCGATGCACCGAGACTGACCGGCAGCGTCATTGGGTACTATTTCGATCCGAGCGGCGCGAGCGTCTCGTTTACTTCGCAGCCGGTGAATGTGAGCGCCGTGCAGGGGGGGTTGGCGACTTTCACGGTCGCCGCAACCGGCATCTCGGTTTACGGCACCAACGTGTTCTATCAGTGGCAGTCCGCTCCGAAGGGTAGCTCGACCTGGACCGACATTGCCGGCGCTACGACCGCGTCCTACAAGACCTCGATCCTGGGGTTGGCGGACGATGGCAGGCAGTTCCGGTTGGTCGCCTCCGTGCCGCCCTATTCATCAACCAGTTCCGTGGTCACGCTCGGGGTCACGCCGGACACCACTCCGCCCGTGGTTTCCGTGGGTGCGATGCAGGATGAAACTGCCGGTGTCGTGGACGTCGGCGTCGGGTTTGACGAGACGGTGGACGAGGTCTCCGGACAATTACTCTCGAACTACTCGGTTTCGGCGCCTGGCGCGATTACCGGGATCAGTTGGCAAACCAATCGGTTCACCGCCAATTCCCAGAATCCCCTGGTCATGATTCTGAAGCAGACCGCCTTGATCAAAGTCACCGGGCTTACGGGCAGCGGCACTCTGACCGTCAAGAACGTGGCCGATGTGTACGGCAATATGATCACCTCGGTGACAGTGCCGTTCACCGTTGATTCGAAGCTGAAATGGGGCGTGGTGGGCGCCAATGAATTCGGCGGGTGGAACGCGGTGGTGCCGGTGGCCCTCAACGGCTTCGATATTTACAGCGACGGCGTCGGTGCGTGGAACACCTACGACGAAGCCACATTCGTTTACGAGCCGGTCACGGGTGACTTCGACAAGAAGCTTCGCGTGGCATACCAGGATGGCTCCAGCCAGTGGGCCCGGGCCGGCCTGATCGCTAAAGAGGTGACGAACTTCGGGGCGGACCGGACCACGCAAACGAACACCGCCTCTCGTTACCAGAAGTGCCTCGTCTATCCAGTGGGTGCCACTCTCTCGGGTCCTGGGATACTTGGTTCGCACGCCTGGGACCTCAACCGGCGGTTGGATACCGGCGGCTTAACCACCGGAGCTACCATGACCGGGGCCAACGCCATACCGGCGTATCCGGATGCCTGGTGCCGTATCAAACGCGTCGGGCAAACCTTCACCATGTATCGCAGCGACGATGGCGTGAACTGGGTCACCCTCGGTTCCACGACGTGGGGTGTTGACGATGTGAGCAAGACGCCTATGCCGGCTACCGTGTATGTCGGGCCGGACTTCGCTCCGGAGATCGGGGGCCTTGCCCTGGCCGACCAGGGGACGTTCCTGGCGCAGATCCGCGATTACGGCGATTATTCGGGAGTTTTTGCGCCGCAACTGAAGGTTGCGATTGACGCCGCCGGCAAGGTGACGATCACCTGGGCGGCTGGGACCCTCGTATCCTCCCCAACGGTGCAGGGAACCTACACGCCGGTCACCGGCGCGGCCACTCCGTTTGTGGTCACCCCGGCTGGCGCGGCCACATTCTATCAGGTCATGCAGTAACGCTGGCCTCGTTAATCGAACCTTAGCCAAGGACCGGGCGAGAGCCCGGTCCTCTTTTTTTGGCTGGGTCACTTTGACGGGCTGACTCGCAGCCACTTTGTTCGTGCCATGGGTGCGGATCTTGCTACATTCCTTTCGGTGCACGATCCAGCAAGAAAATCCGCTCTTTGGTTAACCCTCCTCCTGAGCTTATGCGCTCCCGCCCGGAGTGGAGCGCAAGTCGTTCTGTCCGAGTTCCAAGCCTCGAACCTCAAGACCCTCAGGGACGAGGATGGCAATTTCGAAGATTGGATTGAGGTTTGCAACGTCAGCGCCGCGCCGGTGGACATGGGAGGCTGGTATCTGACCGATGAAAGCGGCTGGCTGAACAAGTGGCAGTTCCCATCAACCAACCTGGCGGCCGGGCAATTTCTCGTGGTTTTTGCCTCGAATAAGGACCGCCGGGTTCCGGGCAACCCCCTGCACACCAATTTCAAGCTTGCCACCGGGGGCGAGTATCTCGCGCTGGTTAAACCGGATGGGATTACGATCGCGACCGCCTACGCGCCGAGTTTTCCACCGCAAGCGGACGATGTGAGCTATGGCCTGCCAATTATGAGTTCAGGGCAGCAGGCTTATTTCACCGTGCCGACGCCAGGCGCCGCCAACGGGGCCGGCTCGCTGACCCTCGGGCCGATTATCAGCGATGTCCGCCACACACCGTTGGTGCCGGGGAACGACGACGACCTGGTGGTGCAGGCGCGCGTCACACCGAGCCTGCGCCCGGTCAAATCCGTGACCCTCAAGTATCGGGTGATGTACGCGGCCGAGTTTACGACGCTGATGTATGACGATGGCAACCACGGAGACGGCGCCGCGGGCGACTCGGTGTATGGCGCCCGGATCCCCGCCAGCGCGTCGATCCCCGGGCAAATGGTCCGGTATGGCATCGTGGCGGCGGACACGAACAGCCAGGAAACACGAGCCCCGGCATTTCCCGACCCCTTGCGCAGCCCGCAATACTTCGGAACGGTCGTGTTCGATCGCCTACTGACCAACTCCCACCTGCCGGTGCTGCACTGGTTCATCCAGACCCCCAGTGCCGCGGACTCCGATCTTACCGCGCGATGCTCGGTTTTCTTCAACGGCGAGTTTTACGATAACATCGGGGCTAACATCCATGGCCAGTCCACGCGCGGCTTTCCGAAGAAGAGCTACGATTTCAGTTTTAACCCGGGCTATAAGTTCCGCTGGTCGGACGACGCGTCGCGGGTGGGAAATCTGAACCTGCTTACGACCTGGGCCGACAAGACGCACCTGCGCAATGAGCTGGCCCATGAAACGTATCGCGAGGGTGGAGCGCCGTACCATTTTGCCTTCCCGGTGCGCGTGCAAAAAAACCGTGAGTTTTTCAGCGTGGCCAACGTGGTGGAAAACGGCGATGAAGATTTTCTGAAACGCCTGGGGCTCGACCCACAGGGCGCCTTCTACAAGATGTATAACTCCGCCGAGAGCGTCGCGTTTGCGGAAAAGAAAACCAGGAAAAACGAGGGGACTGCCGATCTGCAGGCGCTCATCACGGGCATGGGACAGGCCAACCCCACCGCCCGGCAGGCGTTCATGTTCGACCATCTCAATGTGCCCGAGGTCATCGACTTCTTTGCGGCCAAGATAATCACGGCGGACGTTGACTGCTGTTCCAAGAACTACTACCTGTACCGGGACAGCGACGGCACCGGCGAATGGCAGGCGATGCCATGGGACGTGGACCTGAGTTTTGGGAGGGTGTGGACCTGCGGGTCGCCGTGTTACACGTATTTCGACCAAACTATCTACACCAACCAAGGCATCACGGTCGGTTACGGCAACACGGTGTTCACACCATTCTACGACACCCCCGCGACGCGCCAGATGTTTCTGCGCCGCTTGCGCACGTTGATGGATGAGTTGTTCCAGCCGCCCGGCACGCCGGCCACCAATGATTTCTACCGCCTGAAGACCCTCGCTTTACGGGACCAGATCGCCCCCGACGCCGCGCTCGACCTGGCCAAATGGGGAACGTGGGGCACCCGCGAGACCATCACGCAAGCCGTGAACCGCGTGTGGAACGAGTTCCTGCCCGGTCGCCGGGCGTTCCTCTTCCGGACGATGTCCACCACCAACGGCGGCGAGATACCCGCGGCGCAGGCGACGAATGCCGTGGTGCAAATCGACGGCCTGGAGTACCGGCCGAGCAGCGGCAACCCGTTGCAGGAATGGCTCTCGCTTACGAACGCGAATAGCTATGCGGTGGACATTTCCAATTGGCGCCTCGACGGTGGGGTGCGCTTTAAGTTTAAACCGGGCACGGTGATCCCGGCGCGGTCGGCGATCTTTGTTTCGCCGGACGTGAAGGCTTTCCGCAGCCGGACGGTAAGCCCGAAGGGCGGTGAGCAACGGCTCGTGGTGGGCCCGTACGACGGCAACCTGTCCGCGTGGGGCGAAAGCCTGGTCTTGCTGGATCCGGCCGGGCGGCTGGTGAACCGCAACAACTATGTTGGCAGCCCAAGCCTGGCCCAGCAGTTCCTGAGGATTACGGAAATCTTCTACCACCCCGATCCCCTGCCGGGAAACACCAACCTCGACGCGCAGTTGTTTGAATTCGTGGAGCTGCGGAACATCGGCCCCGCCCCCCTGGACTTGCGCGGCGTGCGGTTCACGGAAGCCGTGCAGTTCGACTTCGCGGCAGGGGCGATTACGAACCTTGCCGCGGGCGCGCGCGTGCTAGTGGTTCGCGACATCAATGCGTTCGTATTGCGCTATGGAAGCGGCTTGCCGGTCGCGGGCCAGTTCACGGGGAAACTGGACAACGGCGGTAGCCGCCTCCGCCTCGAGGACCGTTATGGCGAGAAAATCCTCGATTTCAGCTACGACCACCGCTGGTACCCGATCACGGATGGGCATGGTTATTCACTTGTGATCGTGGACGATGCCATCCTCTGGTCCCGGTGGGGCGAAAAAGCGAGCTGGCGTCCCAACGGCGCCCTGGGTGGCAAGCCGGGCCAAAGCGATCCGCTCCTACCTGACTTCCCGGCCGTCGTCATCAACGAGATCCTCGCCCATACCGACCTGCCCCAGGTGGATGCCATCGAGCTGTACAATCCGGCAGCGACGAACGTGAACGTCGGCAATTGGTACCTGACCGACAACTTCAATGTCCCAAAGAAGTTCCGGATTCCTTACCCGACTCTTATCCCTTCGCAGGGCTACATCTATTTTACCGAGGCACAATTCAACTCGATGCCGGGAGTTTTCCCGAGCTTCGCACTGAATTCGGAGGGAGACGACGTCTGGCTGTTCAGCTCGGATGCTGTCGCAACTCTGACCGGGTATGTTCAGGGGTTCGATTTCGGCGCCACGGCCAAGGGCGTGAGCCTGGGCCGCTACCCTAACAGCGCGGGGGAAATCGATTACCCGGCCCAGGTCGCGGTGACGCTGGGCCGGACCAATGCCGGACCGCTCGTCGGCCCCATCGTGCTTTCAGAGATCATGTATCATCCG
>Ga0209429_10001377_pt1 | contig 15070 bp, 13 predicted proteins | sample BarGraNGADG00212_3_FD_184493 | JGI IMG/M metagenome (GOLD analysis project Ga0209429, IMG submission 184493) | Arctic peat soil microbial communities from Barrow, Alaska - Barrow Graham LP Ref core NGADG0004-212 (SPAdes) (version 2) | ecosystem: Environmental > Terrestrial > Soil > Wetlands >... | reverse complement strand
CAGGAAGTTGTTAAAACCTAAAACAAATGATATTATGAAAATATTTGAATATCTCGATCGAATCAGCATGATGCATAAGCTTGTTTTGAGGCAACGGACAGGAACGCCTGAAGAGTTCGCGAAACATCTGGGTGTGAGCCGGACCAGTCTCTATGAACTCATTGATGAGTTAAGGTCGCGGGGAGCGCCAATAGCTTATTCAAAATCTGCAAAGACATTTTTCTACCGTCAGCCATATGATATAGCAGTAACATGTTCGCTGCGGCCTTTGACTTATACTGAAGAAAAAGAAAATGCAGGAGGAATGAATATTTTTTCCAAAATCCTTTTTTTCCGGACGTAACTCTCCGACCTTAGTATGGTAACGTTACCAGGCTAAAGCCCCGGGCTTGAAAAAGAAATGGGGGAAGTTTTTAAAATTAATTAAATTTGATAGTTATGGAAACCGAAAAAATTTGTGTTCAGGAGTTGTCCTTTATGGAACAAAAAGAAATTGGAGGAGGATGGATTGCTGCTTTTATTGCTGGAGCTATTATTGGTGGAATGATTTATGATGTCTATAAAGCTGCAAGTAAAGCGTTGATTGATGCTCAGGTTAACCATCCAGAATACTATGATGGGGCAGTTCATAGTCAAAGGTAAAATTAGGGGCAAACATTTGCCCCTAATTTAAAATTTGGGAATATTTATAAAAAATATAATAATGGAAGGAAAAAATTTTCATCGAAATGATTTTTTGATTTTCCTGTTTTTTTTTATTGTTACAAGCATAGGATTGCTTTTAAGAAATTTACAAAATCTTAATGAAATACTTCTGTTGATTGGGGGTAGTCTTGGAAATATAGGTGGTGTGGTAGTTGGGTCATTTTTATTTTTTTGGTGGAGCAAAGAATCTATTTTTAAGAAAAGAGAAATAATTATTTTTTCTGTTGGAATTGGCTTCGTTATTTATGAGTTTTTGCAAATTTTAATCCCTTGGCAAACTTTCGATGTAAATGATATTTATGGAACATTCATAGGTGTAGTATTAGCCACCCTAATAAATTTATTAATATTCTTGATTATAAGGTTAAGAATTGAAGGATAATAATCTTGATTTAAGTAGTTATTAAAGAACAAAATATTGAAATATCGACAATATTAAATTGAAAGACGCAAATAAAATCCTTTATAGTAGTAATTATCGTTTCAAAATTTTAATGGCTTGATGTAAGATACTGTCACCCTTTCAGGGTTTTAATGTTGAATGATTTATTTCTATAATTGTGGCACCCCTTCGGGGTTAAGGAAGAGTTGGAGAAATAATATTAAAGGTTCTTATAAAAAAAATCTAATCCTTAAAGGATGGGAAAATTATAGGTAGTAGTGTATACATAAATTCAAATCCAGGAGGGATGATGTTTTTGTAGGTTGAAATGTATAAATGAATACAAATCCCGAATGGATGGCATTATTGTAGATTGAAATGTATAAATAAATGCAAATCCCGGAGGGATGACATTATTATAGAATCGGAAATATGATGACACCAAAACCCCGAAGGGGTGAAATAAACAAAATATATATTCTATGTCCGGGACATTTTCACAAATTTATATCCAGGTTGTTTTTGCGGTAAAAGGCAGAGAAAACATTATCTCACAGTTATGGCGTGAAGATCTCCATAAATATATTGCCGGGATTATCCGGAATAAAGATCAAAAACCCATCATTGTAGGTGGCATGGCAGATCATATTCATGCTTTTATCGGGTTACGTCCGGCAATGGCAATTTCCGATCTGGTCCGAGATATTAAAAACAATTCCTCAAAATTTATTAATGACCGGAAATTGATATCCGGAAGGTTTTCGTGGCAGGAGGGTTATGGTGCCTTTTCATATTCTCATTCACAGGTTGAAACAGTATATAATTATATTTTAAATCAGGAACAGCATCATAATAGAATGACATTTAAAAAAGAGTATTCTGATCTGTTAAATGAATTTGAAATTAAATATGATGAGAAATATTTATTTGAATGGTATGAATAATATATTGTACCCCGGATTTTATTGGTTTGTTAATCTGATGATTAAGAAATGTCACCCTTTCAGGGTTTGAATGGGGAATGATTTATTTCTATAATTATAGCACCCCTTCGGGGTTTAAGAAGAGTTTATGAATAATATTGAAAGGTTTTTATAAAGAAAGGCTAATCCTGGAGGGATAAAATCATTGTAGTAGGTTGAAAGGTATAAATAAATACAAATCCCGAAGGGATGACATTATTATAGAATCGAAAATATGATGACACCAAAACCCCGAAGGGGTGAAATAAATAAAAACAAATTCAATGTCAGGAACATTCTCACAAGTCATTGAAAAATTATGAATTAAAGTAAGCAACCCTAAACAATTTTTAAGAATGAAAAACAGCTACATCAAAAAAAGTAAAGAATTCTCAGCAAATAGTAAAATAAATTTAGTGGTCTTTTGTTCCTCTTTTACCTTTTGCGTTATATGTAGGTTTATACCTTACAGTGTTTAAAGATAGGTTCTTGATTTTAGAACAAGAGAAAGAATAATTTATCATCGCGGATTTTTGTTTCTTAAATGCAAAACAAATCATTAGAACTTTTAAGGGGACTATCATCACCCTCTTACAACCTGGTGTTTTGCAATATACCCCGGGTCTATCTCAATTCCCAATCCTGCTCCGGTTGGAACAGTTACAACTCCATCATCGCTCGAAAGGGATGATGTTTTACATTCAAACGGCATTTCATTATTAAACCCTTTAAACTCATGATACGCCCCGGCATTGGGTATCGCCGATACAAAATGCATCATATAAAGATAACCCAGACCTGAACCGGAGATATGAGGAGTACATTGCATACCAAACGCATGTGCCATACGCGCAACTTTCATTGACCTTACCATTCCTCCGAAATAGAACATATCAGGTTGAACGATCTGAAGAGCATCATTTGCAATAAGCCAGCGGAACATATGAAGACTGGGCTCCTGCTCACCTCCGGCTATTGGTATTTTAAGAGCATCATTAACCGCCTTTGTCTCTTCATACCAGTCGAAAGGAACCGGCTCTTCATAAAAATCTATTTTGTATTCTTCCATTATCCTGCCTATCCTGATTGCTTCCTCAGCAATGTATGAACCGTTAGAATCTGCATATATAACCATTTTATCTCCGAAAGTTTTTCTAACAAGCGGGATAAGCTTCTCTGTTCTGCCTTTGGGTTCCTCGAAATTATTGCTCATCCTTCCGCCTACTTTAAACTTCAGCGCTTTAGCTTTAGTTTCCCCGACTTCTTTTTTAAGATGTTCAATCGTCAACTCTGCACTGATGCCTCGTTCGCCATTAGCCTGATATACAGCAATCCCGGGATTATGAATTTCTCCGATGAGTTGCCCTATCGATTTGTCAGACAGGCGTCCCAGCATATCAAGTATAGCAAATTCAATAGTTGCCAAAGGAACCCATAATGCCAGATTCTGCATCTTATAATTGCTCTGGTAGACATATACCTCTTCTAAAATGGTTTCAAGATTCCGGGCATCTTTACCAATGAAGTACTGTTGAAGACGGTTGGTAAACACCGGGTACAGCGACTTCATCTGATCATTATTGGCAACCGATATACCAACAGCGCCATCTTTTGATCTTACTCTGCAGAGGAAATTGTCCTTAAACTTTAGCAATTCGAGAGAGTCAATTATCACTGATGACGGGAATAAACCTTTTTTCAGTACAGGTTTTCTGATAATTTCATCAAGAAGCGCATATTTGTTAATCTGATCCTTTAAACCTAATGAAGAAAGAGGAAGGGCTGCGGCCAGGCTTCCAGCCAGAGAGGTGGTAATAAACTTACGCCGGTTAGTTTTCATTGATGATTTTTTATAAAAGTACAAAAAAATCCCCCGAAAAGCTTAGCACCGGCTTTCAGGGGGAAGTTTCTGGTCGGGGCGACCATCTGTTCAAGCTGAACAGGAGATTTAACTAGAAATGCAGCGATAATTGGACATTAAGAAATATCTGTTTGAAAGTTTCATAGGTAACACCTTAAATATCTATTATTTATTGCGATACATATTATTAAACCAATCCCATTTCTGTTCAGAAAACCTTCACCTCTGCCTGCAATGTAAAACAGTCCGGGGACAGAAAAATGGGCAACCCATATGTTATACAACATATTATTGATAATTTTTTTCTGTCTCATACGACATCCTCCCCCGATTATAACTGATATCATTGCCATCAGCCTTGATTTCTTTTACAAGGCGCTTTATGGTTCTTGCACTGACCTCAAACCTTAATGCAAGTTCAGCAGGCGGACCGGTACATTTTAATTCTGCAAGCTTTAGAATCCGGACTTTTAAAGTCTCCCTTACAAATTTGTTCATATTCTTACAGTAAATAATTGTATTGCAGTACAACTTTAGTATAAAGCTAAAAACTAAAAATTAAATTTCAAAATATTTTAGGAAAAATTTCGAGAATATTTTTAAAATATTTTTAGCTGCTAAACCAAAATGAAAGTTTTCGGTTTTTCACCCATCAGTGAAATGCAAAAGAGGCCAGACTCATTACCCTGAAAATTCTTTTTTACCTTTTGAGCAGGTACAAAATCTTACCCAACCTGTGCGGATAATATAGCAAAGTTTTGAAGCCACTCTTACATTTATACCTTTTTTTCATAAAAGGGATTGTCGGGAAAATGTCGCCAATAATAAAAAGAATCTTACGATGTAATCCCGGAATTTCGTTTATTGCATGACGGTAATACCACGCTTTATTTAGGGGTGGATTACCTTTTGGACTTTTTAGGAAGAAAACAAATCTGTCAATGGAGCGTTGATCATGCCACCTGTCGATGAAATCATTGATCCATGAAGGGAATGAAATTCCCCACAGATCTCTCAGTGGTTCGAGACGCCAGGCAAGAATCTCGTTCATCCCCGCCAGTGAGGCATATTCTAACAGATTTTGATTGAGTATAATGTCTCTGTATTTATCAATAAGAACAACCAGATCGGTATATAACCTGAGCTGCGATTCATTATTCATCTCGTGCAGATAGAGATGATTGACAAGGTAAAGAAAGAAGATCTGAGGCTGTGGAATAAAAACTTTTTCGCCTTTTAATTCAATTTTATAACTGTTTTCAAGCATCATTCGGGTAAGGATCTTTTTCCGGTCGCCAAACAACTCATGATGAATCTCAACAGATGTTCCGTTTTTAATTAGTGACGGCAGATGCTTTCCAATATTTGATATAATAAGTTTATGAATAACCGATTTCACCGGCAGGGAAACAAATCCATTTTCAATAAGGATTTCCCTGGCTTTCATGCACTGATCCCTTCCAATAAGAACATCAACGTCGGACATCTGCCTGATGCCTTCGTTGCCATAAACCGATAGCTCAAGAGCCATTCCTTTCAGCAGAACTGTCTTGATATTCTCACGGTTAAGCAGACCTAATACCTCGCGAGTGGTTTCGATATTGAACGCATTCCGGCTCAGGCTCTTCATCAAAGCACCCCTCAGAGAAACGACTATTTCTCCGGGGATATAAGTCAAAAGATTAAGTTTTTCAAGATTATGGTAAACAAGAGCAGATACTCCATGAGCATTAGCCAGAGACCCGAAATAGGTCCAGTTGATAACGGAGGATAAAAGAGTCCGGATCTTTATAACCTGGTCTTCACTGAACTCCAGCCTGCAGAGTCCGATTAGAACGATCTCTTCATCACTTATGCTGAGCCTGGTGTTCATTTGTCAAACCTGCTGCTTTGTTTTGTGTACATGGTAAAATATATTCCGCTTCTTTTCATCAGCTCATCGTGAGTTCCGGTTTCTGCAACACTACCTTTATCAAGTACAATTATCCTGTCAGCCAGTGATACATTTGTGAAACGGTGACTGATAAGAATTGATGTGCGTCCTTTTACAATATCTCTGAAACGGCTGAAGATATCATATTCCGTATCAGCATCCAGAGCGCTGGATGGTTCATCAAGAACAAGTACAGGAGCTTCCCTGAAAAGAGATCTTGCCAGTGCAATTTTCTGCCATTCTCCCCAGCTAAGCTCACGGCTTTCTTCAAACAGATTTCCTATCAGAGTGTCATATCCATTTGGCAGGCTCCTTATAGTCTCATGGATACCTGTTTCAACAGCAGCCATCCGGATCTTATCTTCCGGATTTTCTTCTACAATATTACCCATTCTGATATTCTCCCCGGCGCTGAGGTTATAAAGCATAAAATCCTGGAAGACAACAGAGAAGAACTTTCTGTACAATTCAGGATCCATATGCCTGATATCAAATCCGTCGTATTTTACTGATCCGGAATCCGGATCATATAGACGGCACAAAAGCTTAACCAATGTGCTCTTTCCAGCTCCGTTAGGACCAACCAGTGCAACTATTTCACCTTTTTTAATTTCAAAAGAAACATTACTTATTGTACCTGAATTATTTCCCGGATAAGTAAAGCAAAGATTATTTACTTCAATATTTTTCTTTAAAGGTGAAGGGATCACCACGGGTACTGTAGCTTTTATTTTTTCTTCAAGGTTGAGAAATTCAAAAGTATCTGCAATAAAGAGATTGTCTTCATAAAGTCCTGCAAGAGAACCCAGGAGTTCCTTAACATATATCATTCCCTGCCTGAAAGCCAAAAGAAACATTGCCATTTGCCCAAGCGATAAATGCCCCACTATTGTCTGGCGTGAGATAAACATTATAGTGATTAGTATTGCTACAGCTTTAAATAAAGTTGATATAAGCTCAATAAGAGTTCTTTTTCTGATGATATTGATCTCCTCTTCTTTTTGTTTCAGGAATGATTTTTTAAAGAGATCGGTGAAATAATTTCCAAGTCCGAATAATCGCAACTCCCTTGAGGGTCTGTCTCCTGTCAGGAGCCAATTGAAATAAGCCGATTTTCGTGCTTCCGGTGTCTGATCCCTCTGGAAATTGTAAAGGATGCCGGCATAATGGAGCCGCAGCCATATCCCGGGAATATTAACTACCAGGAGTAACAATGCAAGTGCCCAGTGAAGTGTAGTAAGGAGTCCGGCCATCAGCAGTAATGACAGGAGCCCTCTGAGCATAGCGATTAGATTATTCAGGATGCTGTTTGGGCGCCAGGGAGCCTCCCGTGAAGCACGTGACAGACAATCAAAATATTCCGGACGCTCAAAGTTTATCAGATCCAGCTTTATCGCTTTAGAATGAAGGAGTTGGTACATATAAAGCTCAAGCTTCAAAGATTGTTTCTTCCTGACAAAGTTGCCAAGATCGCCGGAAGTTTCATCGAGAAACCATACTATGGCTACTGCTATGATTGGCCATAATACATTAACAATAGGAGTCCCGGGTACCGACGATGATGCGATAGTAATACCCTCAATCACACCTTTAATAAGCCATATCAGAGCAAGGGGAAAGATGCTCCTCATTACTGAAATGAAAACCGTTGCAGCGGTCCATCCGGGAGCGCTTCTCCAGACTAACTTTAATGATTCCCCGAAAAGTTTAAATCTCTCCTTCATATTTTCCTTTGCAAGCATTGCGGTTAAAATATTTTCTTAAAAATATGGATACCCAGAACTATCAATCTGTTAAAATAATAATTTGGTTTGTAACTCACACTTTTATTATATTTTGCAATTTCCCCTTCTCTGTTCTCAACCCGTACAATCCTTCCTGCAATCTGATCAAAAGTAATCGGTTGATCTTCTCTGGCACAAGAGTCGCCCCGTGTAAAATAAACAGTTTTATTATCCTTTTTTATTATCCGGACAAGACGGTGAAGGACAAATCCTGATTCTCTTTTCCAGGCAATTATCTCTCCCGGGCCGGGAGATGAATCTGAGCTTATTGGGTCTATATATATTATTGATCCCGGCTTAATTGCCGGATACATGCTGTACCCGTCCGCTCTTACCTTTATGGATTTTCCTTCTGTCAGAAGGGAGAAGCTGATCTCTTTAATGATATTATGATTGTTAAGATTTTCACTCATATTCAAGGATATGATCAATAACACTCCTGTCTGGTTTGAAATACAACCGTACAACAGGTACAGTTATGCACATAATTGATACAGAACCCAGAAGCCGTGCAATAATATCTGAACTCCAGTTGTGCTGGATGCAGTTTGCAATTAACAGACTTACTGCGGCAGCTCCTTTAACCGGAACAAGCTTGTTTGACAAACCATGTTCAATAAGGAAAATCTTGTTTAACTGAGAGTCCTTAGGTTCATCATTATCATAAACCGGAGTGCTGAACATCCTGAAACCACTTCCGGTTTTACGCAATATCAGCCTGTCGTCATGAATAACCCAGGCGCCTGAATTATCCCATAGTTTTGCCATGGTGGTTTTCCCTTTTCCTGAAACACCACTGAAGATATAGCCATGGCCGGCATTGTTTATTCCTGAAGCATGAATCATGATGTCGCCATGGATAACAGTAAGATAGTAAAGGACCAGTCCATCGAGTGGATATTCCAGGGGATCCGTTTTCTTATCAACTCCTTCTATCCATAGTTCCCAATCCATGTCAGTAAGTGAGAACTTCAATGTTGCCCTTTTATTTTCTGAGGAAAGCGGAAAGAAAGTACTTATATACAGATCATTATGATGCTTATATACATTCCAGAACTCATCATTGTTTTTTACCCTGATCCCGTTTATCTCTTCAACATAAGGAGCACTTAGGACCTTTTCTGCCCCTGCAGGAAGGTTATATTTGCCTGAACGAACACTTATAATAACATCCGGATCATTTTCATCACAGATATTCCTGAGAAATCTATCGGACGGAAAAAGCTCCGGAGCGTCTGCGGAAGCTTCAATCCTTATCTTATAACCTGCAATATTTAAATTATAATTCCTCACAGTTGAAATTCAAACAAATTTTCGACCAGATTAATTTTACAATTGTTTTATAATAAGATATTTATTCATATCCTCTAAAAATAATAAAACATCTTCTGTTGCAGTATCATCATCAATTTCAAATTCATTGGTTAATTCATTTATTATTTCGTGTACACTTCTTTTTCCATCAATTTGTTCCCAGATGAAAGCCCCGGTTTCATTCAGGGTATAAACACTGTCCATATCTGCAATATTATTTGTGACAGGAACAAGTACATACTCATTCCCGGTTTTCCGGGTAACTACTGAAGAGGAATGGGAAGGGATCGCTTTAAGGCTTGTCATAGAATTCCTTTTGTATATCAAATGTATTAATTTTTATAAGTTATTCTATTTCAAGTATTGTACCTGCGATATGTCGCGGGCCGTTTCCTATATTAAAGTAATATACTACCAGGACCTGTTTTTTATCGAGCTGAACTGACCATGTATAGCCCAGATCAGTTGTTCCTCCATCATCTCTTAAAACAAATTCGGGTGCTGTCCTATAATCGGTGCATTCAGGATTGAGGATGCGGGCACGTATACCGTAAGGCTGATGTCTGTATCCATAAGTCAGAAGAACCCTGTTATCCTGTAATCTAAGAGCATGAAGGGGGTGTCCCTGAAAGCCCATATCCTGCCATTTCTGAAAACTTTTTCCTCCGTCAGTTGACCGGGCAATACAGGCATGGTCATCAAAATCTCCTGTTCTTATAAAAGCAACCAGATCACCTTTGGGCGTCTCGTAAATTGAAGTTTCATTAAATGTTATTTTTTCATCCTCTGCCACCGGGCATGAGTATTTGAAAGTCAATCCATTATCCCTGGATATAAGCAGATAGTTTGAAGTCTTCCTTGATGTCTGATTGTCGCAGGCCGCTACCACCCAGAATATCCTTCCATCGATACCTTCGCACAAAGCACCCCTGTTATATGAAGGAAGCGGATCACCGAAAGCATTGAAAGTCACTTCCTGGTCAAGATGAGGGGGATAATATGGTCCCTGCCATGATTCACCTCCATCTTTTGACCTCAGATAATAACCCCCAAGGAAGATAAAACCATTTGAATTTTGAGAAAAAGGAATTTTAAGGTTAGCAAGGCCATCCGGACGAACAAGGGCCCACGCGTAGCTCATGCATAACAAAGCGCCATTGTTAAGCTGCAAAAGACAAGGATCCTGCGATCCGCCAAAGGGGTGGGAGTAAATCAACTCAGGATCTTTGGTCCATGTATTGGCCATGTCGCGCGAACGTACCAGTACAAGGTAGCTGTTAGGGTCGACATGGCTGGTTCCTTTTTCCCCGAAAACTTTACGATCCGGGGCTCTCCTGAAGGCGACAAATAATTCACCGTCTGGGCGCTTAACTACCGAGGGGAAAGATGAGTGAAAATTATCTCCTTTATATATTACCAGGTCCCTTACTTTCATGATGCCGGGAGCAATTTTTTCAGGATCAATAAAGGAATTGTTTGCGACTGCAAATAAGGAATAAAAGCAGAATGTAAGAAGTAAAAACAAGAATGTTATTCTCTTATTATTCATGATTTTGGTTATTTTAACTACCAAATATATTAAATTCCAGGGTTCATTTTCTTACCTTCGCAAAAACCAAAATTTATGAGCAGGAAGGGAAAAGGAAAAAGTAAATCAGGTGTCTCTAATGAATTACTTACAGAACAGATACTTACAACATTATCCAAAAGCCCTGAACAGGGATTAAACTACAGACAGGTAGCAAAACGGCTTAGTATAACTGATTCTCCCGAACAACAGATGGTTTCTGATATTTTAAAGGAACTTACAAGGAAGGGCAGGGTCCAGGAGGCAGATCGTGGAAAATACAGGTTAAAGCTCACCAGGGGTTATATAACAGGCACCGTCGATATGACGAGGATGGGTTACGGATTCATATCCTCCGATGATATAGAAGAGGATGTGTTTGTGTCTGCACAAAACCTTAAGACAGCTCTTCATGGTGACAAAGTGAAAGTATGGTTGTTTGCAAAAAAGAAAGGTACCCGTCCTGAAGGGGAGGTAGTTGAAATAATTGAAAGATGGAGGACTTCATTTGTAGGTACAGTTGAAATAATGCCAAATTTTGCATTTCTGATCCCCGATAATAAGAATATGCCATTCGATCTGTTTATCCCTACCTCTAAGCTTAACGGGGTAAAACAGGGACAGAAAGCTGTTGCCAGAGTGATCGACTGGGATTCCAAATCAAAGAACCCTGTTGCTGAAATCATTAATATCCTTGGAGATCCCGGTCTGCACGAAACGGAGATGCATGCAATTCTTGCCGAGTTTGAACTTCCATATCATTTTACGGAAGAGGTTGAAAAAGATGCTGAAAGAATAGAGGGCGGGATTACGGAAGCGGATATTAAGCAACGCCGTGATTTCAGGAACATTCCCACATTTACCGTCGATCCGGCAGATGCCCGCGACTTTGATGACGCACTCTCTCTTAAACAACTTGAGAACGGTAACTGGGAAGTCGGAGTTCATATTGCCGATGTGACACATTATGTAACCCCGGGTTCACTTGTTGAAGAAGAGGCAAAGCAGAGAGCAACTTCTGTTTACCTCGTCGACAGGGTAGTGCCTATGCTGCCTGAGAGGCTTTCAAATAATATCTGCTCACTTATCCCCGCGGAGGATAAACTTACCTATTCCGCGGTCTTCGAACTGAACGATAAGTCTGAAGTTATTTCCGAATGGTTCGGAAGGACAATAATTAATTCTGATAAACGGTTTTCGTACAATGAAGCACAGGAGGTGATCGATACCGAAGAGGGAGATATGAAAGAACAGGTTTTGGTTCTTCATAAACTTGCTCAGCAGCTGAGAGTTAAAAGGTTTTCAGCCGGTGCTTTTAACTTCGAAAAGGTTGAAATCAGATTTGATCTCGATGATGCCGGGAGACCTGTTGGAATAAAATTCAGGGATATGGGTACTGCAAATCAGCTTATTGAAGAGTTCATGCTTCTTGCCAATAAACGTGTTGCAGAGTATGTCGGCAAAAAACTGAGGGGTAAGACATTTGTATATCGTATCCACGATAAACCTGATCCCGAGAAGATCAGCAACTTCAGTCATTTTATTACCCGATTTGGTTATACACTTATTGAGGATGATAAAACATCTCTTCCGAAAGCAATGAATAAATTATTAACTTCTGTAGCCGGAAAGAAGGAGCAGAATATCATTGAGACACTCGCATTGCGATCCATGGCAAAAGCTATCTATTCAACAGATAATATCGGTCATTTCGGATTGTCATTCAAGTATTATACTCACTTTACATCACCCATACGACGCTATCCTGATATGATGGTGCACAGACTTCTTTCAGCTTATCTTGCGGAAGAGAATCCGGGGAGCAAAGAGAAGTATGAGAAGTTGTGCGATCACTCATCCAAAATGGAACGGCTTGCTTCAGAGGCTGAAAGAGCATCGGTAAAGTATAAGCAGGTTGAGTACATGAGCGACAAAACAGGGAAAGAGTTTGAAGGCATCATCTCTGGCGTTACCGAATGGGGAATTTATGTTGAGATCATAGAGAATCAGTGTGAAGGGATGATACATATTAGGGAACTTGATGATGATTTTTACGAATATGATGAGGAGAACTACTGCTTAAAAGGACGTTCAACGGGTAAAGTATTCACTCTGGGAGATAAGGTCAAAATAGAGGTCGTTAAAGCTGACCTTCAGAAGAAACAGCTTGATTACAAGTTAGTGTGATCTTTTTCTATAAGTTTTAAGAGCTCCCCGGCAGCATCTTTTTCAGGAATATTTTTCAGGACAGGGGTCGTTCCCCTGTAAATATGCACTTTACCTGCTGCAGCTCCAACATACCCGTAATCAGCGCCTGCCATCTCGCCAGGACCATTTACAATGCATCCCATTACAGCGATCTTTAATCCTTTAAGATGTCCGGTTGCTGCTTTCACTTTTTTTACGGCATCCTGCAGATTGAATTTGGTACGACCGCATGTCGGGCAGGAAAGATAGATTGTCCGGGTTATACGTGTACCAGTGCTTTGCAGAATGGAGAAACATAAGTTATTGATTTCCCAAAGGTTAATATTTTTTTTGTTTGTAATTGAGATACCTGAAACACATCTGTCATTGATATAACGTCCAAGCAGGGAGGCTGACTTTATCTGAAGATCTTCCAGATTGTCTTCGCTGAAAACCGGGTTAAGTATTATATTGAAATTAAGGTGATTGTCGTAAATTGTATTCAGAAAATGATCTGCGGCAAACTTCTCCGTTGCCGGTGTAAAACGGAAAATTATCAAAGACGTAAGGGGATCAACCTTTCTGATCATTCCCAAATCAAAATGTGAACCGGTAAGTATAAGGTTAAACGAGTCAGATATAACCGGAGATAATGAATATGTTTCAGGTGAAAAAAGCGGATAGCAATTTTCTTGTTGCTTGTTGCTTAACCATACTTTAAATGGAAATGATATCAAAACATCGGCCGGGATCTTTTCCGGGATTTTTGTAGCAATTATCAGGTCAGCCGATCCGTTTGTCTTTGATACATCTCCTGATGATTCATCGGTCAGAAAGCCGGCGGAATTGTAGTAGTCTTTCTCTGTTCCGTCTGATGATGTCAGGTTAGCGACAACCAGCGGACCATGTATCCTTCGGAAAGGCTGGGGTATTTCAGAAGGCGTTTTGAATGAAATAGCTTTTCCGGTATTTTCTGATGCTGAGCCTCTGGGATAAAAATCAACAATTTTTCTGGCAACAGGGATCTCTTTTTCGGGATCCTCAGATAATGAGACCCTTATAGTATCTCCTATCCCTTCGGAGAGAAGTGCCCCGATGCCTGCTGCAGATCTTATCCTTCCGTCTTCACCTTCTCCGGCTTCAGTAACACCAAGGTGAAGAGGGTAAGCAACACCTTCATCCTGCATTTTTGATACAAGGAGCCTTGTAGCTTCGATCATAACTGCTGTATCTGAAGATTTCATTGACAGAACCAGGTTGTTAAAATTTTCGGAACGGAAAATCTTAATGAATTCCATGGCTGAATGAACCATTCCCGAGGGAGTATTTCCATAGCGGGACATGATGCGATCAGAAAGAGAGCCATGATTAATACCAACACGTATAGCTGTCTTATTTTCACGACATATCTTAATCAGTGGCAGCAATCTTTCATATATTCTTTCAAGCTCCTCATTATATTCCTTATCAGAAAGTTCAGATACAATAAATGAAGCTCTTTTATCGGCGTAGTTGCCCGGATTGATCCTTACTTTTTCCACCAGTCTTGCAGCTGTTTCGGCCGCCAACGGATTGAAATGGATATCAGCGATAAGAGGAGTTTCAAACCCGGCTTTTCGTAATCCTTTTTTTATAACGGCCAGATTTTCTGCTTCACGAATGCCCTGGGCGGTAAGTCTGACATAATCAGCCCCTGCTTCAATGATCCTGATACATTGTGCAACAGAGGCTTTAGTGCCGAGTGTGTCGGTGTTGATCATCGACTGAATACGGATAGGGTAGCTGCCTCCTATGGGAATGTTACCTATGGAGACGGGGATGGAGGTATATGGTAATCTTAATATCATATCAGATCCCAATCTGCTCCGTCTTTCCTGTCTTTAATGGTGATGCCCAGCTTATTCAGTTCATCACGTATCTTATCAGAGATCCCCCATTCTTTACGGTTCTTGGCATCCTGCCTCAGATTAAGGATCACATTTACAAGCCCGTCTGTCAGCTTCTCATCACCCTTAATGTCTTTTTCATCTTTTAACCCGAGTATTTCATAGGTGAACACATTGAACAGATCTTTCAGTGACTCAAGGTCTTTGCCGGTAAGTTTTTCTGTTCCGTCACTGACGGAATTGATATATTTCACTCCTTCAAATAGATGCGACAGCAAAACAGAACTATTAAGATCATCATTCATGGCTTCATAACATTTTTCTCTCAACATGCTGATATCGATAGTTGAGGTGTCGGATGGTTTAAGCCTGGAGAGTGTCTGAATGGCTTTCATAAGTTTCTGAAGACCTTTTTCTGCAGCCTTGAGAGCTTCATTTGAGAAGTCGATTGTGCTTCGGTAGTGGGCCTGAAGGATAAAGAACCTGATG